>JACCDN010838386.1_pt1 | contig 10521 bp, 10 predicted proteins | sample 7441691 | NCBI WGS metagenome assembly JACCDN01 (sample SAMN15323439, study PRJNA562643) | freshwater metagenome | isolation source: river surface water | place: USA:Blue River Watershed | collected 2017-08-16
ATCGCGAATCTGGGGAATCTGGTGAGGTTGCAGAAGCATCGCTTCTCTCTCTTGCAAATTCACTTGGGATGCTGATTGCCGGTCCAAACGGTCAGGGCGTTGTCAGTACACCCGCATCTCTTTGTCTGCAGATCGTTGCGCCTTACCCACCTAAGGGGGGCATATCAGTAGCCTCGCAAAGCGGCAATTTTGTCTCTAGCTTTTTGAACTACTCACGACAATCGGGTGTTGGAATTTCGCGTGCTATTTCGGCAGGCAATGCGACGCAGATCAGCGTCGAAAACTTCTTGGATTACTTCGCGACTGATGTAGAGACCAAAGTTGCCCTTACCTACATCGAAAACGTCGGCGATGGCGAGTCTCTGTTGAATGCAATGAAAAACATCACGGCTGTGAAGCCTCTTGTTGTATTAAAAGGCGGCGCAACAGCTGCAGGTTCCAAGGCTGCGCAAAGCCACACTGGCGCCATGGCTAGCAATGATCGTGTGTTTCTTGGTGCAACACGATCTTCAGGCGCGATCAAAGTTTCTTCAGTAGAAGAAGCCTTTGACACAGCTGCAACATTTGCAACACAGCCTCTTCCTCGAGGTAAACGCGTTGCCGTTCTCACGACCGTGGGTGGTTGGGGAGTAGTAACTGCTGATGCAATCGCACGAGATGGCGTACTCGATCTTGTTGATTTGTCCGACGACCTGATGGCGAAGCTTTCCGATCTTCTGCCACCTCGCTGGAGTCGCAATAATCCAATCGATTGTGCTGGCGGAGAAACACGAGACACCGTCACCGAAATCATGGAAATAGTTGCAGCACACGATTCCATAGATTCTCTCATTTTCCTGGGCATCGGTATTCAGAGCAACCAAGCAAAGATGATGCGATCTGGCGGCTTCTTCCCAGATCATGGTCTGGAACGTATTGTTTCATATCACGAGAAACAAGATGAGCGTTACGCGCTTACCGCTCGAGAGGTTTCACGTAAATACGGCAAACCGATTCTCATCGCCACTGAACTTGCTGTGGCCGATCCCGAGAATGCCGGTCCTGCGGCTGTGCGCGAATCTGGTGCTTATTGCTATCCAACGGGAGCACGTGCTGCTACGAGTCTTGCTCATCTTTACGAGTACGCAAAGTATCGAGGAATCGCACAATGAACCAACATGACGATTCGAACAGCATCCAACGTGCACGCAAGAAAGTAAAAGTTGGATCTGCTCGTGTCGTCAGCTCTCTGCTGGCATCTGTCACCTTGGTAGGTGCGGTATCTCTTGGTGTTTCATGGAAGCTGGTTGATGGCATTGCACAATCAGTGACCCCAATCGCAAGCAATACGGAATTGAAATCTATTTCTGCACCGATCATTAATGCACGCCGCAATCCGCAAACACTCTCTCAAGATGTGCGATTCAGATCGTTGCGTTCACAATTGACTGCTTTGGGGAAACGTCTTCCAACTGACTCTTGTCTCATCGTTGATATTGAAGGCAAGCGCCTCACCAGTATCAACGCAGATGCGCCCTTGCTGCCTGCGAGCAACATGAAACTCGTTGTAGCAATGGTTGCTCTCGACGTGCTTACTCCTGAGTTCGTTTTCAGCACCTCTTTGGTTGGCAAAGTCAACGGAGATGCAATTGAAGGCGATGCGTACTTAATCGGTGGGGGAGACCCGCTTCTTGTCACCGGAAACTATCCATCAACCGAGCCCTACCCGACGTTTAATTTCACACGTTTGGAAAACCTATTTGATGCGCTTCGCTCGCAAGGCATCACACAACTGAGGGGTGCGATCGTTGGAGACGAGTCTCGTTACGACGCTGAACGATTCTCGCCATCGTTAGGGCTTGGCATCAAAGGCACAGAGGTCGGACCACTTGGAGCACTGATGGTTAACGATGGTGTCATTACCGGTAATCCAATTAAGCCCGATAATCCTGCACTCGGCGCAGCAACCGAGTTAACGAATACGTTGCAGAACAATGGAATCTCCGTATCAGGAGCACCAAAGGTGGGATCCGCTCCGAAAGATCTTTCTGTGATTGCCAAGATTGACTCGATGCCGCTAAGAGACATCGTTGCCGAAATGTTGACCAATAGCGACAACAACACAGCGGAGTTGCTCGTTAAGGAACTTGGTTTTGCAACAACTGGCGTCGGATCTCGCGAGGCGGGTTTGGAAGTGATGAAAGCCAAGTTGGTGGAATGGGGCATTCCATTAGATGCGCTCGCATTCGTAGATGGATCAGGTCTTGATCGTGGCAATCGACTTACGTGCAGTGCTCTCAGTGCACTGCTTGCCAGGGACGGAGGGTTTGGCCCAGCCGGACTTGGTTTGGCAATCGCCGGACAAACGGGAACACTTCGCGATGTGCTCGGAGATTCTCTTGGTGCTGGGAAGCTTCGCGGCAAGACAGGAACCCTGACTGGTGCGAAATCATTGTCCGGTTTTGTGCCTTATGCAGCCGATCAGGCTTCATCGTTCTCGCTCATCATCAATGGCGCGAATGCCTCAAATCAGACCACGTATAGACCTATTTGGAATGCCCTTTCCGATGCCCTAGGCGGGTTTTCAGGAAGCCCGTCTGCGAGCGAGTTAGCGCCAAAATAGGCCTCGTGCTGGTTGAATGAATGGGTGCTTTCGTTCACATCTGGATCGACACTCACCGAGTTGGTTGAGCTTGTTCGCGCGTACGCGAAACAAGAGACCATCGGCGAGCTTCGTGGCACTGGACGCTGGTTGGCGTGGGGTGCAGTCGGTGGTATTTCCATACTGATCGGGCTTTTGTTCACGTTGGTCGGCGTGCTCCGACTCTTGCAGTCAACAGTTTTCGAAGGATCAACTGCATTTAGTTGGGTTCCATATTTCATCGTTCTTGGATTGACCATTGCACTGATTGCTTTTTCGCAGTCTCGAATTCGCAAACCATTCCTCACTAGTGGTGAGGGCTAAGCATGACGGAACAGCAGCCAAAGATCACACGCGACGACCTTGAACAAAAGTTCAAATCGCTTCAAGATGACATTCAAGGTGTGACCGATCGCAACAAAACTTCCATTGCTACATATGCAGCAATTGCTGGTGGGGTGGTTGTGATTATCGCTTACGCACTTGGACGGAGAAGCGGTAGAAAGCGTCGCAGTGTTCTCGAAATCCGACAGTAAAAATCAAAGCACTCAAGCGACCACTTCGCTTCGTGATTCGTTGTGGTGGATTCCGGTTCTTTGGCGTGCGTTTAAGTGGTTACGCGAACGCGACCGGAAGGAAGAGGTCACCACCATTCGCATCCGCAAGGATGAAGAAGTCATCATCCGCAAGAAGGAATCGCCACTATGAGTATCCGCACATTTCAGTTTGGCGAACGTGTTCTGATTATTGACAGCAAGAAACGTCGATACCTCGCAACTCTCTCCGAGAAGGGAGAGTTTCATAGTCACTCTGGCGTCATTACACACGCACAGATTGTTGGTCTTGAGGAAGGTGCGCTGATCGCAAATTCAAAGGGGTCCAGCTATTCAATCTTGCGACCAACATTGGAAGACTTCGTTCTTGAAATGCCACGTGGCGCGCAAGTCATCTATCCCAAGGATCTCGCCCCAATTTGCATGATTGCCGACATCGGACCAGGAATGCGTGTTTTTGAAACGGGTGTAGGTAGCGGCGCACTTTCAATGACCATGTTGCGTTACGGAGCGCACATCACGGGTTACGAATTGAGAGAAGATTTTGCTAATCGCGCGAAGTCAAATGTTCGTTCGTTCTTGGGCGAAGCTGCCCTTGATCGTTACGACGTGCAGATTCGAGATGCATACGAAGGCATCGATGGTCAAGACTTCGATCGGGTGGTTCTAGACCTACCTGAACCTTGGAACGTTGTTCCACATGCCGAAAAGGTGTTGCGAAAGGGTGGATTACTCGTTGCCTACACGCCAAGCATCACCCAGGCTGTGCAGGTAAGGCAGTGCTTCGGAAATTACTGGATCGAAGCACGCACGATGGAAGTGCTACATCGCACATGGCACATCGAGGGAATGGCCGTCAGACCAGACCACAGAATGGTCGCACATACCGCATTTCTTACTGTTGCGCGTTATATCGGCGATAACGCCGTGTCAATGGAGCAAGCGAGCGATTAAGGCTCGATGAAGATGCATTCGCCGGGGCATTCCTCGGCGGATTCAATAACAGCGTCCATCAACTTGTCTTCAAAGTTTGCCATACCTTCTGCGCCCTGAGGGTTGCCCTTGGCAGTTGCGAAGATCTTGTCCTTTTCGCGAACATAAGCGAGACCGTCATCGAGCAACGTGAACACATCTGGTGCAATTTCCTCGCACAGTCCGTCTCCGGTGCAGAGATCTTGATCAATCCAGACCTTCATGTCATGTACTCCTTCAGCAATTTTTTGATGACTAATTCAGAGCACAGACTACATTCTCCCGATCGTGGCGAGCGAACTTTTGCCTTGTGAATTTGAACATCCCTAAGAGATCTGAGGGTCAGAATGGCTAGGTTTACAAGTGCACTGATCGGAATGGGGTAAATCTTGGCAGATAACCAACCAAACGAGTCCGCACTGGGCGGGGATGCGCTTGCCCAAAAACTCAAAGCCGAGGTGGAGAAGAACCATCGATTGGAATACGCGCTTCGTGAACTTCGAGAGGAAGTCGTGCAACTCGGTGAGCGAGTTGAGAAGCTCACTCGGCCACCCAGCCCCTACGGGATCGTGGTCGGCCGAAATCCAGATGACCATTTTGACGTTTTGGTGAACGGTCGCAAACTTCGAGTTTCTGTTGGTGGAAACATTGATTGCGACACGATTGAGCTCGGATCCGAGGTGTTGCTCAATGACTCAATGAGCATTGTTGAGGCGCGCCATCCAGAACACGCTGGTGACGTTGTGACGCTAACCAAAGTTCTTGAAGATGGAATTCGCGCAATCGTGTCATTCCGCGGAGATGACGAGCGCGTGTGCGAACTTTCAGATTCACTGCGTGGAGCAAATTTACGCTCTGGCGACTTGCTTCGTCTTGACTCGCGGTCAAATCTGCTGCTTGAACGCCTGTTGCAACCAGAAGTTGAACATCTCTTGCTTGAACATGTTCCAAATGTCACCTTTGCCGATATCGGGGGCCTAGATGATCAGATCGAAAAAATTCGCGATGCTGTAGAACTTCCATTCCTGCATGCTGATCTATTCGCGGAGTATCAACTACCGGCACCAAAGGGAATTCTGTTGTACGGCCCTCCTGGTTGTGGGAAGACTCTGATAGCGAAAGCCGTTGCGAACAGTCTTGCTCAACGTGTTGCTGCAAAAACTGGAGACGATAAAGGTCGTTCGTATTTCATCAATATCAAGGGCCCTGAACTTCTCAATAAATATGTTGGCGAAACAGAACGTCAAATTCGGTTGGTGTTTCAACGAGCACGCGAGAAGAGTGAAGAGGGTTGGCCAGTCATCATCTTCTTCGATGAAATGGATTCAATGTTTCGAACACGTGGAACGGGTGTTTCATCGGACATGGAGTCGACGATCGTTCCACAATTACTTGCGGAGATTGATGGCGCTGACAAATTGCAAAATGTCATCATCATTGGCGCAACCAATCGCGAAGATTTGATCGACCCCGCCATCCTTCGACCGGGTCGATTAGACGTGAAGATTCGTGTAGATCGACCAAATCGAAATGCTGCCCAGCAAATTCTTCTGCGTTATCTCTCCGATGATCTGCCATTTGGAGAAGGTTGTCAAATTTCAGACATTGTTGATCTTGCGATTGACCGAATTTTTGCAGAAACAGCAGAGAATCGTTTTCTTGAAATCACCTATCAAAATGGTGAGAAAGAGGAATTGTTCTACAAAGATTTTCTTTCAGGTGCGATGCTGGAGAACATCGTTCGCCGAGCTAAGAAGAAGGCAATCAAGCGCCGCATAGACGGTGGCGATGGTGGCATTATCACTGACGATCTGATCAGTTCAGTTGTCGATGAGTTCTTAGAGCATGAAGATTTGCCAAATACCACCAATCCAGACGATTGGGCAAAGATTTCTGGCCGCAAAGGTGAACGCATTGTGTACATCCGAACAATCACGACACATGCAGACGGCGGAGACGAACTCATCGGAGGCAAGGAAATAGAACGCGCTGCAACGGGACAGTACCTATAAGTGGCAACTCCGAAGGTCTGCGGAATTGAAACTGAATATGGAATTCTGCTGAGTGGCGCAGAAGTAGACCCGATTACAGCTTCCTCGCTTATCGTGAGCGCATATAAAGACTCGTCGTGGGCATTTGCATCATTTGATGCGAGTCATGAAAGCCCATCTCGGGATGCACGAGGAGTGAATCTTGACGATTATCTCGATCCCGTCATTGATTCAAAGATGATCAACACGGTGTTATCGAATGGGGCGCGTTACTACGTTGATCACGCTCACCCTGAGTATTCCAGCCCGGAGTGTGCGACGATTCGCGATGCCGTGCTTTTTGATGTTGCCGGCGAATTCATTCTTCGCGAGAGCATGAACAAGGCAAATGAAAGACTTCCACAGGGAGTTCGAATTGACCTGTATAAAAACAACTCTGATGGCAAAGGCAATAGTTACGGCTGTCACGAGAACTACTTGATTGATCGACAACTGCCGTTTGCGAAACTTGCAGCATTCATCACCACACATTTCGTCACTCGACAAATTTTTTGTGGCTCAGGAAAGGTCGGGCACGAAACCCCAACGGGAGTCGTCGATCAGTCTGGCTTCCAGATCAGTCAGCGCGCTGATTTCTTTGAAGAGTTGATTGGTTTAGAAACCACCATGAAGCGCCCAATCGTCAATACACGGGATGAACCGCATTGCGACCCTCAGAAGTATCGGCGTTTACACGTGATCGTTGGTGACGCAAATATGAGCCAATTCGCCACATATCTGAAACTTGGGTCAACTGCACTTGTGCTTTCAATGATCGAAGATGGCGCATTTCCTCAGCACTTACTCATTGCGCATCCTGTTCATGCGATCAAACAAATCAGCCGTGACGTGACCTTGAGCGAACAAGTGCTGATGGCAGATGGCTCCCGTATGACGGCCCTAGCAATCCAGAACGAACTCTGTGCGGCTGTGAAGGCTTACGTTGCTTCGAGTTCCTACTGCGGTTTAACTCATGAAGAAGCAAACGATGTTCTGGTCAACTGGGAACAGACATTGCACGATTTGTCTGTTCAGCCAGATTCACTCTCAAAGAAAATTGACTGGATTGCAAAATTACAACTTGTCAATGGAACCAAGAATCGCCATTCCTTATCTGACTCCGACTCGCGTCTGAAGGCCATTGATTTGATGTATCACTCACTTGACCCAAAGACGTGCCTAGCAACGAAATTGAATCTACTTAACCTGTTTGATCCCGAAAACATTGCTGACGCTGCACAGCAGCCACCCGACACAACGAGAGCCTTCTTTCGCGGTCGGGTGGTCGATAAATGGTTCGACCACATTGTCAATGCCAACTGGGACAGCATTGTGTTTGATGTCGCGAATCGTCCTCTCCAAAAGGTGTACATGAACGAACCTCTAAAGGGCACACGCGAACTTACCGAATCAATCATCGAGTCAAGTACTTCTGTTGATGAATTGCTGGCTCTGCTTGGTCAACAAGATTTACCGAGTAGTACTCTGTGAACATGGGCGAACGAGTTTTCAAGCAGCACGAACAGGACCGTCAGGGTACGACTGAGTCCGAGGCTGAATTGCAACCCAAGGATCACGACCCGATTAAGTCTGATCTTGATTCGATTCTTGACCAAATAGACGAAGTCTTAGAAGAGAATGCAGAAGAGTTCGTAAAAAGTTATGTCCAAAAGGGTGGACAATAGGCTTAGCCTGACATCACCATGAAGTTTCCAGTTTTTCCTATCGATCAAGATCCTGGTTCGAATTTTGGCGAATTGTTAAAGCGAGTAGGGCTTTCCCCGTTTGCAGATTATGCGAATGTTTCCCAGATTGATATTCCGCATGCCACCACCTGTGTCGCAGTGCGTTGTGCAGGCGGAGTAGTCATGGCTGGGGACCGAAGGGCGACATCAGGAAATCTGATTAGTCATCGATCTATGGAAAAGGTCGTTCAAGCCGACGATTTCAGCGGTGTTGCGATTGCTGGGGCAGCAGGACCTGCGATGGAAATGGTCAAGTTGTTCCAACTGCAGATCGAACACTACGAAAAGGTCGAAGGACAGCCATTATCGCTAGAGGGTAAAGCCAATCAACTCTCCATGTTCGTTCGAAACAACTTGCCCGCAGCAATGCAGGGGCTCATGGTGGTACCAATTTTTGCCGGGTACGACACACACCTGAATCAAGGTCGTCTGTGGGACTACGACGCGACTGGTGGTCGATACGAAGAATCGGATTTCGTTGCAACGGGTTCTGGCCAAATGCATGCATCTACAGTGTTGCGGGTTTCATGGCGTCGCGACATCAGCGTTACCGAAGCAATTGAATTGGTATCCCGGGCGCTTTGGGAGGCCTCCGATGCCGATTCGGCAACTGGTGGGCCTGATGTGCTGAGAGGAATTTATCCTGTCGTAGCTTCCATCACGAAGGATGGTTTCAGTCGAGTGCCTGATTCTGATTTGGCATCCATTTACTCCGCAATCACTACAGGAGTGCAACAGCGATGAGCATGCCGTACTACGTAGCACCAGAACAGATGATGAAGGATCGTGCTGACTTTGCACGCAAGGGCATAGCCAGAGGCAAGTCGCTCGTTGCTTTGCAATACAGCGAAGGCATTTCCATCATTGCCGAGAATCCTTCGAACACGCTTCGCAAATCAAGTGAGATTTACGACCGCATTGCTTTTGCAGGGGTTGGAAAGTACAACGAATTCGATTCGCTACGTGTACTCGGAGTGCGGTCTGCAGACCTTAAGGGATACCAGTTTTCTCGCGAAGATGTCGATGCTCGGAGCCTTGCCAATCAGTACGCGCAGATCATTGGTCAAACATTTACTCACGAAGTGAAACCACTCGAAGTCGAGATTCTCGTTGCTGAACTGGGATCAACACCAGCCGAAGACCAACTGTTTCACATCATGTACGACGGAACAGTCATTGACGAGAAACCATTCATTGTTATTGGTGGCGATACCGACTCCATCAAAACCAAGGTTGCAGCTACTTTCAAGAATGATCTGTCGCTTAAAGAAGTCTGCAATCTTGCACGAACAGCACTTTCCACTGATGAGCGCAAGTTGCATGCAAGCGATCTAGAAGTAACGCTATTGCAGCGCAACGGTAGTCGTAGATGCTTTAAGCGACTTACCGAAGATTCACTCGCAACGCTGCTGAACTGACATTCATGGATCGGCGTATATTCGGGATTGAAACCGAATACGGCGCAACGTGCACACTGCGCGGACAAAGGCGCCTAAGCCCAGACGAAATTTCGCGTTACCTATTTCGCAATGTCGTTGCATGGGGACGCAGCTCAAACGTCTTCATGGAAAATGGATCTCGGCTGTATCTCGATGTTGGTAGCCATCCGGAGTACGCCACAGCAGAATGCGATTCAATCTACGAAGTGGTAGCACAAGACAAAGCGGGCGAACTGATTATGCAAGATCTGCAGTTTGGCGCCGAGGATCGACTCCGCGAAGAAGGTATTCGTGGCACGGTGTATTTGTTTAAAAACAACCTTGACTTTGCTGGTAACAGTTATGGCTGTCATGAAAACTATCTCACGCTTCGAAGCAGTGACCTTGTTGATTACAACGCTCAATTCATTCCATTCCTCATATCGCGGCAGATTTTCTGCGGTGCAGGACACATTCTGCAAACTGCTCGCGGGCCGATATTTTCCATTGCGCAGCGCGCTGAACACATTTGGGACGGTGTAAGTTCCGCAACCACGCGCAGCAGACCAATCATCAATACGCGAGATGAGCCACATGCCGATTCTGATCTCTATCGACGATTGCATGTGATTGTTGGCGATTCAAACATGAGCGAGTACACCACGTTCGTGAAGATCGGATCAGCAATGTGCGTGCTGAGAATGCTCGAAGACAGCGACTTGCACCTAAGAGACCTAACGCTCGACAATCCTGCGCGCGCTATTAGAGATATCAGCCACGACATTTCATGTCGCAAGAAGGTGAAGTTAGCAAACGGTAAAGAGTGGTCTGCTCTAGAGATTCAACAAGAATTGCTACTTAAGGCCATTTCGTTTTCTGAAACTCGTGGCTTCAACAACGAGGAACAGCGTGCTTTAGAAATGTGGGAGCACTGCATTACGACCATCGCTGACGATCCGCTGAAGCTCAATAGGGAAGTTGATTGGGTCATTAAGTACCACCTCATCGAAAATTTCAGATCTCGCCACAGTCTTGCGCTGGACGATGCCAAAGCGCAGATGGTTGATATTCAATATCACGACATCAAGCGCGATAGAGGGGTCTTCTATAACCTCCAGCAGCAAGGATTAGTTGACAGTGTTTGCTCGCAAAGCGACATCGATAATGCAAAGAGTCATCCCC
>JACCDN010980840.1_pt1 | contig 10520 bp, 7 predicted proteins | sample 7441691 | NCBI WGS metagenome assembly JACCDN01 (sample SAMN15323439, study PRJNA562643) | freshwater metagenome | isolation source: river surface water | place: USA:Blue River Watershed | collected 2017-08-16
GGTCAGGATACGTTGTTGGAATATTAGAAAGCTCGGGAATTTCGCTTCCGACTCACTTAACAAAATCTCCTTCTGACGGCGGAATTATAAATCTGCCCGCAATTCTAATTTCTCTCTTCATTGGCTTTTTACTTATTAGGGGCACCAAGGAAAGCGTGGTTCTAAATAGAATTCTGGTCTCTGTTAAGCTAGTAGTTATATTCATTTTTATCGTAATAGCAGCTCCAATGCTCAAATCAGATAATTGGTCAAGCTTTGCACCATTTGGAATTAGTGGAATTTTTATAGGAGCGGCAACTGTTTTTTATGCCTACATCGGATTTGATGCCGTTGCAACAGCGGCCGAAGAGTGTAAAAATCCCAAAAAAGACTTACCCATTGGAATCATTGTTTCCGCCCTAATTTGCGCCGTTTTATACATCGCCGTCTCTTTAATGCTTACCGGCATTGCCCACTATACAACATTAAACAATCCAGAACCACTAGCTCGCGCTCTTCGCGAAAATGGCAGCAATATTGGATCTGCATTAGTTGCAACTGGAGCAGTTGCTGGAATAACCTCAGTATTGTTAGTTTTGATTTATGGACAATCGCGCATATTTTTTGTTATGTCTCGCGACGGCTTAATTCCAAAATCATTTTCTAAATTGAGTAAAAAATTCAACACTCCAAGCTTCAGTGTTGCAATGGTTGCGCTTGCCGTAGCATTTATTTCAGGATTATTCCCGCTAAAAACTCTTAGTCATATCACAAGCTTAGGAACTCTATTTTCTTTTATAGTTGTTGCTCTTGGAGTTATAATTTTGCGCATAAAAGAACCTGAGCGTAAACGCTCATTTAAGTGCCCGGCAGTTTTTATAACCGCTCCTCTTGCAATTGCTGGCTGCAGCTATTTGGTTTACAATCTGCTAATTGAAAATGGTAAATATTTTGCCGTTTGGACAATCATCGGCTTAGTGTTTTACTTCAGCTACGGCTACAAAAGAAGCGCTTTAAACATTAAAAAAAGCTAAGACTTACTTCATAAGTTCAAAACTTCCGCCAAGGCTTTTTGTTCTACCTTATTTTTTAGCTTAAGCAGCTTCAACTTTTGCTGTTAATTTTGCTTATCTTTAGCCTGGATCAGACCCGGAAATAATTTCTCTAAACCTCTTCAGCGGCCTTTCTAGCCAAAACATCAACAATCTCATTATATTTATTTCCACTGTGACCCTTAACCCATGTCCAGCTTAGTTTATGCTTCTGCGCTTCCAGATCTAAATCTTGCCACAAATCTATGTTTTTTATTGGCTTTTTATCTGAACCTTTCCAGCCATTTTTCTTCCAAGCAAAAATCCACTTGGTCATTCCATCCATCACATATTTACTGTCGGTATAAATAATTACTTGAGAGGTTTTTTTTAGAACTTTTAAACCCTCAATTACAGCCCGCAATTCCATGCGGTTATTAGTTGTGTGGATTTCGTTTCCCGAAATTTCTTTGTAATGATCTTTATAAATTAAAGCTGCCGCCCAACCACCACGACCCGGATTTCCTAAGCAGGCACCGTCAGTGTAAATTGTAATTTCTGATGACATTTATTCTGACAGTTCATTTGATTTTTTAGTCGCCGCAGAAATAGCGTCAGAAAAAAGATTCTTTAGAGAAGATTTATTTTTTAAAACCTTTAAAGCCTCTTCGGTAGTACCGCCTTTTGATGTTACCGATTCGCGCAAATCAGAAAAACTCAAATCAGAATTGCAAGCCATTAAGGCGCTGCCTAAAAATAATTTCCCAACCAAATCATCGGCAACATTTTTGCTAATTTTGTACTTAGTCGCAATTTCACTAAAGATTTCTTGTAGTAAAAAAATATAAGCTGGACCAGATCCAAAAATTGCTGTGGCGGGAGCAAAAAGTTTTTCATCTTTTAATTCAAATGCCGCACCAAATTTTGCAAAAATTTTATGCAATTTTTTTGCCTCTAAAGCCGTGATATTTTTATTAACAAAGAAAGTAAAAATTCCTTGAGAATCTTCAATTGGCATGTTCGGCATTGAGCGGATTATTTTAGCTTTTGAGCCAAATATTTTTTCAAAAAACACGATTTTTTTTCCAGCTAAAATCGAAATGAAAATTGTATTTTTGTGGAAGATTTCTGCCCGAGAAAATTCTTTTAAAATTTCGGTAGAATCTTGCGGTTTAATTGCCAAAAACACCAAATCCGCTTGATAATTTTTTGGCAGATTTGCTGAGCTTTTAAAGTATTTGACGCCTGATATTTTATTTTGATCAGATCTTTTAATAGCTGAGATTTGCCCAATTTTTTGCTCAAGCAAATTTTTTGCTACAACCGAGCCCATTTTTCCACAACCAAGAAAGAGAATATTTGTCACTGGCTCTAAAAAATTATTAAAATCGCATAAGGTCTAAGCTTTGACGCTCTTAAGCCTTACGATCAGCAATCGCTTGTTTAATTGAGGAAATAGCCTTTGCCGGATTCAAACCTTTAGGGCAGGCATTAGTGCAATTCATAATTGTGTGACAACGATAAAGTTTGAATGGATCCTCAAGAGCATCAAGCCTTTCATCTGTTGCTTCATCGCGTGAATCAACAATCCATCTTTGAGCCTGAAGTAAAACCGCAGGTCCTAAATATTTATCACCATTCCACCAATAGCTTGGACAAGAAGTTGAGCAACAAGCGCACATTATGCACTCATAAAGACCGTCTAGCTTCGCTCGATCTTCTGGAGATTGAAGTCTTTCTTTGTTTTGGTTGTCAGGAACTTCCGCCTGAAGCCAGGGCTTAATTGATTTATGCTGCTCGTAAAAATGCGTAAGATCTGGAACCAAATCCTTTACCACAGGCATGTGCGGTAAAGGATAAATTTTTACGTCATTAGATTTGCAATCAGAAATTGCTTTGGTGCAGGCGAGGGTATTTGTGCCGTCAATATTCATGGCGCAAGAGCCACAGATGCCTTCGCGACAAGATCTACGAAATGTAACTGAAGAATCTTGTTCTGATTTAATTTTAATTAAGGCATCCAAAACCATCGGACCACATTCATCCATATCAACTTCAAATTTATCAATATGCGGATTTTTCTTCTCAGAATCTTCCGGATCGTAGCGATAAATTTCAAAATTGCGGACATTTTTTGCGCCTTCTTTGGCTTTAAAAACTTTGCCAGCTTTTTTGTCGATTTGTGAATTTTTTGGAAGTGTAAATTCTGCCATTTTGGTTTCGATTTGTTAAATTTTAGTAAACACGTTTTTTTGGAGGAAAGGCTTGAACATCATTAGTTAAAGGCCTCAACACAACTTCACGGTAATCTGCTTTAATATTAGCGTTTTGATCACACCAAAGAATTGAGTGCTTCATCCAATTTTCATCATCGCGATCTTTGTAATCATCGCGAGCCTGTGCGCCTCGACTTTCTTTGCGATTGAAGGCGCCTGTAATTGTAACAAGAGCTTGCGATCTCAAGTTATCAAGCTCAAGAGCTTCGACTAAATCGCTATTCCAAATCAAGCCGCGATCTTCAATTTTTAAATCATCAAAGCTTTTGAAAATGTCGCGCATTTTATTAATGCCTTTTTCAAGAATTTCTTCAGTTCTAAACACTGCAGCGTGGGCTTGCATGCAGTTTTGCATATTGCTACGAATTTGCGCAGTAGAAGATTTGCCATTGGCATTTCTAATTTTATCAAAACGAGCGAGAGATTCTTCGCCAGCATTTGCAGAAAATTCAGCCTGAGAAACATTTGGCTTAATAACTTCAGAAGCTTGGATTGCTGCAGCACGACCAAAAACAACCAGATCAAGAAGTGAGTTTGATCCTAAGCGGTTAGCACCATGAACCGAAACGCAAGCAGCTTCGCCAATTGCCATCAAACCAGGAACCACTTCTGTTTTACCATTTTTTACAGTCAGAACTTCAGCTTTAAAATTGGTTGGAATTCCACCCATGTTGTAGTGAACAGTTGGAAGAACAGGAATTGGTTGCTTAGTAACATCAACTCCAGCAAATATTTTTGCAGTTTCGGAAATTCCCGGGAGACGTTCGTGTAAAATTTTTGGATCAAGGTGATTGAGGTGCAAATAAATGTGATCTTTTTTTGGACCAACGCCTCGACCAGCCAAAATTTCCATTGTCATGGCTCTAGAAACCACGTCACGACTTGCTAAATCTTTAGCACTTGGAGCGTAGCGCTCCATGAATCTTTCACCTTCAGAGTTTACTAAATATCCACCTTCGCCGCGCGCTCCTTCAGTAATCAAGCATCCCGAACCGTAAACACCTGTTGGGTGAAATTGTACAAACTCCATATCTTGCAAAGGAAGTCCTGCGCGCAAAACCATGGCATTTCCATCACCTGTGCAAGTGTGAGCAGAAGTTGCTGAAAAATAAGCGCGTCCGTAACCGCCAGTTGCAAGAACCACAATTTGCGCTTTAAAGCGATGCATTGTTCCGTCAACCATTGAAAGAGCCGTAACGCCTCGGCAGATACCATTTTCCATGATTAGATCAAGCGCAAAATATTCGATAAAAAATTGCGCGTTATGTTTTAAAGATTGCTGATAAAGTGTGTGCAATATTGCGTGACCAGTTCTATCTGCGGCAGCGCAAGTTCTTTGAGCTGGACCACCTTCTCCAAACTCTTTAGTCATTCCTCCAAAAGGACGCTGGTAGATTTTTCCTTCTTTGGTACGTGAAAAAGGCACGCCATAATGTTCAAGCTCAATAATCGCTTCCGGAGCTTCACGACACATGTACTCAATAGCATCTTGATCGCCAAGCCAGTCCGATCCCTTAACGGTATCGTACATATGCCAACGCCAGTCATCGTCACCCATATTTCCTAAAGCCGCAGAAATTCCACCTTGAGCTGCAACAGTGTGTGAACGAGTAGGAAAAACTTTTGAAATACAAGCTGTTGAAAGACCTTTTTGAGCCATACCGAAAGTTGCGCGAAGTCCAGCGCCACCAGCGCCAACAACAACAACATCGAATTCGTGATCAATTACTTTATAGTTTCCGATTTTTTTCTCTGACATTTTTTAAATTTTATCCGATTAAATGAAGTCTAATGATTGAAATAACTGCAGCTACCGCTGTAACGATTGACAAGAAATTTACTAACATGATGTAAAAATGCATTTTAGTTTTGTTAGAAATATAATCTTCAATCACAACACGAAGCCCAAGAGAGCCATGATAAAGCGAGGTTGTGATTAACAAAATTCCCATGATTGCATTTAGAGGGTAAGCAAAGAAAACCGGCAAATAAGCTTGTGGATCTTCAACAATTTGCACGAATGAAAATACTAGCCAAAAAATTAGAGGAACAAGCGCGATTGCAGAGACTTTCTGCATCAACCAATGATGAGATCCAGTTTTTGTTGAAGGAGCAATTTTAATTTTATTCATGACTTACAAAAATTTAAAATAAAGGACAGCTCCAATTGTTAGAGCGGTAAAAATTAGAGACAAAGCAATGACTAAAAAGCCATTTGTTCTAGCGGTTTCTTTTTCAAAGCCCTTTCCGATATCCCAAAACAAGTGACGAATGCCGTTGGTGAAGTGATAATAAAGACAAAATGTAACGAGAATTGATGCCAGTGAAAATATATTGTTTATGATCGCATTCATTGGGCAGTCGCAAGTTTCCTCTGATTGCACAACGTTAATTTGATAAGCGTAATAAACGATGTACCAAGAAATTGCGACAATAGAAAAATAGAGAGCAATTCCAGTAAAACGATGCATTATTGAGGTAAAAGAAGAAACGCTCCAGCTATAGATTTGCAGATGAGGCGAAGTAGGGCGATTTGATGCGGGGCTAGATTTTTTTTCTGACATTTTTCGGTAAAAAGCTTAAAAAAGAAGAGGTTGTTAATTAGAAAAGTAAAAACACGCCAAGAAGTTTACAAGAAATAATTTTCTTTGTTTTGATGCGACAAAAGCAGAGATAAAAAATCAAAAAACTAATTTTGAGCAAGGTCATTTTACAAAAGATTACAATTTACTTTGTCTAAGTGTTTTCTAGGCTTAAATCCACTCTTCTAAGCTTATACCTTAAAATAAAAATCAAAAAACATGTGTGGAATTGTAGGTGTGGTTGGCAACAAAAATGCCACTTCAATTATTATTGATGGGTTAAAAAAACTTGAATATCGAGGCTACGACTCAGCAGGAATTGCGGTTGTTGAAAATGGAAAATTTGTCACCGTAAAAGAAGAAGGCAAAATTACCAATCTTGAAAAAGCTTTATCGCAACAAAAAATTAGCTCATCTATTGGAATTGGACATACACGTTGGGCAACTCATGGCAAGCCAAGCAAAGAAAATGCTCATCCTCACGCTTCTTCAAATGTTTGCGTTGTTCACAACGGTATTATTGAAAATCACCAAGAGCTAAAAAACAAACTTCAAAAAAGCGGCGCAAAATTTTTAAGCGAAACCGACACTGAAGTTGTTCCGCATCTTATTGAATTTCACTTTGAAAAAACTGGCAACATTAAAGAATCGCTACTTGCAACAGCCAAAGAAATTAAGGGAACTTTCGCGCTAGCTGTAATGTTTAAAGGTCACGAAAACGTAATTGCAGTTGCCAAACGTGGCTCACCACTAGTTTTAGGCTTAGGTGAAAATGAAAATTACATTGCTTCCGATTACTACGCTTTGAGCGAAAATACTCACAAAATCATCGCGCTCGAAGACGAAGAATTTGCAATTATTACTCCTGATAAAATTGAGTTTTTTAACGAGCAGGGCGCTGAAATCAAAAAATCAGTAAAAGTTATGGAACCTGAAAAGGCTCGCATTTCTAAGGACGGATTTGATCACTTCATGCTTAAAGAAATTTATGAGCAGCCGCGGGTTTTAGAAGAAACAATTCAAGCTTATGTTGATTTAAGCAGTTCTTCAATTCATCTACCAAACTTTGCATTTGACCTAAAAAGCATTAATAAAATTACCATTATTGCTTGCGGAACTTCCTATTATTCCGGCATGTGCGCCAAATATTTAATTGAAGAAATCGCTGGAGTTGAAGTTGAGGTAGATATCGCTTCCGAATTTCGCTATCGCTCTCATCCATTTCGTGAGGACAATTTGATGATTTTTGTTTCGCAGTCAGGCGAAACTGCCGACACTTTGGCGGCATTAAAATTTGCCAAACAAAATAATCAAAAAATTCTCTCAATTGTAAACGCACCTCACAGCACAATGGCGCAACTTTCTGATGTTGTTGTTCGTACAGTTGCGGGTCCTGAAATTGGCGTTGCATCAACCAAAGCTTATACGGCACAAGTCACTATTCTAGGGCTTTTAGCCATACATTTTGCTTGTGTAAAAGGAAGAATTTCACCTGAGAAAAAAGCAAAATTACTGCAAGAACTAGCTGAAAGCGGATCAAAAATGACGCATCTTTTTGACGAAAAACAACTCACAAATATTAAGAAAATTTCCAAGTCTCTTACTCGCGCTAAAAACTTGCTTTATATTGGTCGCGGCATTTCACAAATCACAGCTTTTGAAGCAGCTTTAAAGTTTCGCGAGCTTTCTTACATCAACGCTCAAGGTATTGCAGCCGGAGAGTTAAAGCATGGAACAATTGCTTTAATCGATAATAAAATGCCGGTAATTGTAATCGCGCCGCATAACGCAAATAACGATCTATTCGAAAAAACCGCATCAAACGCCCAAGAAGTCAATGCTCGCGGCGGAAAAATAATTTTTGTTAGCGATAAAAAGGGCATTAAGCAATTTGGGAAAATGGCTAATAAGAAAATCGAAATTCCTGAAATGTCTGGAATAATTCAGGAAGCAATTTTACCTGTAATTTCCACGCAGCTTTTGGCTTATTACGTTGCACTTTACAAAGGAAATGATGTTGACCAACCAAGAAATTTAGCAAAATCTGTCACGGTAGAATAAAGCAAGCATAACTGCGGCACTCTGAGAAAAAGTAACCTTAAATATTATACAACTATGCGATCATTTAACGATTTTGAAGAAAAAGCAGGAGAAACAAATTTTGAAAAAGAAGCAGCAAAAATGCTCGAAGGTAGAATAGGTCGCAGCTTGGATATTCAAGCTGCGATGAAAGCTTTGCAAAATGATCTTGATATTCAGGTTATTTCAGAAGAAGCACTTAGAACTCATTATGAGTTTTATAACGAGTTAGATAGTAACAAGGCATTATATGAGCAGAAGTATATTGGTGAAGATAAAGTTGAGCAAAAAGGGCAATTAAAATTAGAAATAAACAAGTTATTTGATTATTTGGATGAAGTTTATCCTGAAAATCAAGATGCTATGCAGCTTCTCAGAAACGACTTAACGAATAAAGTTGATGCTAAGCGAGAAATTGCTAAACTTGTTCCTTATTTGTTGATCCAAACAATAAGTTACTTTGACAAGATACAAAAAATTCAAGATTCTAACAAAAAGGAGCACTTTTTAGATCAGTTTCCCATGAAGACAGAAGAAGAATATGCTTGCCCTGGAGGGTTTTCTGCTCGTCTTAATCCGCTACTTTTAATTCTCAATAGCAGTAATAAGAGCCTGACCTCTGCATATCAATCAGCACTTTATGCATCACGTCTTAATAGAGGAGACGCTGTTCATATCCAAGCTATGCTGAATGCTTTGTTTGGCATTAATATCAAGGATGAACATTATGAATCACCATTAGATCTATTTTCAGCACAAATACTCTGGCAGGATTATTTGGGATATCATTCGAGACTACAGGAACAATTTGTAAATACACAAAGTATTGTGCGGCAAGAGATAGTTGATATAGCGCAAATATTTGATTTCAAAACCAAGCGTTTGAGCAATGATTCCAAGCTCAACTCTTTGGATGTTGCGACAGAGCGCGAACATAATAAGAAGCTTTCTGATACATATTCTTTAAGAGATTCTGATTTTTATAGTTTTGATGATGATTTTATGCCTTATATCGATCCTGATAAAGTTAAGAAAGAGATAGAAAAAAGAGCCGATTCTTATTATCCGGGAGGCATTGGATTGCCAACGATTCTTCAGGAAGAAGCTATAAAAACGATCAAAACTTTTGATAGCACCGAAACTAGTCGCGCTATGGGTGATTTGTTTTTCGGGAGCAATAGCACTGATTCAGAAAAAACAATCGCCCTTACTTATCTTTGGATAAAGGCCGTTAAGGAAGATAGAAGCATCGCGCCTTTTTTGTTACGAATGAATGCAGGCGATTTTCTCGATTCATTGGATCAATGCTCTAACGCTTCAGAAATAACAGAGTTACTAAAAAAAAGCTTTATCTCAAAATTACAAAGTCTTGGAAGCGATAATGATTCATCATTGTTTCAAGAAAAATTGATTTCGATACAAGATAATTTTTCTACCTTAGAAACAATAGATACGAATTTTCTACTATCAGATGGCAATCATGAAATATTCAAGAGGGTTTTGGAAGTAGAAAAAATTCATGCCCGTAGTTATTTTATCAATGCCGTTATATCTAATAAAACACAACTGGTCGAAAAGCTGATATCATTGAATGTAATTGATGTTAATCACAAATATGAAGATGGGAAGACAGCTTTGATGTATGCTGTAAAGAAAGGTCGCAGTAAAATGGTTGATCAACTGCTATTAGCGAATGGAATTGATGTTAATCTTGAATCTACAGAAGACATGACAGCTTTGATGTATGCTGCAAGTAATGGTAACAATGAAATGGTTGATCAACTGCTATTAGCGAATGGAATTGATGTTAAGCACCAATCTTCTAAAGATGGCATGACAGCTTTGATGCATGCTGTACTTCTTGATGATCACGATGAAATGGTTTATGGTAACAATAAAATTAAAATAGTTGATAAGCTATTAGCGAAAGGAATTGATGTTAATCTTCAAAATAAAGGTGGCGTTACAGCTTTGATGTATGCTGCATTTAACGGTCACAATGAAATAGTTGATCGGCTGCTATTGGTAGAAGGAATTAAGGTTAATTGCCAATCTGAGAATAAGAAGACAGCCTTGGTGCATGCCGCAGATAAAGGTCACGAAGAAATGTTTTATAAGCTAGCAGTGGCTGGGGTTGATAGCCATACTATTAATTATGTTAATAAATATGGAGACACAGCTTTAAGTATTGCTGTAAAAAAAGGTCACGATGAAATAGTTGGTAATCTGCTATCAGTGACTGGAATTGATGTTAATCGCGAATCTAGACATGGGAAGACAGCTTTGATGGATGCCGCAGATCTTGGTAGAATTAAAATAGTTGATCGGCTGCTATTGGTAGAAGGAATTGAGGTTAATCTCCGATCTGAAAAAAATCGGAAGACAGCTTTGATGTATGCTGCAGATTCTTGTCACGATGAAATATTTTATAAGCTAGTAGTGGCAGGGAGAGGTAATGTTAATTATGTTAATAAAGATGGAGACACAGCTTTAATTATTGCTGTAAAAAAAGGTCACGATGAAATAGTTGGTAATCTGCTATCAGTGACTGGAATTGATGTTAATTATGTTAA
>JACCDN010101694.1_pt1 | contig 10519 bp, 8 predicted proteins | sample 7441691 | NCBI WGS metagenome assembly JACCDN01 (sample SAMN15323439, study PRJNA562643) | freshwater metagenome | isolation source: river surface water | place: USA:Blue River Watershed | collected 2017-08-16
AGCGTCCAAATATTTTGAAAAAAATACAGGCAAAGTATAAATATATTCTGGTAGATGAATTTCAGGATGTGAACTGGGCACAGTATGTTTTGACACAACTTCTCTCAGAAAAAAGTCAGCTTTCGGTCGTGGGGGATGATGACCAAAGTATCTATGCCTTCCGCGGAGCATCAGTATCCAACATCTTACGTTTTCAAGAAGATTTTGCTTCTACTAAACATATTGTCCTCAATGAAAATTATCGATCTGCTCAAACAATTCTCGATACATCATATCGTTCAATTCAAAATAACAATCCGGATCGATTGGAAGTAAAGCTGAATATTGATAAAAAACTCAAATCACAGGGAGAATACCCAGCCTCAGCTGTGGTGCATTTGCATAGTCTCACGATTGATGATGAGGTAAAAAATGTTGTCGAAGAAATTTTAAGGCTCAAAAATCAAAACCCAGACACCACGTGGGATGATTTTGCCATACTTGCTCGTGCCAATAGTCATGTGGAACCATTTATTGCGGGTCTACAAAAGGCAGGAATATCGTATGAATTTCTCTCTTCGGTCGGTTTGTTTCATCAACCTTTGGTGCTTGATGCGATCAATTATTTTAAAGTTCTTGATAATTATTCTGAATCAACAGCGCTGTATCGAATTTTGCGTATGCCATGTCTTTTGTTGCCAGAATCAGACATGCAAAAGTTGACTTTTTTTGCCAAGAAAAAATCGTTGACCTATTACGAAGTATTGAGCTCTCCACAAGAATTTGAATTTTCGGTTCCTGGAATTGAAATTGCTACAAAATTTTTATCTCTTTTACAATCAGGTTTACAAGAATCTCGTGAAGAAAAACCATCGATTGTGCTTTATCATTTTTTGGAAAAAAGTGGATGTCTCAAATATCTAACAGAGGAAGAAAATAAAAATAACCAGGAAATTATTCATCAAATTTATCAGCTCAATCAATTTTTTGATTTGCTCAAACGCTATGAAGAAAGTACTCCTGATGCGCATGTGCAAGGATTTTTGCAGCAATACAACTATACGATAGAATCAGGGGACGAAGGAAAAATGTATCAAGCCGTGGATACGCCAGATTCTGTGAATATCATGACCGTGCATGGTTCGAAGGGCTTGGAGTTCAAATATGTATTTATTGTCAATCTTGTTGAAGAAAGATTTCCAACACGAAGACGCGGTGATGCCCTTGAACTCCCTGCTTCACTGGTGAAAGAAAAAATGTCTGAAGGGGATTATCATTATCAAGAAGAGAGACGACTCTTTTATGTAGCTATGACCCGTGCCAAAGAGCGGTTGTATTTTACTAGTAGCAGTAGCTATGGTGGTGTGCGTGAAAAAAAATTGAGTCGGTTTCTCGATGAACTTGGTTTTACGGCTCTCTCAAGTGAAATAAAAACTTCGCCACTTGAAATCATGTCTCTCCAAAAAAATGTTCAAAGTGCCAGACCGTATATATTGCCCAAAGCTTTTTCTTTTTCACAAATAAAGTCCTATCAGACGTGTCCCTACCAATATAAGCTCGCACACATCATAAAAATTCCAACCAAGAGTAATGCACACTTTAGTTTTGGTACGAGCATTCATACGACTTTTCAAAAATTTTATGAACGGATGCAAGAGCTCAATATCAAAAAACAAGCGAGTCTTTTTGATGCAGAAACGTCAGAACTCCAGGATATAAATATACAAGTACCTTCTCTTGAAGAACTTCTCGATATTTACAAACAAAATTTTATTCCTGATTGGTACAAAGATAAATTTCAAAAAGAAAATTATTTCAAAAAAGGAAAAGAAATACTGATGCTTTTTTATCAGTCACAGGAAGGCAATTGGCGAGTGCCGATTTCTTTGGAAAGTGCTTTCAAAATTCGAGTCGGGGACTATACTCTCCGAGGGCGAATCGATCGTATTGATCAATTGCCAAATGGAAATCTTGAAATTGTGGATTATAAAACAGGCGAAAGTAAAGACAAACTTACTGCAGAAGACAAAGAACAGCTTTTGATCTATCAGATTGCTGCCGAGTCCTTACCTCAGTATCGCAACCTCGGAACCGTGGAAAAACTGACCTTTTATTATGTGAACAACAATGTACAAATGTCTTTTGTCGGCAAAGACAAGGAGCTTGAAAAGCTGACAGAAAAATTGCGTCAAACCATTGAACAGATTCATTCTGGAAATTTTACTGCTACTCCCAATCCGTTTGTTTGTGATCATTGTGATTTTAAAGATATTTGTGAATTTCGTAGTCTCTAAATTTTTTTTATGGCAATGACTCTTCTCGGGGACGCTCTCAAAAAACGGCTTGGCAGTGATTTGCCGCTCAAACGCCAGGTGGAGACAGGCAATCTTTTGCTGGTTGCCTCAGAGGTTCTGGGGCAGTTTGTTGGACCAGAAAATACCAAGTATATAAAGCCACTCTTTGTCAAAAATCGTACCTTGACCATTACTTGTAGCAATTCGGCTCTTTCTCAAGAAATTCATCTCAATCAGGCCAAAATAGTAGAGTCTATCAATCAAAAGATTGGAGAAAACTCCCTGGACCGGATTCGGTATCTTCTCTAGGCTGAGGTTGCCTTGCCAAAAACACGAAAAAAAGCTACACTAAGAGCATATCTTTTTTGTATTTTTATGAATCTTCGACAATATCTTGCGATCATGTTTTTTGCCACTCTTCTTGGCTGGGTTGCATGGATTTTTGTAATTATAAATGTAGATCCGTTTCAAGAGAGTACGCTTGGATTTTTTTTCTTTTACATGAGTCTCTTTTTTTCTCTTATTGGGACACTCTCTCTTCTTGCATTTTTGCTTACACAAATTTTTCCTCGACCACAGGTACCGATGTATCGTTTGGTGCAAAAGAGCTTTCATATTGGACTTCTTTTATCAGGAATGCTTATTCTTTTACTTTTTTTGCAAGGAAAAGGTATACTGACCAAATGGAATAGTATTTTGTTATTATTTATCGTGGTTACGACTACTTGTTTTTTCCTTTCGACAAAATACTTTGTTCAGAAAGATAATATCTTACATTAGTTATGAAACAATCAAAATTATTTACCAAAACGCAAAAAGAAATCAGCAAAGATGAAAATAGTATAAATGCGCAATTTTTACTTCGAGCTGGATTTGTCGATCGCCTTACTTCTGGTGTTTTTAGTTATCTTCCACTCGGTCTTCGAGTCTTAAATAAAATTGAAAATATCATTCGTCAAGAGATGAATACTGTTGGTGGTCAGGAAATTTTGATGCCTGCACTGCACCCACGAGAAAATTGGGATATTACAGGGCGCTGGGATGTGGTGGATGTACTTTTCAAACTCACTGGAAGCGGAGAAAAGGAATATGCGCTCGGTGCGACACATGAAGAAGTCGTCACACCACTGCTCAAAAAACAAATATTTTCCTACAAGGATCTCCCTCAATCTGTTTATCAAATTCAGACCAAATTTCGCAATGAAGCTCGAGCAAAATCGGGGATACTTCGCGGGCGTGAATTTCGCATGAAGGATCTGTACTCATTTCATGCTGATCAAAGTGATCTGGATTTGTATTATGAAAAAGTAAAAGATGCGTATTTTCGTATTTATGAAAAATGTGGTATTGGTGCATTGACCTATCTGACATACGCTTCAGGTGGAGCTTTTTCACAATTTTCTCATGAATTTCAAACGCTGACCTCTTCTGGAGAAGATCTGATTTATATCTGTGATACGTGTAAAATTTCTGTGAATAAAGAAATTCTTGAAGAAATTGGCAATCAGTGTCCAGAATGTCAATCTTCATCTTTGAGAGAAGAAAAAGCTATTGAAGTAGGAAATATTTTTAAACTGGGAACAAAATTTAGTGCACCATTTCAACTTTCGTATACGGATGAGCAAGGTACCCCCCATGATGTGATTATGGGTTGTTATGGTATTGGTCCTTCTCGAGTGATGGGAACGATTGTCGAAGTGCATCACGATGATAAAGGAATCATCTGGCCAAAAAATATTGCACCATACCAAGTGCATCTCGTGTCACTGTGTCGTGAAAGTGCTGATATCCAAACTGCGGATGAACTTTATGAAAAACTCTCTGCGCAAGGTGTGGAAGTCCTCTATGATGATCGAGAGGGTGTGCGTGCTGGAGAAAAATTTGCTGATTCAGATTTGATTGGAATTCCAGTACGATTGGTTATCAGTCCAAAAACCATTGAAAAAAATTCAGTCGAAGTAAAATTGCGGACACAAAGTGAAGCAACCCTTGTGGCTTTTGCTGAGCTTGAAGAGTATCTGCACTCTCTCAATGTATGAAATTTTTTAGAAAAATAGGAAAAGATATTGGAATTGATCTTGGGACGGCTTCGACTCGTGTTTTTGTTCCAGAACGAGGGATTGTCATTCATGAGCCTACCGTCGTAGCCATCAATAACAAAACCAATCAAATATTGGCAGTCGGAGCAGAAGCCAAACAGATGCTGGGAAAAATTCCACCGCATATTACGGTTACCCGTCCTCTTTCGCATGGGATTATTTCTGATTATGAAGGAGCCGAAAAATTGCTGAAATATTTTTTGGATAAAATGCAAGAAGAAGGGGGAGCGCTCATGAATCGACCGCGTATTATTATTGGTGTACCACTCGCTGTGACAGAAGTTGAGATCAAAGCCGTAGAAGACGCTGCGATTGCTGCAGGAGCTCGAGACGTATTTATTGTCCAAGAACCAATGGCAGCTGCTATTGGGGCTCGTATGCCTATTCAGGATCCTATTGGCAATATGATTGTAGATATTGGTGCAGGCAAGACAGAAGTAGCGGTGATTTCTTTGCAAGGAATCGTGACTTGGAAATCGACCAAAATCGCTGGAGATGAAATCAATCGTAACATTATTCAGTATGCTCGTGATGTATTCAATCTTTTTGTGGGAGAAAGTCATGCTGAACAGGTAAAGATGAAAATTGGATCAGCGATAGAGCTTCCTGAACCAATAAAATTTGCTCTTCGAGGGCGGGATGTTATTTCGGGGCTTCCAAAAGAACTTATTATTACAGATGCACATATTCGCGAAGCGATTGAACGATCGGTTCAGGTAATTGTTGATCTTATAAAGATGACTCTTGAAATGACGCCTCCTGAACTTACGGCAGATATCCATGAACGAGGTATACTGCTTACGGGTGGAGGATCACTCTTGCATGGTATGAGTGAACTCATTACACGTGCCACCGAAATACCTGTAAGAATTGCAGATGATCCAACGACTTCTGTCGTTCGTGGAGCGGGTATATTGCTGGATGATGCGGTTCTTCTCAAAGAAATTACTCTTCCTTCTGCTCGTGATATTCGAAAATATCGATAGCACCGATTTTTTAAAACAATTTTTATGAATCGATCTCGACTCGTCACATTTGTGTCTATATTTTTTTTAATTCTTGTTTTTATTATTCTTCATTTTTTTGGTATTCTCAAAAAACCTGAGTATTTTTTACGAAGAATTCTTTCTCCTCTTTCGCAAATGATTTATTCTTCGAGTCTTTCCATAAAAAATGCGGAAAATTCTATTGGTGAAGATCCCAAAGTCATTTTGGCCTCGACCACAGAATCGCTCCTCGAGTGTAAAATGCATACAGCCAACCTCAAATTGCTGCAGGATGAAAACACAGAACTTCGCGAACAGTTAAGTTTTTTTCAATCGAATAATTTTTCTCATATTGGAGCTGATGTTATTGGAAAAAATATTGATCCACTCGGAAATACACTGATTATCAATCGTGGATCTCGCGATGGTGTCAAAGAAGGCAATGCGGTGATTGTCTCGAATGGAGTTTTGATTGGGAAAATTGCCAAAGTCGAGGAAGAATCATCACTGGTTCGTCTGCTCAATGATAACCAAAGCAAAATTGCCGCTACGGTACTCAATCATGATAAAAGTTTGGGCGTTATTGAGGGTGGGTATGGTATTAGTGTTCGTATGAATTTTATTCCACAACAAGAAGATGTTCGGGTTGGAGATCTCATTGTTACTTCAGGTCTTGAATCTGGAATGCCTCGAGGATTATTTATTGGAAATATTGCTGCGATTGAAAAAGAAGCCTATGAGCCTTTTCAGCGTGCAACACTGAGTCCTGCAGCCCCACTTTCATCTCTCTCGGTTGTATCTGTTATTACCAATATCACTAAAAATTAGTCTATGAGGAAATGGCTTCAACTCCTTTTTGTCATACTGATAACGATCTGTATATTGTTTTTTCATTTTATCATTGTGTATACTCTTCCATATCCGTATGATAAGATAAATATACTTTTTATTTATCTGGTATTTTATTTGTTATGGATCCAATCTGGAAGTGTGGTTTGGGTTGCCTTTTTGACACATATTTTTCTTGAAGCATTTCCGAGCAGTGCCTTTGGGGTGACTCTTCTTTCGAGTTCTTTGTCAATGCTGATTTCGTATTGGCTCTCTCTTTACTATATTACAAATAAAAAATGGTATAGTGCGAGTATTCTTATGGTTTTGACTCTTTTCTGTTATCGAATTTTTTATTCAATTTTTCTTTTTTTTGCAGAAAAAGTTGGAGATGGTACACTCGATATTGAGTGGAGTGAAATTTGGCAACTGGGTCTTTGGGAGATTCTTGTTACCTCGGTTATGTTTACGATTCTTTATTTTCTGTTGTATAAATTTTCCAAAAATTTTTATCGTGCAGTGACAAAATAGTTTGTAGAATTTATGATGAAAAGAAAAAAAAATAAAAATGCTGGTTGGGTGGAAGATTCGTTTTCTTTTGAAAATCCTGTAGGCAAGCAAGTGTCTCTTCCCATGAGTGATCAATTTTTTGGTAAAAGTATTTCAAATAAAAAAATTACTTTTCTTTTTATATTTTTTTGCTTTATATTTGTATTATTGTTTGCACGTCTTATCAATCTTCAGATCGTAAAGGGGGCGTATTATCGTGAGCGAGCAGATATCAATAGTGAACGCATTGTTTCTATTCCTTCTGAACGTGGAATTATTTATGATAGGAATAAAATTCCACTCACGCAAAATATTCCAAGCTTTTCTTTGGCTATTTCTCCTCAGGATCTTCCACGTACGACTTTAGAACTTCAAAAAATTGCAAAACGTCTTTCTGAGTTGTCGGGCAAATCAGAAAGTGAAATGTATAGTATACTTGATGATTTTCGTTCAAATAAAAATAAATATCGATCCCTTATAATACAAGAAAATTTGGATTATGATGCGGCTCTTTTATTTCAAATAGAAGCTTCAGATCTGCCAGGTGTCCATATTGAACGAGGAAGCAAGCGTTTGTATTATGATAATTTTTCTTTTGATCCGCTCAGACCTGTGGTATCAACAACTGTATCAAATGCAAAATCTCTTTCTCATGTTATTGGATACCTTGGAAAAGTAAATCCTACTGAGTTACAAAATTTAGAAGAAAAAGGATATTTGCTTTCAGATTCAATAGGAAAAAATGGAATTGAAAAATCCTATGAAGAATATTTGCGTGGGACGTATGGGAGACGTCGAGTCGAAGTAGATACTTCTGGAAAGCAACAAGTTGTTTTGTCTGAGGAACCTCCACAACCAGGATCTCATCTTGTTTTGGCAATTGATACAAAAATTCAAGTAAAGCTTGAAGAAATTGTCCAAAAAAATTTACAAAAACTTCAAAAAGAACGAGCCGTTGCTATTGCGATGAATCCAAATAATGGCGAAATTTTGGCATTGGTGAGTTGGCCATCATTTAACAATAATGATTTTTCTGGTGGTATTGGTGCTGAAAAATATAAAAATTATATTGAAGACAAAAATTTGCCTCTGTTTGGGCGTGCTATTAGTGGAACATACCCTTCTGGATCCACAATAAAACCTGCTATTGCCGCAGCAGCACTTCAGGAAAAAATTATTACCCAATCAACCAAGATACCGAGTAGTGGAGGAATTCAGGTGGGGCCTTGGTTTTTTCCTGATTGGAAATCAGGTGGACATGGAACAACCGATGTACGAAAATCACTCGCTGAGTCGGTGAATACCTTTTATTATACGATTGGTGGAGGAGATGGGAGTTTTGTTGGATTGGGTATTGAAAAAATATCTGAGTATTTGAGTCTTTTTGGTATTGGCAATGCTCTTGGAATTGATTTGCCAGGTGAAGCAAATGGGTTTATTCCGAGCCGTGAATGGAAAGAATCTGTAAAAAAAGAACGATGGTATATTGGTGATACCTACAATATTTCTATTGGACAGGGTGATCTGCTCGTGACACCATTGCAGGTTGCAAATATGACTGCATCGGTTGCCAATGGAGGAACTCTGTATCGCCCACATATTCTCAAATCTTGGATGGACCCAAAAACAAAAAAAGAAACAGCATTTGAAAATATACCGATTCGTACAAATTTTATTGATCCATACAACTTTAGTGTTATTCGTGGAGGAATGCGTGATTGTGTGACTGACGGATCCTGTCGTCGTTTGGCAGGTTTACCTATCCAAGTGGCAGGAAAAACAGGTACCGCACAATGGAATAGTACCAAAGAAAATCATGGGTGGTTTACGTCATTTGCTCCCTACAATAAGCCTGAAATTGTGCTCACCGTCCTTGTGGAAGAGGGAAAAGAAGGAAGTGAAAGTGTGGTTCCTATTGGATATGACTTTTATGCCTGGTGGGCAGAAAATTTTTAAAAATTTTAATGTGGATAAAGAAGTTGACGCTTTTCCTATTTCACGTTATTATAAATATGTCCGCATTTCGCGGATTTATTTATTGCCAAGTGAAGCGAGAAAAGTAAATGCTTGCATTTATTTCCGAGCGAGCGAAGGCAACATGCTCCAAAGGGCTTTTTGCCAAGTGAAGCGAGATTCTGACATTATGTCGGGACGAGCAAACGCGTGCAACATCCCTCCAAGGGGCTCATTCTCCTGTATTTTATGACAGATGAAAATATTCAATATATTTCAGCCGAAAAATTGGAATCTTTGAAAAAAGAGTTTAAAGATCTGCGAGATATACGTATACCTGAACTTGCCAAGCGTATTGATGATGCTCGCCAAATGGGAGACTTGTCAGAAAATGCAGAATATCATGCTGCACGCGAAGAAATGTCCTGGGCACAGAGTCGCATGAAAGAACTCGAATTTATTATTACCAATGCGCAGATTATTCCAACGGGTGGAGATGGAAGCAAATCTATTTCAATTGGGGCTCGTATTGTGGTAGAAGTAAATGGTAAAAAACGTGAATATGCTCTTGTTGGTGCACAAGAAGCTGATCCTTTGAGTGGAAAAATTTCCAATGAGTCGCCTTTGGGACAGGCTTTTTTGGGCAAGCGCAAGGGAGACAATGTAGAGGTTCAGGTACCAGCAGGGCTCCAAAAATATACGATTTTGGAGATAAGCTAGCTTTTGTCTACAATACCCTCGCCTTGGCGGGGGTATTTGCTTTTTAGGTTTATTTATGATAAAGTTTTTATGTATTTTAAAGCAAAAATATGAATAATAAACCATCCCCAGAACTCAACATTAATGATGAACGATCTGTGCGTCTCGCCAAAGTAACTGAACTTGAAAATAAAGGCATTGCAAGTTTTCCTGCACAAGTACCACAGCACATCACTGTGAAAGAAGCACTTGATCTCGCAGAGGGGAAAACCGTAACCGTCAATGGACGCCTCATGACCAAACGGGAAATGGGCAAGCTGACTTTTTGTCATTTGCAAGATGAAACGGGAAAAATGCAGATTGCTTTGAAATCCGATGAAATCGATCTTGAAATTTACAAAACTTTTACCAAACTGATTGATACAGGAGATATTGTCAGTGTGACAGGGGAGAGGTTTACGACCCACAAAGGTGAATCTTCAGTTCTGGTCAAAGCGTGGACATTGCTTTCCAAAGCTCTTTTGCCACTGCCAGACAAGTTTCATGGTCTTCAAGATGAAGAAGTTCGTTATCGCAAACGTTATCTGGATTTTCTTACCAATTCAGAACAAAAAGAAAAAATACTGGTTCGTTCACGCATGCTCAGATACTTTCGTGAATTTTTGAATAGTAAAAATTTTATTGAAGTAGAGACACCGATTTTGGAAAATGTCGCATCAGGCGCTATGGCAGAATCTTTTGATACGCACCTCAATGCCTATGATCTGCCAGTGCAACTGCGTATTTGTATTGGAGAGCTGTGGCAAAAAAGATTGATGGTTGGAGGATTTGAAAAAACCTATGAAATCGGTCGCGCTTTCCGTAATGAAGGAGTGGATCACCAGCACAATCCAGAATTTACCATGATCGAATATTATTGGGCCTATGCAGATTATGAGGATAATATGCGTCTGCACGAAGAACTCATTCCATACTTGGTTGAAAAAAGTGTTGGCAAACTGGTGATTGAATCTGAAGGCCATACCATTGATTTTACGGCGCCCTATCCACGGGTTACTTTTCATGATGCCGTGCTTGAACATTCGGGCATTGATATCAATGATTACATGGATGCAGAGTCTCTCAAAAAAAT
>JACCDN010602996.1_pt1 | contig 10519 bp, 8 predicted proteins | sample 7441691 | NCBI WGS metagenome assembly JACCDN01 (sample SAMN15323439, study PRJNA562643) | freshwater metagenome | isolation source: river surface water | place: USA:Blue River Watershed | collected 2017-08-16
CCTGTGCGCGGTGGCACTGCAGAGATTGAAGAGCGGTCAATTGAGGCAGCGTCTCGATTCCTTCTGCCACCACTTCTGCACCCATGGCCTGCGCCATAGCGATGATGGTTCGCACCATGTTGTGTGTCTCTGATGCTTCCGTCATGTTCTGCACAAAAGATCTGTCGATCTTGATGCATTGAATAGGGAACTGCTGAAGTAGTGACAGCGACGAATAGCCAGTTCCAAAATCGTCAATGGCAATACGAACGCCCAAAGAATTGAGGCGTCTGAATGCGGACAAAGCCTGTGCTGGTTCGGTCATCATGACCGATTCGGTGACCTCTAGCCACAGCTGCTCTGCGGGAAGCCCGGATGCGTGAAGGGCATCGCTCACTGTTGTAACAAACTGCGGGTCATGAAGTTGGCGAGGAGATACGTTCACGCTCATGGTGGTGCTGGCAGATACCACATCGGTTTCAATCCATTGTTTGAGTTGTTGCAGGGCATCGTTAATGGCCCACGAGCCAAGCGGCACGATGGTGCCCGTCTCTTCTGCAATGGGTATGAAATCTGCTGGAGACACGATCTCTCCGTCGTTTCGTTGCCAGCGCATGAGGGCTTCGAATCCAACAACAATGCCCAAATCAATGTCAACAATTGGCTGGTGCACCAGGTGTAATTCGTTGCGTTCAAGTGCGCGATACAGCGCGGTCTCAACGTCTAATCGTTGCGACACGCTGTGCAGCATTGATTCGTCAAACAATGCGATGCAGTTGCGTCCAGCAGCCTTTGCTCGGTACATGGCGGTATCGGCATGACGCAGCAGTTCGTCGGCAGATAAATCAAGCTCTTTAGGTGCGTACGCAACGCCAATACTTGCCGTGACAAACATGTCACCTTCGGGAGTGGGGACTGGTTCACGAAAGGCTTCGAGGATGGACTCCGCCAACATCACGGATTGCGTGGGGCTCTCAGTGGTGGGGTCGAGCACAACAAACTCGTCTCCTGAAATACGGGCAACGGTTGCTTCCTGTTTCACGCACGCCAGTAATCGTGATGCGACGCGCATGAGAACGTCGTCACCAATTGAATGGCCAAGGCTGTCGTTGATGTTCTTGAACCGATCCACGTCTATGAACAGAACTGTTGGTTGCTTATGCGTTCTCCATGAAACCTGAACTGCTTGCTCGATGTGTTCCAACATGAGAATCCTGTTTGGTAATCCGGTGAGAGAGTCCGTAAGTGCACTGCGCACTAAACGTTCCTGTGTGATGGCATTTGCTCTCACGGATTGAATGATTCGAATAGTTGCTGCAACTGCCAGAACCGCAACGGAAATTGTTCGAACAACTCGGTCTTGTGTGCTGTATGCATCGGTTAACGCAAGAACGATGATGGGCGCAATTAGGGACACGGTGGTGGTCAGCAATCGCGTCATCAAAGGTGCAGATATGCGTAAACCACTTTGACTGCCCAGAGTGCGAAGAGATGGATGCAACAGTGCTGCACCTGCGAAACCGGCCGCTATCAAAAACGGAACCGTAAAGGTGGAGACGGAAATGTTGATGTCTGATCTGAATGACAATGCGCGAAGGACCACGCCAACAAGCGCAAGACCGATGGCAATTCCAAAGAATGACGATGCGGTGGAAGGTGTTGTGTTCGAAAAGAGCAAGGTGGAGACGAGAAAAAGAACCACCATTGCAGCTCCCAACGAAACAGCTCGCAGTGTGGTGAGTGATGACGCAGTTTGGGAATCAAGTAGTGGTCGCACGAGAATCACCCAAACGAGAACCCATCCACCCATTGCAACGATGACACCATCTGCGAAAACTCCAGATGCTCGTGACCCCAGGCGTTTCTTTATGAACCAGACAAGCCCAAGAGCGAGAACAGAGAGTGAGACGATGACAAGAAACTCACTTTGTGTCTCAGATAACGACGATTCATTGGAAGCTAGTGAGAGCCCAAGTGGAGCAGCAGTGCCAATGAGGGTTGCAATAATGATTCCGGCTGGCTTGTGAAGAACAATTGCGGTTGCGGTGGCGACTATTAGTAGCCCAATTGCCGTCACCGTTGTGTTTGACGATGCGGAATTCCCAGCAACACCGTGTGCGACGCCAACTGCGAGCCCAAGCAGGGCCCACAGCCATGACACGCCGACAATGGCCTTACGCAAGAGAAATACCTGTGAAGTGCATGAAATGACCGCCGAATTGGAACCACTGTGACGGTACTACGGGCTGTGGGATGGGTCGGGGAATCTCGGTCTGTCGATGGTTGTCGGTAGTCTGATTTCAGATGAGCACAGTTGCCCCCAATGTCACGGTTGTCGTACCTGGCACGCACCTCATGGCTGAGTTGCTGGGGCAACGCGACGAACTGCTTCGTCGGGTAGAGGAATCGTTTCCCGATGTGTCGGTCGTGGTTCGTGGCAATGAAATTCAATGTGCTGGACCGCGAGCACATCAGGTGGGGAAGCTGTTCGAAGAGATGGTGTTGTTGTTGCAACGCGGAGAACGTCTCGACCAATCGGTGATGGACCGCAGCATTGTGATGGTGCGGGCTGAGCAACGTCCGTCCACAATTCTCACCGATGACATTTTGAAAGGTTCTCGTGGTCGCATGGTGCGCCCGAAGACCGCGGGACAGAAGCGCTACGTCGATGCAATCCGTGAGAACACAATTACTTTCGGTATTGGACCGGCGGGTACTGGAAAGAGTTGGCTGGCTGTGGCCATGGCGGTGCAGGCATTGCATGCGCGCCAAGTGCAGCGCATCATCCTCACTCGTCCGGCGGTGGAAGCAGGGGAGCGTCTTGGTTTTCTTCCCGGTGACTTGATGGCAAAGATTGATCCGTACTTGCGACCTTTGTACGACGCGCTGTTTGACATGGTGGAAACCGAAGCGGCACAAAAATTAATTGAGCGTCAAACCATAGAAGTTGCGCCATTGGCGTTTATGCGTGGCCGTACCTTGAATAACTCATTCATTATTTTGGATGAAGCGCAGAACACCACGCCAGAGCAGATGAAAATGTTCCTTACGCGAATTGGATTCGGGTCAAAAGTGGTGGTGACCGGAGACATTTCCCAAATTGACGTTCCAGATGGTCGAAGCGGACTAGTGGGATTAGAGAAAAAGCTCTCAGGTGTCGATTCGTTGCAGTTTGTAACACTTGATGGATCAGATGTAGTTCGTCACCGAATTGTTGCAGACATTGTTGCCGCATACGAGCGCGCAGGCTCGTCGGACAAGCCATCAACACGACGTGGTGGTCAACGTGGGTGATTCCCGACCGCGAATAGATTCACCGCGACGCGCTGGTGGCGACGGTGTTCCTGAAGTTTTTTGTTCCAATGAGCAGAACGACCTTGAGATTGACTTGCCTAGGTGGCGGGCGTTGGCTGTGAATGCATTGCGTGCAGAAGGCGTGCGCGGTGGCTGTGAATTGTCGTTGTTTTTTGTAGACGAGAGCACCATTGCCGACCTAAACGCGGAGCACATGGGAAAAGTTGGACCCACAGATGTTTTGTCGTTTCCATTAGACGGCGTGGAAGTGGCAGATAGTCAGGGGCCGGGGGCTCTCACGCGAGGCCCTGCCAGACCGCACCCGGATCATGACGATATGCCCACGTTGTTGGGAGATGTTTTAGTGTGTCCAGCAGTGGCACAGCGCCAGGCACCAGAACATGCAGGAACTCTTGACGATGAATTGGCTCTCTTGGTGGTCCATGGCGTGTTGCATGTACTTGGTTTTGATCATGCCGTTGAAGAAGACGCCGCTCGCATGAGGCAGCACGAACTTGCCATCTTGACCGAGCATCATTGGGGCGGTCCGCCCCCTAAGAACTTTCGACAGGAACACAACGAATGATTGCTGCTGCCCCCACAACTGCTGATTGGTGGATGCTCGTTGCAATTGGTGTTTTGCTGATTGTGCTGATTGTGCTGTCCATCGCCGAGATGGGCCTGTCTCGCGTGTCAAAGCCGAAGGCGCAAGCACTTTCCGATTCTGGTGCGCGTGGTGGTCCGGCATTGCTTGGTTTGGTCACACAGCCAGAACGTTGGGTGAACCCCCTTTTGTTATCGGTGAATGTGTGTCAGACAATCCAGGCAACGCTCACCGGTGTTGTGTCTGGTCGATTGTTTGGCGCTGTCGGAGTTGTTGTCGGTGTTGTGCTCAACGTTGTCGTGTTTTTTGTGTTCGCTGAAGCCGTTCCAAAGACGTACGCAGTGCTTCATTCAGATCGCGCTGCATTGTCCACCTCGCGGTTGGTGTCTGTGTTGGTGGCATTTTGGCCATTACGCATGGTGAGTCGTGCCCTCATTGGATTAACGAACATCGTTGTCAAGGGCAAGGGCTTAGAGCAGGGCCCGTTTATTGGTGAGCAAGAGTTCCTGGGCATCGTGGAAGCCGCGGCCGAAGAAGAAATTATTGAGCATGAAGAACGCGAACTCATTGAGTCCATCATTGAATTTGGTGACACCGTTGTGCGTGAAATCATGCGTCCCAAGCCAGACATCATCAGTGTGGATTCTGGATCATCAATTGATGCCGCGCTAGACGAAGCATTCGAACATGGTGTGAGTCGTCTTCCAGTTATGCGCGAGGACGACGAAGGAAACGAAGATGTCCTCGGAATCATTTACGCCAAAGACCTCATGCGTCGTATTCGTGCTGGAGAAGGAAGTCTTACGGTTGATTCGTTAGTGCGTCCGGCAATTGTTATTCCAGAAACTAAGCCAGTTGCGAAACTCATGCGCGATATGCAGCGCGAACATTTCCATATGGCCATCGTTGCTGATGAATACGGAAGCATCATTGGTTTGGTCACATTGGAAGACTGCTTGGAAGAACTTGTAGGCGAAATTGTTGATGAACACGACGACGAAGATCCGTTGGTTCGCCAGTTGCCGAATGGTGAATCGTTAGTTGATGCTGGAATGGCTATTTCAGAATTCAACGATCACTTCAGATTGAAGCTTGACGACGATGAATTCGACACCGTTGGTGGATATCTCTTCGGAACCTTGGAGCATGTGCCGGTTGTCGGCGAATTCATTCAGGTTGATGGCTGGAGAATTGTTGTTGAGGCACTTGAAGGTCGTCGCATTACTGAAGTACGACTGAAGCCAGTCCTCGAAGATGTCTAGTGCATGTAGTTAGCTACGAGTTCGGCTCGTTTGGGCTTTCCTAACGAGGTGCGAGGAATCTCCGATACCTGAACGATGGCTTTTGGTGCGCAATGAGCCGGGAGACGTTCCTTAACAAATGACCGAACAGTGTCCAGCGAAATTTGGTTGCTGTCTGAGGTGATCACCCATGCCACAACAATGTGGCCCCATTCGGGGCCTGGTACTCCAGCAACGCAGACGTCGCTAATCAATGGGTGTTGGCGAAGGCAATCTTCCACTTGTTCGGGCCACACATTCTCGCCACCTGTGATGATGAGGTCGCCTTCGCGTCCGTACACAGTGATAAGCCCATCTTCGAATGAGCCAAGGTCGCCTGTACGAAACCAGCCGTTTGCATCGAATGGAATTGTTCCGTCGCGATAACAACGCATGAGCATTGGAGCACGCAAGTGAATGACTCCATCACGAATGTCGGTCTCTACTCCGTGAAGCGGAAGTCGGTTATAAAAAACACCACTGCCAGTCTCGGTCATGCCGTAGGTAGTGACGCAGTTTTCTGGAAGTTCAGATGGAGGCTTCGCACCACCAAGAACGATGGTGCGGAATTTAGACGCATCGACACGTGCAAGTGCGGTTGCCACTAGCGATACCAACGTTGCTCCGTGGGATGCGGCTTCGTTGTAGGCGTCAACGGTGAATTGTGGAGCTGTGATGACTGGAGTGTTCGTGACGAGAGATCGCAATAACACGCTGAATCCGCCAACATGTGCTGGAGGTAGGCATGCGAACCATATGTCGTTCTCGGTGACCGATAATTTGTTGGACGTTGCCAATGCGCTCGCCTGAACTGATGCATGAGTGTGCACCACGCCTTTGGGGGCTCCGGTCGTGCCGCTAGTGGCGATGACCACAGCGTCACCATCTTCCACTTGTTGACCAACTAGTGGGATGTCTGTGTGGCCATTGAAGAGAAGCGTGGGCTTGATGGCCTGAAGGACCTTGTCGCGCTCTGGGGCGGGCAATCGCTGGTCTAGCGGGAAGACGGCATCACCGCAGTCCCATGCCTGTTTGATGCGCTGAACCATCTCATTGCCACATGGCACATCGAGGCACACCAGTTCGTTCACGTTCTCAGCGTATGGGGCGTGCGACACTTGACCAATGGCATCTTCAGACAGTTCATCTCCGCTCGGATGGAAGAAGTGGGTGGTGGGTGCGCGACCACGCACATTGCCTGCAGCTGTTGTTCCTGTTGCGGTGGGCGCAGCGTGCGCCATTGTTGTTGAACAGCCTGACTGGTGGCGCGGAGTTCTGGCGTTAGTTGTCAGTCTGGCGTTGCAGGTTGGCGTCAACTATGCGAACGATTACTCAGACGGTGTCCGTGGTACCGATAACGATCGAGTGGGGCCGTTGCGCTTAGTGGGGTCCGGGGAAGCAACTGCGGCATCGGTGAAGCGCGCCGCGATTCTGTGCTTCGGTGTAGCTGCTGTTGCTGGTTTGATTCTTGCCCTAGCGACAACGTTGTGGCTGCTTGCCGTTGGTGTCGCAGCAATTGTTGCAGCGTGGACATATACAGGAGGTCCGCGTCCATATGGTTACGCAGGCTTTGGTGAAGTCTTTGTCTTCTTGTTCTTCGGAGTTGTCGCAACGATGGGAACCGAATTTGTCATTGCAGAGAAGTTTTCAGTTACCGGTGGTATTTCATCTGTGGCCGTTGGAGCCATTGCGTGTGCGCTGTTGGTGATCAACAACTTGCGCGATATTCCGGGGGACACACAAGCCGGAAAGAGAACGTTGGCGGTGAAGATGGGTGACGTGTCAACCAGGAAGTTTTTTGCCGCGCTTGTGCTTATTGCTTTTGTGGCTGTGGTGGCCACATCCTTTACGGCGGGTCCGTTTGCCCTGTTGGGTCTCGTAGGAGTTATAGCTCTACGGCCAGCAATTGATTCCGTCTCGCGAGGCGCAAAAGGTAAAGATCTCATCGCTGTCCTTGGAATTGTTGGCAAGGGCCAATTGGTTCTAGGTGTTGCCTATACGGTGGGACTTGCTTTAGCGCTGAGTGCTGCCTAGCCAGTTGTCAATCACTGCCGCGCATCCCACTGGGTCTTCCAAGTGAACTGTGTGTCCAACGTTGGGATGAATGTGTAAGTACGAGGTGGGAATGAGTGCGTGCATTCGCTCGGCAAGTGCACAGAACTTTGCATCTTTTTCACCAGCAATGATGAGAAGTGGCATGTGAAGCGTATGGAGTTGTTTCCACAGTGGTGCCTGTTGTCCTGTTCCGCACAATCTCAATGAATTTGCAAGCCCTTGCGGGGTGTTTGTTAGGCGATCTGCAATGCGAGCATTTTCACGAGACAATCCAGCAAATAGCGGATTCGACAGCCACTCATTGATGAACTTCTCAACGCCAATGTGTTCAATGTGTTCGGCTAGTTCTTCATCGCTCTCTCTGCGTAGACGTCGTTCGTCTTCGGTGTCGAGGCCAGCTGTTCCGCTAATGAGTACAAGTCGGGTGAAGGCGAGTGGTGACTGAATGGCAGACACAAGTGTCATTCGTGCGCCCATGGAATAACCAACAACAGTTTGACCACTTGCAATTTCTACGAGCGCTGCACCAGTTTGCTCAAGTGTGAGTGATTCTGTGGATTCGCCGTGGTTCGGTGCATCGACAAGAGTGGCGCAAACTTCTGTCCGCATTTGATCCAGTAACGGAATCCACGAATCTTTGGTCTGGGTGAACCCGTGCACGAAGGCCGCCTTCTGGCCCGACCCGATGACACGGGTAGAGAGATGTGTCACTTTGAGAGCACTCGCTCTAAGACTTGTTCAAAAACGTCAACATCTTGGGCACCTGGAATCATGTAACGACCATCAATCACGAAACATGGAACTCCAGAGATCTCCATATCGATAGCGGCTTCGAAGTCTTGACGAACTTCGTTAATTCCTTCATCTGTCTCTAGTGACTGTTGAAGTTGTGTGGCGTTGAGACCTACCGATTCTGCAGAAGCGAGAATGGTTGCCATGTCGCCAACGTCTTTCCCGTTCGTGAAGTAAGCGGTTAAGAGAGCTTCTTTGAACTCATTCTGTTTCTCTGCCCCAAAGTTCACCAGCGCCCAATGAAGAGCGCGGTGACACAAGATGGTGTTGGCGCGAAGAGCAATGTCCATGTTGAACTCAATGTTGTCCGCAGCTGCCACTTTGGTGACGTGGTCCAAGATTTGAATGGCGCGTTCTGCTCCGCCGAATTTCTTGGCGTACGCGTCAACAACTGGGGTTGGGGCACCTACGGGGGCTGTGGGGTCTAGCTGGTAGGCCCGAAAGACCACGTCGATGGGTTCTGTGACACCCTTCTCCCGTAGTCGGGCAACGGCTGCCTCAAAACGACGCTTACCTATGAAGCACCATGGGCACACCACATCAGACCAGATTTCAACCTTCACAAGTGACACGATAGAAGCCATGAGTACTCCTGGCGACACTTCGGCCACATTCTGCGCCACATTGGTGGACGAGTGGATTCGTCTTGGCATCCGGCATGCGGTCATTGCTCCTGGTAGCCGCAGCACGCCACTGGCCGTGCAGCTTGCGAGCCGTAGCGAGATTTCAGTTCACCTGTTCCACGATGAGCGCAGTGCGTCATTTGCTGCCCTTGGAATTGGGGAGGCCACAGGTATTCCTGCAATTTTGTTATGTACGTCGGGAACGGCAGCTGCTCACTTCTACGGGGCAGTCGTGGAGGCTCATCAAGCCCACATTCCAATGATCGTGTGTACCGCAGATCGGCCACCTGAACTTCGTGATGTTGGGGCTCCGCAAACCATTGACCAAACAAAAATGTTTGGAACTGCAGTGCGTTGGTTTCATGACCCGGGCGTTCCTTCAGACGATGCTGCTCATACATGGCGTTCTCTGGCGTCGAGGTGTGCTGCACTCACCCGTGGTTCTCGCCCAGGTCCGGTACATCTCAATCTTCCCTTCAGGGAACCATTGCTTGGATCAGTGGGTGAACTTCCCGAGCCGCGACGCGAAGGTTGGTCAACGGTTGAAGTGGCGAGTTCAGTATCGCCCCGCATGGTGAACGACTTGATGACGTTGCTCGATAGCCGTCGTGGAATTGTGATTGCTGGCAAAGGCGCAACATCTGAAGTGTTGACCTTTGCACAACGAGCTGGTTGGCCAGTTTTTGCCGACCCACGAAGCGGACTGAGGAAATGCGAGCCGAACGTGGTGACCGCATTTGATTCCATTTTGCGCTACTCGGAATTCGCAGACGTAAATGTGCCAGATGTAGTTCTGCGTGTCGGTGAGCCACCAGCGTCAAAGGTGACAGCACAGTGGTTGTCTCGCCACAACGTGCCTGTGGTGCAAGTAACACCTCATGAATTCATTATTGATGCAGATCATCGAATGAATCACACGTTCATTGCGCCGGTCGCGGAGATGTTCGCCGCATTAACTGAACAAACAGGCGTGACGGATGAAAAATGGGCCCCTCAATGGAATGCGGCCGAAACAGTTGCGCAATCTGCAATTAGTGACTGGGCAAAGAACAATTGGTCTGAACCAACCCATGCGCGAACACTGACCGATTCACTGACTCCCGGAACACACTTGGTGGTGTCATCGTCTATGCCCATTCGAGATGTGGAGTGGTTTGGAACCGTCACGCCAGATGTAGTGGTTCATTCCAACAGAGGAACCAATGGAATTGATGGTGTGATTAGCACTGCGGTTGGTGTCGCAGTTGCAACGAAATCTCCAACTGTTGTTTTTGTAGGAGATGTTGCTTGCTTGCATGACTCGAATGGTCTGGTGGGGCTCATGCGACGCGAAATTGATGTAAAAGTTGTGGTCACCAACAACGATGGTGGAAGCATTTTCTCGTTCTTGCCACAAGCAAATCAAGTAGATGAGCAAATGTTTGAATTGCTGTATGGCACTCCACACAATGTGTCTTTTGAATCTTTGGCTCGTGCTCACGGAATTCCGTATCACCGCGTGGACAACAGTTCCTCGTTGACAGATGCATTGAATACGTCTGGTTCTCGGTTCATTGAAGCTCCGTTCCAGCGCGGTGAAAACGTCATCCAGCACGATGCAGTGAATGCCGCAGTTATCTCAGCATTGAAGAATGCTGGACTTACGGCCTGATAATTGCCGACAACATTGCCTGAAACTTCGATTGAGTTTCGGCTAACTCGGCAAGCGGTTCACTGTCTGCAACAATGCCGCCTCCGGCAAACAACCGTGCAGTGGTGCGATCTGGCGACAACTCTGCGCACCGAATGGTGACAGCGAAGGTTCCGTCTCCGTCTGCGTTCACCCATCCAACGGCGCCGCCGTAATAGCCACGTTTGAAACCTTCATGAGCAACGATGAAGTCAATTGCTTC
>JACCDN010099974.1_pt1 | contig 10518 bp, 9 predicted proteins | sample 7441691 | NCBI WGS metagenome assembly JACCDN01 (sample SAMN15323439, study PRJNA562643) | freshwater metagenome | isolation source: river surface water | place: USA:Blue River Watershed | collected 2017-08-16
ATTGAACCGTGCAACATAAGCATTTTGATGCGGGTTACTAGGTTGGATGTATTCAATCTAGGTACATCTTCTTCAGTCGGCGGTTCTCTTCTTCGAGTTCTTTCATGCGCAACATCATGGATACATCCATGCTGCCGTACGTGGCCCCCCATTTGTAAAAGGTCGCAGTGCTGATGGCCAGATCGCGGCAAATATCTGGAACTCCAATGCCAGCCTCAACGCGCTTGACAGCGTCCGCAATCTGGCTGTCACTGAATTTCGATCTCTTCATATAGAACCTCTTCCGTTGGAAAAAACTCTGCTTCTCACGCCTTTGGTTCTAGGGAACGATTAACCTTACATATTCAACAAAATAAGAATAATTGAATAATAGAGGCGATGGAATATTAGAAATTTACCACAAATCATTTACAAATTTTAAATCTAATATCAAAGTTTTGGAAACGCAATAAGATTTGAATTTACATATCCACTCAAATTAGCCATTCGCAACACAGATGGCGCATCCGGATCAACAGCAAAAATGGTGTAATTGAGATCTTCAAAAAAACCTCGGATCAAATCTCGCTTAGCACTAGCATTTTGATGATACTCATCCTCATGCTCAAATAAAACATATGGACGATCTTTTTTAATTATATCACAGGCACCCTGCAAAACATCAAACTCGAAACCTTGCACATCAATTTTAATTAATGACACCCTTCTACTCCTTTTAACAAAAAAATCATCAAGAGTATGAACTTGCACATCAATTGTTTCGCCATTAATGTTATCGTGATTTTTTAAAAAGGATGATGTTCCTCGATTACCATTTGTTGCACCGACATCGAAAAATTTCAATATGGTATTTCTTGAACCCAATCCGAAATTATGCACCTGAATGTTATTTAAAGTTGGATTTGCAGAACAACTGTCTTTCAATTGCTTAAATATTAAAGGAGATGGCTCAAATCCATAGACCTCTACTTCAGGAGCTGCGGCAGCAACCGGAATTAATATTGAACCAACGTTAGAACCAACATCAATGTATATAGTATTTTTGGGAACCAATGAGGATATTATATCAATTAAATATTTTGAATGAAGAACATTACTAGCAAGAATCCCGTCGATATATGAACCGTCCCTAACCCTAAACCATATAATTTTTTCTTTATAATTTAGCGAAACATATTGATCCTCATTAGAAGAGAAAACTTCTAATCGTGGGTTAATATGTGAAATTAATACTCGAAATTTTTGAGAATTCGTTTCAAAATAAATTCTTTTTAATAAAATTTTAAGCATTTTTTTAAACATTTTAACAAGCATGATCAATTCCTTTGCAAGTGACTTTTCATAATAAAATTGATGAATGTCATGAATTCAGAAGAACATAAAAATGACCTTAACGACAACGATATTAAAAGCAATATTAATGCAGCAATTAAAGGTAAGCTTAAATCATTAAAAGGAATATTTTCAAACAGGATAAAAAGCGTCGATATAAAAATATATGGTAGATTGAAAAAGGTAATTTTATGCAAACCTATCCCAAGCTTTATCCGCAAATAATAATAAGCGCTGATTAAATTTATTAATGTTGTTACCAAGAAAAGTGCATTTGCCACATAATCGGACTTAAGCACAGATACGGCGCTCAAAATTAGAATTAATATTATATAAATTAAACAATGGAGAACATTAAAATTAGCCTGAGATGAAATCATACCCATCGAATTCGATAATGTATTGTAATATGAGGAATTCACTCTTGCGACTATCAACATCATAAATACCCCCAGCAATGCAAGAGAATCAGAATATTGATTTAAAAAATTAACAATTATAAATTTATAAATTTTATAAATGAATATTGTGATGATAAAATATGAAGCATTTGTTAAAAACAGCCCAGCCAAGAATACATCCCTAATTTCCCCCATCCGATTATTGTTACTACTATTCTCAATGAACTCACGACAATGTTGTGAAAAAACGCTCAGAATTTGACTTGCAGGGAATAGCGCTATTGTTGAAACATATGCAAGCAAACTATAGGATGCAAATGAATATGATGTATCAGTACTAAAAACGATCCATCTATCAAACGAACTACCTAGCAAACCAAATAATATCATAATAAAAAAATATTTAGCGTCTCTCATCAAATCTGTTAATATATTCCATCGGATATTAAATTTTAATATATTCTCCCTCAGAATTAAATTAAAATACAAGACCGAAGCAAAATATACTATTATTTCAGCAACTAGGAAACCAACAATACCCCACATATACAACATTGCTATTTGTGGAAATATTCTTATAGACGCCATTATAATTCGAGATCTCAAAGTATACCGCATTAAACCCTGGAATCTGTAGAAAAGGATATAATGATAATGAATATTATAGAGTAGACCAGTTAGTGAGAAGATAATTATAATTGTTAATTGATTGGAATCACCGATAAAAAAGAATATCAAAATAGCCAATAAAGAATGGATCAGAACCGAAATAGTTGTTATCGTAACGACTACGGACGAATATTCACAATATTTTTTTTCGTCAGAATTGACATAAAATTGTGAGAGCTTCAATCTCAATGAGTCTGAGAGACCAAATTGGAATAATGTCAAATAACTAAAATACAATAGTCCAAGATTTATTAGCGCGAAATCATCCTTATTTAAAAACCATACGGATGTAGCAGTGACTATCAATTTACTCAACGTTTCAACTAATGAACTTCCTCCCCATGAAATAATGTTTTTAAATATACTTTGTGAATTTTTATTTAATTTAATCATTAAATTCAATCTCTCTAACTATCTTCCTATAAATATAGCTCGCCAATATTTTAGATTCAGTTCTGCTTGAATCCATTACTATAGGTGAATATAATTTATATAGAATTTCGCAAATAAATAGATGATTATCAATCGATTTTTCCATCAATTTTCCATTATATATATTTTTAGCCAATCTACTCTTTTCAACCTCGCGATTGTTAATACGCATCATAACCTCTGAAATATCACAATTTATCAAGACAACTCGGAATTTAAATAGGCTGAAAATTGCTATTATCTTATCAATATTATTTTCTGCTCGTTGGCTATACATGATAGACCAAACTGCTTGCCATAACCCTTGATCAACAATGATAATCTCTCTTCTATTACTGTTATAACTGTATAATCCAAATAAATACAATATATTAAAGGTAACTTTTATAAAATCAGATATTTTTTCTTGTCTTGTTTTAAATATTTTAGTTGCTAGATCAAGGCATACACCGGGCTTCGTACTCAAAAAAAATAATAGGAAGAAAAATTTTATAATATTCTTTCTTAATTTTTGAATGGGTTTTCGAGTTAGCCCTTCGTAAATGACTGAGTTTAATTTCGTTGAATCCAATAATGGCTTCAATTCATTACAAATCGTAGTTTTTCCTGATCCGGGAAATCCATAAAATTCAATAATCATTTTTTAATAATTTTTCTGAAGTTATTCAAACGACAATCCTTGAAGCCTACCTAATTAAATCCACCATTCAAGCGCATCAATTTATTTCAATTCCGCCCCATGGCTATCATTACAGCCGAAAAGCGTTATTAGCATTAATATTTTATATCCTTGATATGCTACTCACCACAGCAGCAAATACAAGAAAAAACAGTTGAGCGTCAAGCCTCAAATGGACTTCTCTCGCAACGATAGGCGAACTCGGGCTTCAAATTGAGACACGTTCAAACGCCTCAGGGTTAACACCACCTAAATGCCTCTGGTATCTTGTTCAGCAAGAGCTAGGTCTCGACTTTTATAGAAGCGCTTGTGTATACTTTCCTCCTTCAATGAACTGAAGAACGATTCAGCAACAGTATTATCCCAGTGCCGCCAGTATATTCACTGTAATTGCTGGGTACGAGGCCAAGACCATTTAGATCAACCGCCAATGGATCCATTTGTTAGATCTTTGCTATGCACGGCACCTCGGTGAAACATATTGAGTTAATTTAATAATTGCCACAACTCACAGCCTCTTCCAAATACAAGTAAAAATATTTTCCGCTACTACTTGAAAACTTTGACTTGCATCAATTATTATGATATTTGGATTAGTTTTTCTTAAATTCCTCATCAAATTCACTCTCTCATTATACGATTTCTCCGTTATTTCACCTGGTTTTCTATTTTCAGATATTTTATAATCAGCAACAAGGTGAAATATTAAATCTGGAGTAATCATTTGTATTTTATTGTAGATTTTGAGCTCAAATATTCTTAATATTTTCAAAATTTTATCTGTACTGTTAATTTTGATTTCAATTGGTCCATCGAGTTTTCCGCATTGTATTGATTGAGGCCATCTATCAGCAAATACAAGTTTCCCTCTATTTCTGGCCCTCAATGCTTTTTTCGCTTTTGAAAGCCTCTCAAGTGCAACTAAAATTCCCCACATTAATTTTAGAAATCTCTTAATGTCAGCGGCTATATTTTCTTTGCCTTCTTTATTTGGCGCATAAATTTCCGCGTTTATATTTTTTTTATTTTTTATATATTTATTTCTGATAAATCTTCTAAGAATCCATCCAGATCCGTCCCCAGTACCCATGTAAATTTGAATCGCATCAAATTTCCATGAAAATACATTTTTTAAATATTGAACCATGGAAGTTTTTCCTACACCATCGGGGGCAACAATTGCCACTAGTAAACCTCCGGTTATTGGAGATCTTCGACTTATAGAAAAATCAATATTTAAATACTCCATCAATCTTCCGCTTAGGTACCTGATGCGATTTAAATGTGATGAGATTCTGTTTAGTCCTAATGATATTAAATTTCTATCATTTTTCTTTAAAACTATGGATCTTAAAAACCACAATGACTTAGCATTTATGAAAAGTAAATCACCGTCAATTTTCATCTTCACATTAACATTTTTCTCTGATATTTTTAGATTTAAAGCAATACCCCCATCTTTTCCCTTTTGAATATCCGAACATAGTTCTATTACCTCACGCGTCCAATCACCTCGAATTTTTATGTAGTAATCGAATGGAATAAGCATTGATCTGAATGATATTCTCGTTAAGGTTACAAGTAGTTCACCGCGCTCATCAATAAGTGCCGGCCTACGGTTATCATTTTTATTTATTTCTAACGAACTAAAATCATAAGAAAAATAGTCTTTACTAAATTTAGAGCCTACCATAACTGAAGTGTGCACATCAAAATGTATATACGTTGCCTTTCCCTCCAATGGTATAAACCAGTCCTCCCTGCATGTCCCTTGTAAATATCTATTTATAGATGCTCTTTTAGCGTTATTTTGCATCAGAACTTTTGTGAATTCGCCATAATGAGCCCTACAAACCAATATATCCAGGTCTTGAAGCCCCAAGAGTCCACTTTCCAATGTTCTAGTACTTTTAAAAATACAGTATTTTATTTTTTTCTCATTGAGCTCTTCAAATATTTTTAAATTATTACCCATTTATTCCAATGCCTCATTGTATATTTTATTATACTTTTCAATGATTTTTCCTAAATCAAATCTTTCTTCCACCCTCTTGATTAACTTCGCATTATAATTTCCTAAATTTGATTTCAAGCAATTATCAATTTCACGCACCCAGCTTTCAATATTATCTAACGGATAAGTTTGCAATTCTAGCTCCTCTGCTATTTCTTTATGGGGGTCTATATTCGATAAAAATATTTTAACACCCATTCCAGCCGCTTCAATATTTGCCACGCCTATCCCCTCCCATCTCGAACATGAAATATATACTTTGGAAACAAATAAATCCTCAAACACTTCTTCGCGACTTTTGATCCCTTTCCATATTATTCTATCTTCAATATTTAATTTCTTCGACATTTCAACCAGTTCATTTTTCAGCCCGCCTATTCCATACCATATCAACTTATCCGCATATTTTAATTTAGCGAATATTGACATAATTTGCTGTGGATTTTTTTGCTCTACTAACCTACCTATTACAACAACATTGTTTTGACGTGATCTTTTACCGTTATATCTAGATCTAACCTCACAAAAGTATTTTGAATCTATTCCGTTTCTTATCCAAGTGAATTTGCCACCTGCATCGCACCTATCTTTGACAAATAAAATATTTTTATATATGGCTCTGCTCACACAAATTACTTTTGCAGATACACTCATTAACACAGACATGTACAGTCTTTGCAACGAGCTGTATTTTGAATATTCATTATGCAAATTTGACACCACAGTAAGATTGGAGCTAATAATTTTAACCAGTATGCCAACCCAAAATAGCGAAGGATTGTGTATGTGATAAATTGTTCCCTCACCTCTTTTTAACATCTTTTTTCTCTCAATTATCAAATTCATCATCCCTATAATATTTGTTTTTATGTATGGGGCTCTTATATTTATACATTTTTCTTCTATTTTTATATTCGACTTAAACTGAATTTTCGGGACTAATGGCGGCAGTAATATTTCCGGGCAAAGCTCCAATTGTTTTCTGTAGAGATCATTCCAAGGCATCGAAGTTGGACTTACCTGCCTCACAATATGAATGACTTTAAATTTTATTTGACTCACAATTCCAATTCCTCAGAATTTATTAGCTAGCCTGACCTGCGTTAATATTGCAGGAATAATAAAAAATATGTACTGATATATGTGCGTAACACTATTCAATGCAATAATCCATCCAATAAATATTATAACTCCAGTCATTTTGTTTTTTCTTTTTATTTTAACAAGCAGTATTGTATTCAAAATAATTAATCCCAGTATAGCAGGCAATCCACCCTCAGCAGCAAGCAGAAGAAAGGCGCCATGAGGTTCGTATTCTAATCCATTAATTTCACCAAGCTTACCAAATCCGGCGCCTATTATATAATTTTCTCCGATTGACCTTATCATTAGCTGCATATGATACATTCTTTCAGGATCATCAAATGCCATTTGCATAATCCTGTGTTCCAATACCACATTAATAATATTCTCATTTATTATGAAAATCAATGGCAGCAATATTATAAGCACCAATATAATTAGCCTTTTAATACTAAGATTACTAAATAACATGAAGCCAATCATCAATACTGCCGCCCTAGATCCTGTAAGCACCACTAAAATTACATCACAAATTCGCATTACATAGCTAATTATCCATGATTTTCCCACCCCTTGAATCATATTTAAAAGGAATACTGAAGCAACCAAAAATCCGAAATCATTAATTGAGCCCAATCCTACCCTATTATTACTCCCAACCACATTCACTACTAATGAATCATTTTCTACTCCATTAGCTAGATTAAGCAGTGTTTTTCCGATTATTACGCCGCTTATTATTACTGCTATATTCACACCTGCGATATATTTATTTAATTCTCCGGATTTTATCACCATCATAAAATAAGTAAATATTAATGGTGCGATTAATAAATATCTGCTCCATATGTACAACGAATCCCAATCCCCTGAAAACACCCCACCAACCATCAATATTGCAATCATAAAATATATTATTATCGCGTTAACAGTAATATACTTTTTGATTTCCCTGATGTTAATTGCTATATGGATAACTGCAAAACAAATAACAATCAATTCTGAAACAAGACCTGCAACCAGCGCCACACCATTCACAAAAAAATATAACTTTATTAATTTATTTTTCATAATATAAAGTACTTTAAGGATTAATTTATGCAGAATTCAATAAGCCAGCGCCAAGCGCTGATCTGAGTTTTGCAGTCGGTTGATACCGATTATTTCGCTTGATTTTGTCACTAGGGCTGCTAGCTAATATTGTAGCGGGCAGTTTCAAGACACTTTAGGCGCCTACGGCATGCGCACTTCAATGAGTCCCATGGCAGAATGCTGGGACTATACGACAACCCGAGCTTTTGGGGATCGCTCAAGTTTGCTTCCGTAAATTGCTTGTGTTTTCCAACCCACCAGCAAGCACAATCGGAGTTGATGGAATGGCTGGCGTTTTAATTCCGATAAGGTCGCATTCAACTTTGATTTATCAAAGTTCGATGTTGTTTGAGTAGTGAATCGCCCCGGTCATCAAATAGGTCTTTTTTTTAATTCGTTCCGTTGTAGCGGTTAGACTGGCAAGTTGCCGATAGCAATTGTTTTCAGGTTCGGTAGGTGGAATATACCCAATCGGTTCAATAAGTCTGTGGTGGTTAAACCAGGACACCCATTTAACGTTGCCAGCCCCAGTGACTCCTGGGTGCCCGGCCGTGACAATGTTGATGGCCTAGTTTGAATTTGACTTAGTATAAATTGGATCATTAATTTTTTGGGCCATCATATACAGACTCCATACCTTACAACCCGTATTGTGTGTCAACCTGCTAACACGAAACCTTAGCATATTAGATACTTTTTGGCTCATATATTATTTCGTATATAGGCATAAGGTGGGAGGCAAACCCCTGTTTGAAATCTGAAATTGATAGCTCTTTGAAAGATGGTTCTGGCAAATCACCGGGATAGCTTCGTTGCCCGAGCTTGTACCAACGTATTTTTCGGCATTTCATTTCTTCGATTGCTCGGTACTGAACTACATGTCCCAGTGGCTTATCGAATAGGTTTCGATCGTAAGCCCCAACGGCGTACACACACTCGTCTCTGGTTACGTGAAAGAGGCCTCCGCCGACCATTCTCTTAGTATCATCGCGTAAATAAACAAAAAAAGCCGCATCACATGCAATGGCGTCAAGCTGCGCTCCCCAGCTATCCAGCGAACGAGTAGACCTTCCTGCCACACTATAATGCAAAGCGCGGAATTCCCCCCAGGTGACTGGGTCAGCTTGTGTCAAAAGATGGGTGCTCCACCATTTCGCGCCTGAATTTATTAATGATTTGTAGCTTTTCCTGAACCCACACTTGATTTCTTCAAAGGAACGGGTTAACTCCAAATACAATTCATGTTTCAATCCTACTTGTGCGCCACCCCGCATGGCCTTGTCGTGCCAGACACTCAATCCGGCTTCTTCATTAAATAATGAAGTACTTCGCCAGTCTTTAATTCGGTTGACTGAGCAAAATTGATTCAACGCAGCAAAACACTTTGCCGTCAAGACCTTTATTGTTTTGGCTGCCAATCCTGCGACGAACAAAGGCGGATGCAATTCGGTTCCGCCATTGGATGAGACTCTTAGTTTGTCAGCCGCAATTTTTGACAGGCTGAGAGGCCACAAGGCAATTGGGTGCTTTTCGTGATATACGATCACTGAGATGTCTTGAGTTGGTTGACCGTTACCATTCCAGTAGCACAGTTGGTACTCCATCATCTTTGTGGAGTAGTTGACAGGCAGATAAGCCATTCTTTCGGATGCGGTTTCCCAATCAGTTTGTTCTGATTGTCGAAATGCAGCGTGCATTCCAACCGCTTTCAAAGCTTCATCAAATGAATCAATTAATGAAGTCCAACAATTGACGGGTTTATGCATTGTATGCAGTCACAGCTTTTTGAAAATAAACGACATAGCGACGGGGGAGTTCTGCTTGTTGTTTGCCAGTGCTAGCCGCGTACTTGATCAAGAGCACGTCACCGCTCGAAGAACGCAATCATTTGCAAGGTATTGTCGCTTCTGAAGCTCGCATCTCACTTTTTTTCAGTTTATCTAGAACCGCAGTGAGATTTGCCAAATCGGGGACAGTTAAACGCCCATCATATTCGGGACTCGCCACAACTGATGCATGTGACCCAGTTAGCACACGCACTGTCAAGGCCTCCATCCGATTGAGGTTGACAAAATCTTTTGCTGGGTTATCACCCACATATACCATCTGGGACCATTCGCACTGCTCCAACTTGCGTATAATGTCAAAACAATACAACGAAGGTTTGGCGTGCCGGACCCCGTAGCGGTGCGTGATGAAGATGCGTTTAAACTGATGAGAGATTCCTAGTGCCTCGATCTTTTTTTGTTGCACCACCTTATGCCCATCTGTAACCATATACAAGGGGTATCGATCTTGATAACGCTTTAGTAATCGGGCTGCTTGAGGAGACAGCTTGATTTCAGGCTGGTGATGCCGATAAATTTTTACACAAGCCGCCACACCGGAAATTGAGTAATGGCCATTTGAACGAAGCCATTGGTCAAACACTTCGCCACGCCCGTGCTGTAGCAAATTCGTCTGCATTTCGGTCAGCGACTTTTGTGCGTCCCAGCCGAAAGTTACTTTGCCAAATCTGGCTACAGCACGTAGTCCACTCATGACATAGGTCATTTCATCGTAGAGGGTGTCATCTAGATCAAAAATCAGGACCATAAATTACTTTGTCTACCGGCATGCGGACCTGACGGATATCATAGGACGTACGGTTAAATCTTAACGGTACAGTATCGAGCAGGGCATCTGCCAAACACCAGTACAGTGAGTCCAACCCAACTGCGATGGATGCCGTCGACCCCCCCCCGAAGCGCGGATTACACTCGATGACATGCAAGTTTCCATTTACAACGATGGCCTGAAGAACAACCGGGCCGTAC
>JACCDN010132103.1_pt1 | contig 10517 bp, 11 predicted proteins | sample 7441691 | NCBI WGS metagenome assembly JACCDN01 (sample SAMN15323439, study PRJNA562643) | freshwater metagenome | isolation source: river surface water | place: USA:Blue River Watershed | collected 2017-08-16
ACCGCCCCAGTTAAACTACCCACCAGATACTGTCTCGAAGGCCAGATTCATGGCCCTCGATCAGAACGACGACAGAACAAGGGTGGTATCTCACTGGTGCCCGAAGGCTCCCACCTATGCTGAACATGTTAAGTCGTAATCCAATATCAAGTTGTAGTAAAGCTTCACGGGGTCTTTTCGTCTGACTGTGCGTACAGGGCATCTTCACCCCACTTGCAATTTCGCCGAGTCCCATGTTGAGACAGTCGCTCTCTCGTTATGCCATTCGTGCGGGTCGGAACTCACCCGACAAGGAATTTCGCTACCTTAGGACGATTATAGTTATCGCCGGCGTTCATCAGCGCTTAGCTTCAAAGCTGCCGATCCGAAGATCATGACTTCTCCGCTTGACGTTCTGACACTGGCCAGGCATCACTTCCTATACATCACCTTGCGGTTTAGCAGGAAGCTGTGTTTTTGGTAAACAGTCGGAAAGCGTCTTTTGTTGAAGGCTATATTTCTACAGCCAGGCCTTATCCCGAAGTTACGGCCGTTGTATTGCCGAGTTCCTAAACATGGGTTCTCTCGTACACCTTGGCACACGTATGCCCACTCACCTGTGTCGGTTTCCGGTACGGATTCTATAAGATTAGCTCTAGAAGGTTTTCTAGGCACAGCGTACCCGATCCTTGCTCCGCTTACGCGGAACTTGCGCTCGCCACGGGGCTTATGATCGACGGATTTGCCTATCGATCACCCCGCAACGCCCAAAGCCTCAATCCAAGAGACTCGACCAGTTAAAACCATGCGTCACTCCATCGAAATCTTACAGAAGTGCAGGAATATTAACCTGCTGTCCATCGACTACGCCTTTCGGCCTCGTCTTAGGCCCGACTAACCCAGGGACGATTCGCGTTGCCCTGGAAACCTTGAGTTTACGGTGGGCGGGATTCTCACCCGCCTTTTTGCTACTTATGCCAACATTCTCACTTCCAAGCGCTCCACGGTGGGTCACCCCTTCCGCTTCGGCGCTGCTTGGAATGCTCCTTTACCGATCCCACCGACAGAACGGAGCGCTCATCATGATGATAAGTCCTCTGTTCTGCCGGTGCGGATCCCGCGACTTCGGTGCGATGCTTAGCCCCGATAAGTTTTCGGTGCTGAGTAGCTTGACCAGTGAGCTGTTACGCTTTCTTTAAAGGATGGCTGCTTCTAAGCCAACCTCCTGGTTGTATAAGCCACTCAACCTCCTTTTACACTTAGCATCGACTTTGGGACCTTAGTCTGCGATCAGGGCTGTTTCCCTTTTGTCCTGTGGAGCTTAGCCCCCACGGACTGACTGCTGGGAACACTTAACGGCATTCGGAGTTTGGTTGGGAGTGGTAGGCTTGCGCCCCCAGCCCCATTCAGTGCTCTACCTCCGTTAAGTTATGAACCAGCGCTAGACCAAAATCTATTTCAAGGAGAACCAGCTATCACCCAGCTCGATTGGAATTTCACCTCTAGCCACAACTCATCCCCGAGTGTTGCACGGCTCGTGGGTTCGGACCTCCAGTTATCTTTCGATAACCTTCATCCTGGTCATGGCTAGCTCGCCGGGTTTCGGGTCGTGTATACGCCACCAAAACGCCCTATTAAGGCTCGCTTTCACTGTGCCTTCGCTCCCTCAGGAACTTAAGCAAGCGACGTATAGCACACTCGTTGGCTCATTCTTCAATAGGAACGCTGTAACGGACTTGCGCCCGCTCCAACTCCATGTAAGCGTACGGTTTCAGATACTTTTTCATCGCCCTCTCGGGCTGCTTTTAAGCTTTCCCTCACGGTACTAGTTCACTATCGGTCATGAAGAGTATTTAGTCTTGGCACATCGTCGTGCCTGCTTCCGACGAGGTTTCTCGGTCCTCGTCGTACTATGGATCAGAAGCTGAAGGAGAGAATCATTTTCGCTTACCGGACTATCACCGTCTTTGGTTCCACTTTCCAGTGGATTCGGCTAACGATCTCTGCATCTTCATGTGTCTCATGGGGGACACGTGCTCCGTCCCAACAACCCCGTTTTGAAGGCGGCCCACGCCCTCGCGCTCGCCCGCGGCTAAACTTGCGTCTAACTCGGTACGAACGGTCATACAAAACGGTTTTGACTGTTCCCATTTCGCTCGCCGCTACTCAGGGAATGTTGCAAACGTCTTGTCTCAGCCAGACCACGAATGATCTCGCGAGACAAGATGTATGCGGTGTTTTTTTCTTTTCCTCTGGGTACTGAGATGTTTCACTTCCCCAGGTTCCCTCCGCACGTCCTATGTATTCAGACGCGGGTCACAAGACTTCATCTTGTGGGGTTTCCCCATTCGGGTATCTTCGGATCAAAGGTTGCTTGCCACCTCCCCGAAGCTTATCGCAGGCTGCTACGCCCTTCATCGGCTCTTCATGCCTAGCCATCCACCGTACGCCCTTACGTGTTTTTACCATCCGGACTCTGATCGAATGAAAGATCAGCGGATAGAATTTACCTTGGTGTACTGCATTGCAAATCGAGTATGGCGCGATTGCGCGCACCATACCGATGCCTTGCACATATCTATTACTGATATGTTACTTTCTTCAGTTGTGAAGAGGCGGTCCATGCTACACACCATGCTGAGGGTCGCCTACGCGGTTCCTCGGGGATGGTGGAGACAGACACAGGTGGGACTCGATCCTAGGATCGGATACGGCCTGTGGCGTTCTCACGAGCACTGCTTTTTCTAAGGTGGTGAGATTGTATAGAACCCCCAAAGGCTTGTCAAGGGCTTTAAATAAAGGCCGAAATGGGTTATACACAGGATATGCAAATGATTCATGTGATTGCCGCCGGGGGGACGCAAGACGCGTGGCAAAACGCCGCAATTTCGCAGTATTTGGAACGGATTCGGCCGTTCGCACGGGTGGAGATGAGCGAAATCCCGGATGAACGAGAGTCGGCGACCGTTCCCGTGGAGCGTTTACGGGCTCGGGAAGGGGAAATCATGCGGAAACGGATCAAAAACCCGTGTGTTTTGGTGGCTTTGGACGAGGGTGGACGACAGCTGGATTCGCGAGAATGGGCGGGATTCTTGGAAAAGACGGGTGAGCGTGGGGTTCCGCTCGTCTTTTTGCTGGGTGGGGCGAACGGGTTGGATCCGGTGGTGCGGCAAGAGGCGGATTATGTGCTTTCGTTGGGGAAACAGACGATGCCGCATGTTTTGGCGCGGATCGTGCTGTTGGAGCAACTGTATCGGGCGCAGGCGATTTTGCGGGGGAAGGCGTACCATCGGTAATGTTCATGGTGAGTAGGCCAGGATTGACCCTTGTGCGTTTTTTCGCTATATCCTGGAGGCGAGGAGGTCGAATCTCATGAACATGCAGGCAATAAGCGCTATCGAACCGATCCAGCTGGGACCGGACAAGGCGGGCGTCGGACATCGGATGCGCATCTGGCGGAGTTCGGCGGATTACAACGGGAGGCCGTTTCTCGTGGCGGGAATGTGTGCGTCTGCCCTGGGAATTAGCCTCAGTTTGGCGGGCGGGGTCGCGATGTCGCTCACCGACATGCGCATCGTCTGCCTTCTCCTCGCCCTGACCTTCATGGGCATGGGATGGAAGATGTCCCACGAACGACGCGTAATCGCGATGGGAAGACTGACCGAGCGACTCGTGCGTTCGTCGCGCGGCGTAGCCTATGCGTTTCAGGTCTTTCTCCTCGTCAAAGAGTTCAATGCCCTGGCGCAGCTCGTGAACGCCCGTGCACAGGTGCGCGGGATCGACCCTTCTTACGCGCTTCCGCACAACTGGGATGAGATTCTGAAGCGCATGCACGAGACACGGGCCTTCCTCGTGCAAGAGTGCGATCTCGCCGAGTTCTGGATGACAACTTTGCAAGAAAAAAGTGCAAACGATGACGCTCGAGCCACGGCGCTGGGACTGGGAGACATCGATACACGCGTACGCATCGATATCGTCCTACCGTACGCGAAGGCCGCAACACTGATGCGCGCGAGCGAGCAGGAGCTGAGCCGCTAACGGATTCGTCCGAGCGGTTTTTTCTATCGCTCGAAAATGATACACAGGCATCGCTTGCGAAAGGGTGGACGCGCTCCGTATGATACGGCGCGGAGGAAAAACAATGCGAGGCAAGAACCGTAGGCCGCAGACGGCGCTGGGCGTGATTGGGCCGATGTGTAGCGGGAAGAGTGGGAAGGGGCAAGAGGAGTGCCTGAAGCGTCCGGAGCTGTATCGAGCAACCGATCCGTGGGAGCTCATCATCTTCAAGCCGGAATATGATTCGCGGACGGAAGGATTCTATACGCGGGTCGGGCACGTGAAGCGGGAGGCGATCGTGCTGCCGGGGGATCCGGAGCGGGTCGTGGCGATGCTGCGTGGGTGTGAGGGCAAGAACTACGTCGTCCTGCTGGATGAGGCGCACTTCCTGGGGATCCGGAAGAGGCGGACGGACCTGCCGGAAGACGAGGTCGCGGCGATGCATGAGGCGATCGTGCGACTGGCGGCGAGCGGGTGCCCGACGGTGGTGGCGGGACTCGAGTCGGACTTCGCGCGGCGGATCCCGCCACAGATCCGGCACCTACTGCTGGATCCGCGGGTGCGAAAGCGGTTCGTGCGGGCGGTCTGCAACCGTTGCGGACGTCGGGCGCAGCTGACGCAACGGCTGACGAACGGGCTCCCCTCCTCGCGCTCGGAACCGATGTTCGCGGTGCAATCGTCCAATGACGTGCAGGGCGACCGGGTGGAGAGGGACGAGCTCGATTATACGTACGAGCCGCGCTGCGTGCTGTGCCACAAGCTGGCGGACTGACCCTGAGGGAAGGGTCTTTTTCTTTATCTTCGGGAGGTGACGCTTGACGAAAGCGCCTTTTTCGCTAAGAATGAGGTGTGTTTTCAGAGGAGGACGAGATGAAACTCCAACTGGCGGTGGATCCGACGATCAGCGTGCGGCTCATGGATTTCGGGGCGCGGGTTGAGAACGGTGTCCTCTTCGTGCCCACGGCCCTCATGCGGGCGGTCAAACGGACAGGACGAAAGGAGGCGACGGCAGAACGGCTATGCGAGCTGCTCGATCTGGAACCGGAGAGGGTCTTGGCGGAACTGCCGCACTGGGACCTGTCGAACTTGCGGAACGCCCAGAACGCGCTTCACTCGATCATCACGAAAGCAGGCTTCGCCGCGGAGATCGGAGCGACGCGCCAGGACCGGCGGGATGGGGTGGTCGTCGTGCCGACGCGTCAGGCGGCATACGTGAAGCCACCGCTGCTGCTCGTGGAACGACCGGGATATCGCATGCGGCCGGGACGGTTCATGTCGCGGGTCAATGGGCAGGAACTTCTGATTCCCACGAAGCTGATCGAAGCGGCCCATCTCCTCCTGATCACGGACCATCGTGGGCTGTGCGAGGTGTTCCGACATGCGCCCCATAAGCTCGCGAGAATCCTGGATTGGTCGGCTGAAGAGGTGACGGCGGCGGGGAAGCCGCTGCTCGAATTCCTCGAACAACACGGTTATCTGCCGTATGACCCTCCCCCACGGACGGAGATGTGACGGCGGGAGCGAGCAGGACTCCCCCTCGGATCGAGGGATTTTTCTTTGAGACGGCATGCCCATGAGAACGTTTGGGCCCTTGACAAATAGAGGGAGTCTCTCGCATGATTCGCCATGGAAATGGAGGGAATGGTATGGCAAGTACGCTGATCCTGATCGGTGATCCGCAACGGCAGCTGACGGTGGGGCATCTCGATGGGGCGGTCGTGGGCTCGACGCTGCGGATTCCGATGAAGCTGTTCGAACTGGTCACGCGGGTACGGCCGAGGCAGCCGACGGCGGGAACCCTGTGCGACCTCCTGATGGCGGTTCCGGCGCATTTCGTAGCGGGGCTCCAGGAGGACGGCTGGAAGTATTCGGACCTGCAGAACGCCGAAAGCGAGCTCCATGTCCTGCTCGCGGAACAGGGACACCCGTACACACCCCTACCCGAGCCTGAACCCCGGAATTACGGGGCTCAGCCTCCACAGAAGGAGCCTGCTCGCTAACTGGCGAGTTTTTTTATGCAAGAAAAAAGACGAACGGAGGTCGTCTAGGTGGACGCGGTGGGGCGGTCAGGAGCGGGAGGAGAAGCCTCGTCGGACTCGGGCGCCGCTTCGTTCAGGAGGATCGCGAAGCGGATGAGGACGGGCACGAGCGTAAGGAGGGAGAGGAGGATCGCCTTCCGCAAGCCGACGGCGAGCACCTGGGCCGCGTCGAGGTAAATGACGGGCAGGGCGATCAGGATCGCGCGAGCGTCACCGCTCGCGGAAAAGGCGCTCCTGCTGACGGAGAACAGGAGCGCAGACAGGATGACCGCCAGGAGCGCGCTGTCGGTGACAGAGTCCGAAGAAGCGATGGGGTAACCCTCTTGTCAATCATCTCAAGCCCCTTCTCCCGTTCTTACAAGCCATCAAAAAACCGCTATTCCTTGCGAAAATCATCCTCCATGCTAGGATACGGCCACGGGCGGATGGTGAAATTGGCAGACACACCAGCCTTAGGAGCTGGCGCCGCAAGGCATGAGAGTTCAAGTCTCTCTCCGCCCACCACGTAAAAACTCGCTTTCCGGGCGAGTTTTTACGTGGCACGCCGTTCGCGAACAACGTGCCGTGGCCCAGCCGGTTTTTGGATCCGAGCCTTGACAAAAGCGAAGGGCCGTGAGCAGAATGGGAACGCTTTCTGATCCCCCACCGAACACAGGAGAAGGAGTCATGGAGAATCACCGATCCCGCCTGAAGATCCTCAATGCCATCGCCACCAACACGAGCGTGACGTTCATGACGAACGTAGGCGTTGCGGAAGCAGTGCAGGCCGACGACAAGAACCACGTCCTCACGACCCGACCCCTGCGGGACTGGTATGCCTGGTTCCGGGCACATGAGAGCTGGTTCCCACGACTGGTACGGACGGCAGCCGCGGCGTACAGCGACAACAGTCGCATCGGGCTCCTGATCATGGTTCTGACTCTCATCTACTTCAGCCTGCAGACAGACCGGTTCATGACCTTCGTGACATCGCCGCCGACGCTCGACGCGGGACCGGCTAGCCATTTTCTCGCGATAGGGCTGGCGGTCACGCTCGTGACGTTCGTCATCTGGTACCTGCGCACGCACGTTTCCCCGTGGGCACGGGCTGCGGAACTAGTGCGGGAAGCGTACGATACGACCGGTTCGTTCGAGGTCGACAAGGCGCGCTACATGCAGCAGAGCGGGCGCTATAACGGCTCGCGGTTCCTGCTTCCCTTCATCGCGTCAGGGCCCGCATCGGACTGGGTGGGACGCCGGCTCGGGATCCACGAAATGATCACGGCGCTGTTGGCCTGCGAGCTGCTGTTGTGGATCGACGTCTGGATCGGGTGGTACCGCGTGCCGATCGTGAAGCAGTTCACCCACCTCGTGCAACGCCTCACCTACCCTATCCCGCCAAACGAGCACCACGTGCGGGCGGCGCAGCTGGCGCTGACGGAACTGGCACGCAAGGCGGAGACGGGTACGTTGGACTCGTCCTCCTGATGGGAGGACTTTTTTTGTTTTGGAATTTTGAAAAAAACGGAAAAGAAAAAACGCCCGACCCCATGGGAATGAGATCGGACGAGGAGACCAGGGAGGTCAGGCGAACCGAGGCTCGCTGACGAGGAATTCGGCCATCGCGGCCGGGGCACCGGTGTCGAACCCGACTACGTCGAGCGTGCCCGCGTCGCCGCTGCAAGGAAGTGTTGCCCTACCGCCCATTTCGATGCAGCCAGGGGTGAGCCTCACGATGGAGGCGGGCGGTCCGCTCGTCGTTACCGATGCGGCAGATGGCCGCACAGAGGTCACGGAACTCGATCAGGATCCGCGGATCGATCAGGCCAGGATACGCCGGCCCCTCCTGGAGGGTCCGCAGGAGCGTGATCCAGATGGCGAGGCGTTCGACGACGTGCACGGGATCGTTGGCGATGGCTGGGACGCAACGCTGGATCAGCGCCAGAGAGGCGTTCCCTGGAAGCACTGCTCCGCCCGTGGCTTCGGCCTGTACCGACGTGAACACGGAAAGCGCTCGAGCGAACATTCCACTCGGCAGGGCCTGGGGAGGCGCGGTCCCGCTCTCGAGGCAGGTATGCCAGCCCGTGAGCCACTGCTCGGTCGCCTCGAACGTCCCGGCGAGGCGCTGAGCGAACGCACCTGAAGATGAGTGGTTCATTGTCCCCTCCTTTCGAGAGAAAGCGTGGCATGCGCGGCCCCATGCTGGCAAGGCACGGAGGATTGACATCGCTACCAATTCATGAAACCATCAAACCGGCCTAGACGCCCAGCGAGAAGGAACGATCCATGAAAGAATTAGTAGAACGCATCGAGATCGTCGGTGGGCACTCGTCTCACGGCTCAATCACGATCCAGTCGGACCGGTTCACATCGAACGTCCAGGTCGATGGAAGCGGGGTGGTGCATCGAACCGTACAGCCGACGCCGCCCGCGGCCCGGCTTGTGGCGATGGCCCGGCACCCGCTCGTCCCGCGAGTGGCAAAAATATCGGCCTTCATCGTAGCGGAATTCTCGCGAAAGGAACTCGCGCTGTTCGCCGGACTCATCATCTTCGTCAACGGGCTGGGATACCTTCTCCCTCATTTCAACCGCACACGCAGCCTGGCGGAAACGATCGGATTCAACCTCCTGTTCTGGGCGGTGGTCGGCTGGAGGGTTCGGCTGCTGATCAGCCCGTGGCACGCCGCGGAACACATGGCGATCGCGACCTACCGCAGGCTCGGCAGCGTCCGACTCTCCGACATGCGGCAGGCGTCGCGGGTCGACCCGTCCTGCGGCGGACGCCTGTTCGCCCCGATCCTGCTCGCAAGCTATCTCGGCACGGCGATCGAGCGGCAGTTCGGGCTCAACTACTGGGCTGGGTACCTGCTGCTCGTCGAAGGGTTCCTACGCCTGGATGAAGCGGTCGGACTGGACCGCGTGCCGGTATTCGGACACCTTTCGCGCTTGCTGCAGCAGTACGTAACCACGCAGGAGCCGGAAGATCACCACCTGGAGGTCGCGCGACATGCGCTCCTCGGACTGCTCATCGCGCACAACGAGGAAAGAATGGCGGGCGCAGATAGGCCCGAACAGTGGGATTCGGCAAAAACAACACACACCTAATCTCCTCATGGGAGATTTTTTATTCCCCCTTTTCAATACGCCGAATTAAGCAGGCGTGACCCCATCCTTTTCATCGTCGCTCCTTGCAGCGTTGCATAAATCAAAAAAATGCCACTATACCAAAATTTAGTGAGCGATTTGGAACGATTAGACCGATAAAAGAATACCGGCACACGCCGGTATTGCCTTCATTCTTAGGCCCGCTCCACGTATTCCCCCGTCTCCGTGTTCACGATGATCTGCTCGCCGTTCTTGATGAAGAGCGGGACCATCACCTTGATCCCCCCTTCGACAACGGCTTCCTTGAACATGTTGCCGCCGCTGACCGTGTTGCCCGCGACCGCATCCATCGCCTCGATGATCTTGAACGTCATCTTGCGCGGGATCTCGAGCGAGACCGGACGGCCTTCATACGTGGCGATATGGACATCAAGGCCTTCCCGAAGGAACTTGCCCTGATCACCGACCTCGTCATCCGACATAGTGACCTGCTCGTATGTGCCGGCATCCATGAAGGTGTACCCCGTAGCATCGTGGAAAAGATACTGCATGTTGCGATGCTCGACTTCGACGATCACGATCGATTCAGACGTCTTGTTGGTGACTTCGAGAACCTTTCCGGTCTGCAGGTTCTTCTGCCGCGAACGCACGAACGCCGCGCCCTTGCCCGGGTTAATGTGCTGGAACTCAACGATGAGCCAGAGGCCCTGGTCATTTTTTACGATAACCCCTTTTTTGATGTCAGACGGTGAAGCCATAGGAAAAGCCAAATAGTATGGGTGGACGATGCCTGAACGGGCGCATTTTGTCAATTAACAAGCCCCTACGAACGAAGCCCCAGGGAGCGGGAGAGAGCCGCCCCATCATGCCGCAGCAAGGCTCCGACCGCCTCGCGCACGCGGATCTGAACGTCTTCCGCCTGGGCCAAGTCGGAAGCGATCGCTCCCAACCGATAGACCAGCGGCTTCAACGAGCCTTGGATCAGGACCCCCGGATCCTCCCCCAAAGCCATATACGCCTCCCACCAGCGTCCGACCTCTTCGGGATAATCCGCAGAAATAGCCCATTGGGTCGGGAAATAGACCACATCATAATTCTTGAATCCCCACCGCGCGAATTCGGGATCGATCTGGCCCAATCCCCCATCCTCCAAGGCTAACCAGTTCCAGGGGGCGACATCATGATGGTTCAGGCCGCGCTCCATCGGTAAGCGATCATAGAAATGGAGGAGCGCGGTCGCCATCGCTTCTGGAAGGACGCCCTTCGTGACGGCATTCGTGAGATACCCGTCGAGACGCGCGCGCAGCGCCTGGTCATTCAGTCCGGTTCGGGCTTGCTCGAGGAGAAGAGGTGGAGCCT
>JACCDN010183608.1_pt1 | contig 10516 bp, 10 predicted proteins | sample 7441691 | NCBI WGS metagenome assembly JACCDN01 (sample SAMN15323439, study PRJNA562643) | freshwater metagenome | isolation source: river surface water | place: USA:Blue River Watershed | collected 2017-08-16
GTGCACGCGGCTTGCCCAGGCAAGCTGTTGTCTTACAACTGCTCACCTTCTTTCAACTGGAAGAAGAACCTCAACGACAAGCAAATCGCTTCGTTCCAAGAAGACTTGTCGGCATTGGGCTACAAGTACCAGTTCATCACATTGGCTGGTATCCACATCAACTGGTACAACACCTTCCAGTTCGCCAATGCATACGCCAACGGCGAAGGCATGAAGCACTACGTCAACATGGTGCAAGAGCCTGAATTCGCAGCACGCGACAAGGGTTACACCTTCGTGTCACACCAACAAGAAGTGGGCGCAGGCTACTTCGACGACGTGACCACCGTGATCCAAGGCGGTTCATCTTCTGTCAAAGCCCTCACAGGTTCTACTGAAGAAGAACAGTTCCACTAAGCACTTCAAGTGAGAGACAGCCCGAGAGGACTGTCTCTTGGTTTAAATAGGGTTGAGACCACTCAGCGCGAAAGCGTGGGGTGGTTTTTTTGTTGGGCAATTGGTGGCTACTTAACTGGGACCAGTAACGTCCAAGGTTCAACCCCAAGGGCCTCGGCAATCTTTTCAATATTGGATAGAGATACGTTCCAGACACTACGCTCGACTGCGGACACATAGGTTCTGTCTAGATCACACGCTAGAGCTAGTGCTTCCTGAGACCACCCAAGCTCAACCCTACGCGTACGGATGTGCCAAGCAAGTATGGCTCGAAGGTCATTCTTAGCAGGTGATTTGTTAGGTGGCGAGGGCTTTGCAGACACCCAGAAAGGATCGTTAAATGCTAAATTTGCATCTACGGAGTTTGCTTCTCATTTGAGGGCATAATTATTAAAAACCAACCACTGCCAAAAGCTACAACTCTATTTTCCGATAGCACTAATTGGTCGTCTAGTAAGGCTACTCATGAAATTGGTCATCGCTACGTGTGAAGTAATTGTGACGCTTCTATCTGCCACGCTCCTGCACCGCCATCATCGCTGGTGCGCCAGTAAGTCTGATGCCACTTAGTAAATTGGTATGAAAAAAATTGTCGAATCCCGCTGCGAGGTTTGTGGTGATCTGCTTGAAAGCGACATAAGTAGTGGATGTACCACGTGCTTAAAGCGAGAAATGCTTGGGTTAAAAAAAATAGAGACGCAGTCGACCGTACCCTCAGGTATTTCCAGAGGCAGTTTTGTTAAAAAATTCGCACTCTGGACTTTAAGCGCCTTTGTTGTTTGGTTTTTCATCGTACAAATGACGAAAGAACCTGTGAGACATGGCGGCTTTCGTGACGAGAAGACTGCCCCGGTGTTGACGGAGCACGAACGAATAATCAAAGCAATCCTCGATTCGCCGGTTGACCCTCTTCAGCCAGAAGGTGAACTGTCAAAGATATTCAGGTATTTTTCCGAGTACACAGTGCTGCGGAGAGACCACGAGGTCAATAAGATAAAAGGAAAGGTTGTTGTCTGGAAGATGAGTGTCTATGACATCTCGGAGAGTGATGGCGTTTACACAATCACCACTAATGGCTGCAAGAGAGCCCAGAAACGAATCGACTGCGTTGACACAAGCATCAAATTGCTGCCCAGAAGTCAAAAGGATGTGGATCGCCTGTTGGATTTAAAAATGAACGACTCTATTGAGTTCAAAGGCCAAATTTCAGACGTCTCCTTTAGAACGATTATTGTCAATCCTGCTGTATTGATTGACTGACTTTATTTGCTCGCAATCCATGCGATTGAGAAAAAACCGGAGCTAATCGCTTTGAGTAACCAAGAGCAGCAGGTTGTCGGCATCATTGACTGCAAATAGGTTGCCATTATTGACACTGATTAGCAAAGTTCCGTCATAGTTGGCGGTTGCCGTCCCTGTTTCGCTTGCGCAACGCGCTTCAACAGTTCTGTCGGAGATTGCACCATCAGTAGCTGCAGTTCCCGAAATAGAAAAATTATTTCCAACGGTTGACCCACCAGCGCCACCGCCGCAAGCTGTCAACAGCATGGTAAGAGTTGTGGAGATAAATGCACGGACTAGGGCGGGAGTTATGGTCATCTTGGGCTTTTAGTGGGTTATCGCAATAGTAAAAAATTACTGGCTAATTCTCTATTCATCAATTTTTAAGAAAGGAGTTTTTTATTAAAAAACAGAAAAATCAGGGCGTTAAATATCTAAAGGAAACAAAGGCGCAGTTCGACTCCATTGATTCGTCAAGGAATGTTTACACGTCAATCAGGGAAGCAAACAGGACGCTCAGAAAGCTGAAAGCTTTAAAGCAGGGGTACTCATGGAATGAGGCTCCAACAGGTTGGTTGTGGGTGAAATGGAGGTTGTCTGAACTGCTTGACGACATTGGCTTCGAGTTGCTTTTGATGCTTCGCAAGGTCATGTTTGGACTGGCAGTGTTGGTCGGTTGGTTGTTAGTACTTAGTGCAGTAATCCTTTGGTTGAGCGGCATTAAGTAAAAAAGAGTTGTTCGCGTGTGGCCCGTTCTGAAGAAATTCAGAGCGGGCTTTTCTTTTGGTCAATTGAAAGGAGCGATATGCAAGTATTGAAAACGGTAGAAGCTGTGGCGGAGTTCATTTCTGAAAGAGGTGATGAATCACTGCAAAGATTGGTTGCTCAACGAGTGTCAGAAATGACAGCTGACGAGTACGGTATGGAGGAGTTGGGATTTGTTGTCATTCTTGATGCATCAGATTCATTGAGCGATTTGAAATTCGCTCTTATGGGTGATGGGCAAGCTAATCAAGATATTCCACCTTGGGAAGTCATTGAGGAGCAAGACACATGCTTTGAGCTGGTGTTTGTGCTGGAGTCATCAGGCTATGGTGCTCTGGTGTTTGCGCCAAAGGGCGTGGCTCACCATGAAGTGCTCTCGCTGTGTCAAACGCATGCCATACCAAAGCAGGAGTGGCCTACATGACGATCAATAAATCACCACCCACAACCGCCCATCAAGGCGGTTTTTTTACGTCTGCACTAAGCAAGGAGTTGCGAATGAAGCCAGTAAATGACTTGGTAGCTGCAATGGTTGCGTGTTTAAACGACAAGCTGTACGAGCTATTTCAAGAGCGATCAGGAGTCAGGGAGTACGAGGGGATTCAGGCGCGAGAGCTTGCTGAAGCAATGGCTTTGTTGGATGTGATTCGCATGCATCCCAAAGAGGCTTGTGACTGCTGGTTGTCGTGAGTCGCGGCAATTTAAGCATCTTATATGGAGGGCTCAAAAGCCCATAAATCATCAATCACACGAAAGGAAATTGGCATGACAGAAGAAGTTGAAAGCAGTGACACAGTAGTAATCGAATCCGTTTGGACAGGCGAGTGTTCATCCTTGTCAGGGCGTTCTAGCTTGACTTTTGCAATTGGTCGCCATCCCGTAGATGCAAGTCTTGGGTTGCGAATTGTTGCCAACTCAGGTGGCGGAATGTTCTGCGATGAGTGGGCAGAAGGTAGACGGATTGACGAAATCGTCCGAGGTAAATCTGAACTGACTGCACAGTCATTCTTGGCTTTGCATCCAGGTCGAAGTGTCAATACTGGTGGGTTTGTTTTGGCTGTGCTTAGGCATCTTGGCTTGCTCCGAATCAATTCGGAAAACTCAAGACTGCATGAGCACGTACCTACAACAACCTTCGAGCAAGTGGCGCTGAATGCCATGTCACAGACACCTTCTGAGATGAGTTCGGGTCGCAAGACCTTGAAGCTCAAGAAAGGAGTGAACTGAACTGGCATCTATCACCCTTGCGCTCATAGCAGCAGCCTTGCTCGGTATTTGGTTCAGCGCAACCCGCTGGATCGCAGTTGGCACATTCGCAATGCTGTGTGCCTTACATCCTTGGCTCGTTGTCCTCGTCATTGTTGGCGTGGCATGGGCTTTTTGTTTTTTCAGAATCCGTAATCACAGGAGATAACCATGACTTACCTCGATAGCATCACTACAGCCGTACAACGCGTCCTTGATTGGGATGACATTCCCGAAGACCTGTTGCCATTGGTGATCGTGTCGGAAGCCGCCCATTTGAGCGCGACCGATTCGGACGCCATGGGATACGCGACTTGGCACTGAGTAGGGCGACCAGCATCCGACCGCAAACGGCCCGTATGCGGCCAACCTGCCCACCTCTCGGGCATCCCATGGCACTCAGCGGCCACCGCCACCAGTAGCAACTGGCTTCGGCATCACTCTCCTTTCCCCAGTCCAACCCCAGTAAGCACACAACCGTGTCTGCGTAAGCAGATGTATTCGTGCGTCTGGAATGGATTGGGGCGAGGGGTTTTCTTCTTAATTTTTTTGGACACATCAATGACTTCAAAAGCCATCTCAACAGATGTTCACCAGTCATAGATTTATGCACTCTGCAAGTCTGCTGTCGACCCATTGCCGTCCAACCGCATCTGTATCTAGCTCAGAAAGCGGACTCTAGACTTAGGTGCGCACCTGCCACTAGAAGTGACGCTCATTGCCCGCTTATATTTGACGCGGCATATTCGTTATCGGCGCCAAATGGTTTGCAGTGGTGGATTCGGAATTGATTCGACGCGCGAATAGGCATCCGCCGCGAGACGCTCACAGTACACACTAGCCAGTTCGACCTGATCCATCGCGGCCAGTTGATCAATATCCGGGGCTCTTGCAAGGAACTCAAGAAGCTTCGCCTTCGGCGTCTTAGTGTAGGTACCCATGAAGAAGTCGTACAGGTCGAGCACCGTCTCGCACGTGCGGTTGCGCGAGATTTCTCCGAAAAAGGTGGAGGGGTGTGTCCTCCAAGCGGCTAGCTCGAAATCTGACAGCGGGACTCGAACGATGATTCCACGGCCATCCTGAGTGTTGACTGCGCAGACGGCGACCTTATCCTGCTCCATAACCACTGCCGATGCGAGTACACCTTCAACTTGGGTGCCCTCAGCGTCTGGGACCATGTATGTATTGCCGATAGTCAACCGGTTTTGTTCGGTTTCAACGAAGGCCAATTCGGGGTTCTCACCATCAAATGTCGCTGGGATGGTCGAATGCATACGGATCGACTTGAGCAACTCATGCATTTCAATATGGGCTTGTCGACCGTTGATCGCCGCTCGCAGGGAAGGGAATTGATGGTCGAGCTTGAATTGATCGATTTGGAATCCGTCTCCCAGCGCGAGCTGTCGCCACTCAAAGCCGTCAAGGTGATGCTCCCAAGGTGCGTTAGTGAGGAGTACGTAGGCGGGTGGCATCCGCTTGGCTTGAGGGTTGCGCGTCTCAAATCTCCGAAGTTGATCAAACGCGCGCTGAACGTATGCTGGTATCTCTACGCCGGTAGACGGGTCTGGCGTGTTCAGATCAATAAACACGATACGGGTGTGGCTTGCCGTCTTTCCTAGCGCTCGCACCAGTTGCCGAATGACGCGTCCGCTCTCGGCGCGCTTGGCTTCGACTGAAAACTTCTTCCCTGTGCGGGTGTGCGTCGCCACAAACTCGCAGTGTGACGTACTTCGATCATCTTCGTTCTCGAATGCAATGGTGAAGCCAGCGCGCGCCAGCATTGCGGCGACTTGAACCTCATAGCGTGCGCCGTAGAAATTCTCCTTATTACGAAGACGCGCGACCAACTTTGCCTGCAGCTCCGCGTTGTGGTCGAGAGCGTAGAGGTCATATGCCAGATGCATGTAGGCCGCAACCGCCCCAGTCATTCGGGCGGTTGACACCTTTCCAGGCTCCTTAATAGTCAGGCGCTGCTGCTCGCAGAGCTTGTGATACCAAACCAGGATGGGGTGCCGTTGATCGAACGGCTTGAGTAACTCGGCGTTGCCCCATTCGGTACCGAGAGCTTCCTTTAGGTAGTCGCCCAAAAAGTCATGGAAAGTTTTCCATTTCTTCGAGTAGAGGAGTCTATTATTGACCGCAACGAACTGATGTCCGTTGTCCATCCGCGCTGCAATGATGGGCTTTCCGAGACCTTGTTGTTCGATGCGCTGTTGTTCCGCTGCCTCATGGCGCGCGAGCATTACTGGCGCTGCAGCAATTGCCGAGGAAACACGGTCTAAACGTGCCAAGTCGCCATGGCACTTTTTGTACTTCTTGCCGCTGCCGCAAGGGCAGGGTTCGTTTCGCCCCACTTTAATCATGAGACCTCCGTATTCGCTAGTAGCTGGGCAAGGCTCGTGCTTTACCCTTTTGTGCATAGAACCATGATATCCAACAGCAGTCATTTGCTGACGGCTGCTTCTGGCCGATTGCTGATGTTTTATGAATTTCACCAAATCGACGGCAATTGGTCATGTGCAGGCTGGTTGGGTCGATAAAGGCGCCGTGGAAATCAATGCGATGGTTTGGATGCATCTTTGCACGGAAGAATTTCAGAGGGCTTCTGGAAGGTATTTAACTACGTTGTATTTTTTCCAATGACGCAATGTTCTCTCGCTGGGAAGTTGCAGAGTTTGTGCACGAATTTTTAACAGACTCAGAAAATTTCCAATTGATCTGTGTGACACATTAAATGATTGAACTTTAAAATACACTCATGTTGACTCATAGGTCAGCGCGATGGGCCAGCTAAACGTGTCGCGGGGTGCACGTTGATCCAAGCAACCTCATCGCTCAATATTTCTTACGCAAGTGCGCAATATCCCGCCACCTTCTCCGGTCGAAGGTGAGAAGCGCTTGCAAGACTCCTAACTATTCGATCTAGCAGGCGCGACCTTCAGTCGCCCAATGCCGGTATGGGTTTTTCCGAGTTTCAGATATGGAAAGCCAATCATCAAAAGAATCAGTCACCGATAAGGGGGCTTTACCGTCCGACGTGCAGCCTATTCAGGTTCATTGTTCAGACTTGTCAATTGACCAAACTAGTGGATACGAACTCGATGCCGCTAAACCCATTGATCCTTTGACTTTTCCAAATGGGCAACAAGGCTGGCAGAAAACATTGCCTGCCACGATCCCGAACATTGCATACATCCTCCGCTACTACCAAATCACGGTTAGATACGACTGCATCAAAAAGAAACTTCGAATTTCAATTCCAGGTCACACAGGGACAAGTGACAACGCTGACAACACGGCAATCGTCGTGATCTTTAGCTTGGTCACACTCAATGGCATTGCCACGGGGCAAGTGCAAGGGATTGTTGAGGCAATTGGAGATCGCAACGTATACAACCCAGTTGCAGAGTGGATAACAAGCAAACCGTGGGATGGCGTGAATCGACTTGCAGCCGTCTATGACACCCTTAAGGAACGTGATGGTTTCCCGAAAGTACTTAAAGAAATCCTGATCTATAAATGGTTGCTGAGTGCAACTGCTGCAGCTGTTTTGCCAAAGGGTTTTAAAGCTCGTGGGGTTCTTACTTTCCAAGGTCCACAGGGCATTGGAAAAACAAGTTGGGTGACTGCGTTAGTCACAGATCCTGTACTTCGTGAAATGGTTATCAGAGTTGATCATCACCTAGATCCTCATAACAAGGATTCAATTTTGGGTGCGATCACTCATTGGATTGTTGAACTCGGCGAGTTAGACAGTTCACTAAAGAAAGATGTCGCAAGGCTCAAGGGAGTGTTGACCAGCGACAGTGACAAGGTGCGTCGCCCTTATGGCAAGGCTGAATCAGAGTATCAGCGTCGTACTGTTTTTTGTGCCACGGTCAATGAAGAGAATTTTTTAGTCGATCACACGGGAAATACACGTTGGTGGACTTTGCCATTGGTTGCAATCGATTACCAGCATGGAATTGATATGCAGCAGGTTTTTGCTCAATTAGCGTTAGATGTCGAGAGTGGAAAAGAGTGGTGGCTGACAAAAGACGAAGAACGATTGCTGGAAGAGCACAACAGCCAGCACAGAAGTATCAGTCTGATGCGTGAGCGATTGCTTGACATCATTGACTTAGAGAAAGTTGGCGAAGCAGGCAATACAGCTATTGGAACTGTCGATCTACTTGCAAGGCTTGGCGTCACTCATCCAACCAATGGTGACACAAAGGAGTTGACGGCTATCTTGCGTGAGTTGCTTGGACCGTCTAAATCCTATGGTGGAAAGCAAAAGTGGCGTGTCCCGTTTCGTTCTACGCCAGAGGTGGTTGAGGTCGAACCTTTATCTAAGGGCGTTTAGTTGGGGGAGGGTGGGGCGTAAATTCAAAAAACAGGCATGGGGGTTCTCAAAACCGAAGCTCTGTCGGTTTTGGGGTTCTCGTGCAGTTGGTCTAATTTGCCCCCACCTCCCACAACTAGAGGTCTGGCGCAGGCATGCAACTTAAGCGTGTAAGTGTCATTGCATTGGTCTATTGAAATTTCTATTGGTATGGGCGTTATCTCCATACAAAGCGCGACTTGCCACTCACATTCTTTGAGTGCATGAGTCAGTACTAAATCTTTCGGATGTCCATCTCGTACCAATAAAGAGCGTGGCTTTCTGGAAGCGTTTTATTTAAGGAAATTAAAAATGGACAACAAAACTTTAATCAATATGTTTAAAGCAAATAAAAACTACAGCCGCTTTGCAGGATTGTTGGCTCCTCGTGGTGTTTCACCTGAGAGAGTGCTGCTCGCTGTTTACGCCAGTATTTATGAAATTGCCGAGGTCTTGGTTCCAAACGCCAAGTATTCCACTGAGCAATTATGTGGCGAAGAGTTGTGGTTATGTTGGCCGACCGATGGTCAGCACCGCGCGATGGGAATTGGGCTTTCTTTTCTTGTCGAGACAGGGTTAGTTCCACTCGTTTGCGTTACGCCGCATCACATCAGGAATAAACGCTACGCCTTGAAGGTGTCTGCTTAAGTACCTACTAGCCCTGCATGGGGCTTCTAACTATTGCGATACCGGTAATTCCAATCGGTTTTATGCCCCTGATCTTCTTAGAAGCAGGGGTGTTTTATTTGACGTAACCCGATGAGCTGGATCGATTTTTTGAATCTATACCCAGTTTTTGTCCCTTGTTTTTTGCTATCCGCTGACTGCGTTTGAACGCGTAGTTTTCATCAACCGTTTGTTCTAGGAGAAATGACATGCCCGTGATCCAGTTATCTGCACAAGTTTGCCAAGCTGCCGCCTGCATTGAGGGGCGAGCCAAAACCGACTTTTATGACACAGCCATTACTGGCTTCATCTTGACCGTATCAGCATCGGGCTCCAAAGTGTTTTCACTTCGTTACCGTGATCAGTACGGCAAACAGCGCCAGCACAAGATTGGCGATGCGAAATCCATCACTTTTGACAAAGCCCGATTGCAAGCACAAAAGCTGCGTTCTAAGGTTGTGCTGGGTGAGAACCCCGCCGATGAGAAGCAGGCCTTGCGCAAGGTGCCAACCTTGGCTGAGTTTATTGAAGAGATCTATGTGCCTCACATCCACCAACACAGGAGAAATTTTCAATCGACCCTTAGTTTTCTTAGGCTTCACATTGTTCCTAAGTTTGGCAATAAGCATCTTGATGCCATCACCTCTGAAATGATTTCTGATGCGCACCTTGAGTTGCGCACCAAAGGTTATGCACTGGCGATGGCAAACAAGCTGCCCATTTTGTTCAAGATCATGTACAACATTGGCAGGAAAAAGAAGATCCAAGGAACTTCTATCAATCCTGCTAATGATGTGGTCATGTTCGTGGCGAACAATGCCAAAGAGCGTTTTCTTAGTGTTGACGAAACTCAGAGGTTGCAAGTTGCGTTGGAGCAAAGTGACAACACTCAGCTCAAATACATCGTGCCGCTAATGCTGATGTTTGGTTGTCGTAAGAGAGAGTTGCTGGATGCCAAATGGGTTGACTTTGATTTGGAAAGACGTAACTGGCACATACCCATGTCAAAGAATGGCAAAGCACGCAACATTCCAATATCAAGCCAGGCCTTGGAGTTGCTGCAGAAGTTGCCAACGTGGGAGGACTGTCCGTTTGTTGTGCCCAATCCAGAAACGAAAAAACCGTTTGGGAATTTGTATTGCAGTTGGAATACGGCTCGCATCCGTGCGGGGCTGCCAGAGGTTCGCATGCACGATTTACGACACAGTTTCGCCAGTAATCTGGTGAATGCTGGTCAGTCAATTTATGTTGTGAGCAAACTTCTTGGGCATTCTCAAATTAAGACTACCGCGCGCTACAGCCATCTTTCTGATGCAACCCTAATGTCAGCAGTCGATGCTGCCGCTATGGCTATTAACAAAAATTGCATCCCGCTCCAGCAAAAAGCTGCCTAAAATTTAGGCGCTAGCTTCTGCCACCTGCACCCCCCATTCGACATCAATGCTTTTGGGTGGTGTGGGTTGGCGGTAGGCTAAAAATGGGCATTGGAAATTCGGCAAACAACTTTGGCATTAGTAATAGGTAAGTTCCATACCCGCACCAGTTGGGTAATCGGTGGGTAAGGTCAAACTGGTGGCCTCGAAACACCAAAAAATCCTTACAAATCTTCGCACTAGCCGACACCTTGGTCTGTTCAACACCTTCCAGTTCGCCAATGCATACGCCAACGGCGAAGGCATGAAGCACTACGTCAACATGGTGCAAGAGCCTGAGTTCGCAGCACGCGACAAGGGTTACACCTTCGTGTCACACCAACAAGAA
>JACCDN010638661.1_pt1 | contig 10516 bp, 6 predicted proteins | sample 7441691 | NCBI WGS metagenome assembly JACCDN01 (sample SAMN15323439, study PRJNA562643) | freshwater metagenome | isolation source: river surface water | place: USA:Blue River Watershed | collected 2017-08-16
ACGCCGAGCTCGCAAAACGAGTAGCTGAACTCGAGAAGGCGCTAGCCAACGAGCTGATGAACCGACCGGGTGCCCGCGTATTCGCTGCGGGAAACCAGGGTGTGGTCAGCATGGCCGCCGGCAAGCGCCCGTCACGCAGCACTTCGGTTGTTGTGTGGCGACAGCGCTAGCAACACTCCTACAGATGGAGAGATCCTCACCGGAGGTAACAATGAACAACCCACAAATGCAAAATCAGGGCGAACAGAAATCCGCTCTAGAGCAGTTCGGCGTCAACATGACCGAACTAGCCAAAGCCGGCAAACTTGATCCGGTAATCGGTCGCGACGCCGAGATTCGTCGCGTCTCACAGGTGCTTAGTCGCCGCACCAAAAACAACCCGGTTCTAATTGGTGAACCCGGTGTCGGAAAAACCGCGGTGGTCGAAGGCCTAGCTCAGCGCATCATCGCGGGCGATGTTCCAGAGAGCCTCAAGGGCAAGCAGTTGATTAGCCTCGACCTCGCTGCGATGGTCGCAGGTGCCAAGTTCCGCGGTGAATTCGAGGAGCGCCTCAAGGCCGTGCTCGCTGAAATCAATGCCGCGGAGGGGCAGGTCATCACCTTCGTTGATGAGTTGCACACCCTCGTTGGTGCGGGTGCCGCAGACGGTTCGATGGATGCCTCAAACATGCTCAAGCCGATGCTGGCCCGAGGCGAACTGCGCCTGATTGGCGCCACCACGCTCGACGAATACCGCGAGCGAATCGAAAAGGACCCAGCGCTCGAACGTCGATTCCAGCAGGTGTTTGTCGGTGAGCCGAGCGTGGTTGACACCATCGCAATCTTGCGCGGACTCAAGGAGCGTTACGAGGCACACCACAAGGTTGCGATTGCCGACAGCGCCCTGGTCGCCGCGGCAAGCCTGAGCGATCGATACATCAGCGGCCGTCAGTTGCCTGACAAGGCGATTGACCTGATTGACGAGGCCGCATCCCGCCTTCGCATGGAGATCGACTCGGCCCCGGTCGAGATTGATGAACTGCGCCGACAGGTCGATCGACTCAAGCTCGAAGAGCTCGCGCTCAAGAAAGAGAAGGACGACGCATCCAAGGAGCGTCTCGAAAAGCTTCGCGAAGACCTCGAGGCCAAGTCGGCTCAGCTCGCGATTTTGAATCAGCGCTGGGAGGCCGAGCGTGCTTCGCTGAACCGGATCGGTGATTTGAAAACCAAGCTGGATGCGTTGCGCATCGAGGCCGAGCGTGCACAGCGTGAGGCAAACCTCGAGAAGGCATCGCGACTTCTATATGCAGAGATTCCCGCGCTCGAGAAAGAGCTCGCCGCAGCCGAGTCGGCCGAGGCCAACGACGCAGACCGCATGGTTGGTGATCAGGTCTCTGAGGATGACATCGCCGCAGTCGTGAGCGCGTGGACCGGCATCCCAACCGGTCGTTTGCTGGCTGGTGAGAGCGAAAAGCTGCTGCACCTCGAAGCCGAACTGGGCAAGCGTCTGATTGGCCAGAAGAAGGCGGTCAAGGTGGTCAGCGATGCGGTTCGCCGCACCAAGGCCGGCATCAGCGACCCGAACCGCCCGACCGGTTCATTCTTGTTCCTCGGCCCAACCGGTGTCGGCAAGACCGAGCTGGCCAAGAGTCTGGCAGAGTTCCTGTTCAATGACGAAAAGGCGATCGTTCGCATCGACATGAGCGAGTACGGTGAGAAGCACAGCGTCTCGCGACTGCTGGGTGCCCCGCCCGGATACATCGGTTACGAGGAGGGCGGTCAGCTGACCGAAGCGGTTCGCCGCCGCCCATACTCGGTGGTACTGCTGGATGAGGTTGAAAAGGCGCATCCCGAGGTTTTCGATGTCTTGCTTCAGGTGCTGGATGACGGTCGCTTGACCGATGGCCAGGGCCGCGTAGTTGACTTCAAGAACGTGATTCTGATTCTGACCTCGAACCTCGGTTCGCAGTTCCTGATCGATCAAGAGCTGAACGACGAGCAGAAGCGCGAGGGCGTAATGGCCATGGTCAGGGCTTCGTTCAAGCCGGAGTTCCTGAACCGCCTCGACGACATCGTGATTTTCTCGGCTCTAGATCGACTCGAGCTCGGCCAGATTGTCGAACTCAACATCGAGCGTCTCGGCAAGCGTCTGGCCGCGCGTCGCCTGCAGCTTGCTGTGACTCCGGCCGCTCGGGCCTGGCTGGCTGACCACGGTTACGACCCGATATATGGTGCTAGGCCGCTGCGTCGCTTGATGCAGCAGCAGATCGATGATCGACTTGCCAACCTACTGTTGGCTGGTGAGATTCATGACGGTTCGTTTGTGAAGGTGGATGTCGCCGAGGGTGGAGTCGAGCTAATCGTCACCCCGGGCGAAGACGAACTCGGCGGTTTGGCTGAGATTCCAGACTCGTTTGCGGGCTAGCTCGAACCAACTCAACAACCTCATAACACTGTGGGCATCAGCGAACAGATTTCGGTTGGTGCCCACAGTGGTTTCACTAGACTTTGCGCATGGCAAACACAGAAGAACAACGTTCATTCGGTCAGGGCGCGCAAGGCGAAAAGGCCGCCCCTAAGGCATCCTCGAAGGTGGGCCTCTGGACCAAACTTCGTTACAACTTCGACAATTCAATCGCTAAGGCTGGCGCATTTGTCGGCTACATGTTTGGTGCGTTGATTGTCGCGTCGATTCTGATTGTCCTGATTCGATACGCGCTCTATGCCGTGCCTATTCTGTACTCGGGTGACCCACTACCGAACCCGAATTTCGATACCTTCTGGGCTCAATTCACGGGAATCCTGGGCAAGGGTGGAGAACCAAACTGGGCTGATCGAATCATCGGAATCCTGGTTTGGATCGTGACCATCACCCTGGCCGCCAGCGTTACCGGTTTTGCCGTTGGCGCCATCAACCGCACCTTCGAGAAGCTGCGCAAGGGCAAGAGCCCAGTAATTGACTCGGGCCACACTCTGATCCTCGGTTGGTCTAGCCGCATCTTCCCGATTCTCAAGGAGCTTGCGGTCGCTAACGAAAACGTGCGCAAGCCGCTCGTCGTGATCTTCGCTAACCATTCGCGCGACTTCATGGAAGACCAGATTGCCGACCACATCGAAGAGGGTCTTGGCAACCTGAAGGTAATCACTCGTTCGGGAGACCCGCTGAACCCAACCGAGCTCAAGCGCGCAAACGTCACCGGCGCCAAGTCGATCATCGTTCTTGATGCTGACGACGCAGGAGACGCAACCGTCGTATCAACCGTTCTCGCGGTCAAGTCGGTCAACGGAAACCCTGCCACCCGAATCATCGCTGAGGTTGACGACCGCCACACAGCAAGGGCACTCGAGGTTGCCACCGACGGTGCCGTGATTTCGGTTCGTTCGCACGAGGTCATCGCACGAGTCACCGCTCAGGCTTCGCGTCAGCCTGGTTTGGCCGCGGTTACCCTCGACCTGATCGATTTCGACGGCGACGAGATTTACTTCAACAGCGTTCCTGCTCTTGCCGGCAAGACTTACCGGGATGCCCTGCTCGCATTCAACAACGCATCCGTCATCGGTTTTGTTGATGACTCAGGTGTGACCCACTTGAACCCTGCTCAGGACACCGTGTTGACCGCGAACAGCCGAGTGATCGCAGTAGCCGAGGATGACGACAAGGTTGTTTACACGGGTGTTCGCGAGGACATCGCCAACAAGAAGATCGCGGCGGCCAAGAAGCCGGCACGCAAGGCAGAGCACCTGCTGGTTATCGGTTGGTCGGCCATGGGTCGCTCAGTCTTGAACGAGCTCGCGGCTTTTGCCCCGAAGGGTTCGACCGCGCACATCGTCGCACAGACCAAGTACGTGGCCGAGGCTGAACTCAAGGACTTCAAGTTTGGCGCGAACCTGACCGCTACCTTTGCCCCGTTGAACGGTGACATCCAGGAGCTGATTGCTGCTGCCGAGGCTAAGAACTACAACGAGATCATCGTGCTGGGTTACCGCCACGAAATCACTCAGGCCGAGGCGGATGCGCAGACCATGCTCACCATGCTCCAGCTGAACCAGATGTTTGACGACCAGAGCAACAAGGTCGTCAAGACCCGACTGGTCGCCGAAATCTTGGATGGCGCAAAGGCCGAGCTTGCTCGTGTGGCTGCCGTCGATGACCTGGTGGTCAGCGACAACTTGGCCGCACTTCTGATCGCTCAGATCAGTGAGAACCCGGGGTTGGCTCCGGTGTTCGACGACCTGTTCGATGCGGCTGGCGCTGCGATTAACCTGCGCCCGATGTCGCACTACGTTGCGACAGGCAACACAGTCGAATGGGCTGAGCTGGTGGCAATTGCTGCTGCTCACGGCGAGTCGGCAATTGGCTACCGTGTGGCAAACCACGCGGCCGGCGATGCTGCCACCGGAGTGGTCCTGAATCCTGCCAAGAACTCGACTTACACCGCCGCTGAAGGCGATGGATTGGTCGTTATCGCAAACGTCTAGGCGAAGGTCTAGTCGAAAGTTTTTTGCAAGACATGTTTGATGTAACAGCGGCGAGTGTGCGTGATGCCCTCGCCGCTTTCGCATCCCCCAGGCGTGCAAGGGATTTGAAGTGGTTCTTCAAGACCGGGCCTGGAGAGTATGGCGAGGGTGATCAGTTTCTGGGGCTCACTGTGCCCCAGAGCCGCGAGGTTGCCAAGCAGTTTCGAGACTTACCAGCGGCTGAGCTTTTCGATCTGGCTAATTCTCCATGGCACGAGCACCGCTTGTGTGCCTTGCACATCATGGTCTTGCAGTTTCAGCGGGCCAAGTCGCCGGCCACTCGAGCAGAACTCGTGGCGCTGTATTTGGAACTGCTCGACGCGCGCCTAGTCAATAACTGGGATCTGATTGACACATCCGCACCGTATCTGGGTGCCTGGTGGCTAGATCGCGCGGATGCGCTTGAGGTGTTTAGCGAACTGGCCAGGCATGAAGATGTCTGGCATCGCCGGGCGGGAGTCATGTTTACCTTTGCGTTTATTCGCTCAGGGCGGGTCGAGCCAACCTGGTTGATCTCTGAGTTGCTGCTGGGTGACGAGCACGATCTGATTCACAAGGCGGTTGGCTGGATGCTGCGCGAGGCGGGTAAGAGAGATCTCGAAGGCCTGCGTGCTTTTCTTGACGAGCATGTTTCGCGCATGCCGCGAACCATGCTCAGATATGCGATCGAGAAGTTGCCCGAATCGGAGCGCAAGTCTTGGTTGGCTCGACCTCGCGTCGCTAAGTAGGCACTCGAGGGTGTACAGGGCGAGATTAGACACGACCGCCCTACAGACAGGTGGCTAGCCGTATATTCGGCAAAGCGAACAGTCGTCCTTGCTCTAGTTTTGTATGGATTGCTTTTAATAAAGCTCACTAAATAACTTCAATCAGAGGACAACATGATTCTCAATAAGATCAAGCAGAACCTAGCAGGGTTTGCTGCTGTGGCGATCGCAGCTAGCGGTTTTGCAGCGGCTACTCCAGCCGTTGCCGCAGGCACCTCGGTTACCAGCGGAGATGTATCAACGCTTTACGTAAGCCGTTCTAACAACGTCGTTGTGTCTGGCAACACAGTAACTCAAACCGCCACTATGGGTGCCGACGAGACGCTTCAAAGCCCTTACGTCAGCATCGATTTTGCCGATTTCAACAACCAGATTTCGCTTCAGGCTGGTGATGAGTTTCGAGCTACAGTGACGTACACCAACATCACCGACAACGCCACTTCTACATACACTCGTTTGAACAACTTGAATCTGAATGCCTGGAGTGGTGCCCAAAACTACTACGGCAATGCTTACAATTTCAATTCAACCTCGACTGGCACTGCAACCGGAACAGTTGGATTTAACTCCCCCGGTGTAGCAACTGGAAACTACTCCAACTTCGACATCAGTGTCGGTGTGAACATTACCGATACAGGTTTAGGTGCTGGCGATCAGCTGCAGTTTGTTTATTCATTCAAGCTCATCCGTGGCGGAGTGGAAACAGACCTTACACCACTTTCCGTCCAGCCGAACGGCGGACAAAACTCGATGTCTTTCCGAAAGATAAACGGCGTGCAGACCCACACCGCAGCTAGCGGCGACTACGCCTATTCGAACGCTGACTTCTGCATCTATCGCGGAGAAAACGGTGTCACTGACTCAAGTGTCATCGAAATCAGCTACTCAAACACTGGAACCGCGGGAGCTCCAAACGATCTAAGCGTTGACGGATATCCATTTGGCGGTGGCGGTATGACTCCGTTAACAGTCACGACTGTCTCGACACTGGTAAAGCGTCTAACTATGCCAGCAAGCGGTTGGAGTGTGGCAACTGTTCACGCATATGGAAACTCTGGCTCGCTAACCGCGGGTACGACCTATGCACCTGTGATTTCGGCTGTTTTGCAGGGAACATCGACCAACGTACTCGACACTTGTTCAAGAAGTGTTTCTGGAATGGCAGCGCCGACCGTGACCTCAGGCTCGAATTCAGTGTCTGTGAGCTGGACTGCCCCGGCGATTCCTGGCGGAGGAACTTGGGACAACGTCCGCATTTACTCATGCGTAACATCTCTCGCTGGCTGCGGAAACTACGTAGCGCCTAGCCCATACAGCGCAAGTAACCCATCCACTTATTCTTCGGCTCAGTCCACCGGCATGATCTCTAACTCGGCCACGTCATTCACCGTCAACGCACAGTCGATGATGGGTTACGGAAGCATGCAGGCCCCACCTGCTCCATGGTCTGCCTCAACGGACTACAAGTACTTTGTCGTGCTCCGCGACTATGACACCCCTTACTTTGCAGTATCGGCAGTTAGCGCTGCTGTAAGTGGAGGTTCTGTGGCTCAGGTGGTCAACAACACCCCACAGGTGAGCGCTCCGATCAACAGCATGCCTACCGAGGTTCCTATCCTGCGCCCGACCCTTGGCCTCAGCCAGGGTGTTCGTGCCGGTGGCACTTTGGTTCTTGAGGCTGCTAACGGCGCAACCGTGACCGAGGTTAAGGTCGATGGTCAGGCTGCTGCTCTCGAGAAGGTTGCGACCGGTGTCGAGATCGTTGTGCCAACCGGTTTGACTCCTGGTGCTAAGGATCTGTTGATTAAGACCAGCACCGGTTCGACCCTGCACGTTGGCGCTATCAAGATCGCCGACCCAGTGCTCGAAGCTCAGAAGTTGGCTTTTGCTAAGGCTGCTGCTTCGGTTGCTTTCCGTGCACCGCTCGACCTGAAGGTTTCGGGTTCGGCAATTTCGAGCAAGCAGGCTGCTGAAGTTCGCAGCTTGGTTCGCGAGTACCGTGCGGCTAAGGAAGTTGTCTGTGTTGCTGTTCCGGCAACCAAGGCTTCGACCGCTGCTGCTCGCCAAGCTGCAGTTCGCGCCTGTGCGCTGTTCAAGGCTGCGAACCGCAAGCTGAAGACCACCGTGATTGTTGAGGCTCCTTCGGGTGCCGCAGCGAACGTGGTCAGCACCGAGCTGATTGGCTAGTTTCTAGCTGAAGTTGTTGAAGAGGGTCACTCGAAAGAGTGGCCCTCTTTGCATTGGCTGGAGCGACGGGCCGGTCGACCTAGCCGCGCTTACAGCGCTCGCTGCAGTACTGCACCTGATCCCAGGTCTTGGCCCAGGCCTTGCGCCAAACCATCGGGCGTCCGCAACGCTGGCAGGGCTTCTGCGGGAGGTGCTCTTTCTTTACGCCTTTAGGCATCCTGTCGGCCTCCGATTAGTCGATGTCGATGACGACGGGCACGTGATCGCTCGGACCCTCACCCTTGCGCTCATCGCGGTCGATCACCGCTCGAGTCACGCGGTCGGCAAGGGCATCATTGGCCAGGATGAAGTCGATGCGCATGCCTTCGTTGCGCGGGAATCGTAGTTGCTGGTAGTCCCAGTAGGTGTAGCCCTCGGGCACACGCGGGCGCACAACGTCGGTCAGGCCGAGTTGCTCAAAAACCTCGAAGGCATCTCGCTCGGGCTGGCTAACGTGGGTCGAGCCAGCGAAGAAGTCGATGTCCCAAACGTCGGTGTCGAGCGGTGCGATGTTGAAATCTCCCATCAACGCCAGTGGCTGGTCTGGTTCGTGCTCTAACCATTCGTGGGTGGCTGCCGCCAAGCGGTCGAGCCACTCGAGCTTGTAGCTGTAGTGCGGGTCGTCGAGCGTGCGGCCGTTTGGCACGTAGAGCGACCAGAGGCGAACGCCGTCAAACGTCGCACCAAGTGCGCGAGCCTCCTGAGCCAACTCTGGGCCAAAGCCGGGCATGTCAGCGAAGCCAATCTCGATTTCTTCGGCAGGGATGCGACTCGCGAAGGCGACCCCGTTCCACTGATTGAGGCCGTGCATCGTGACTTGGTAGCCCGCATCCTCAAAGGCAGCCACCGGAAACTGCTCGGGCTTGCACTTAATCTCTTGCATCGCCAACACGTCAGTGTTGCTGCGCTGAAGCCAGTCGGTGACTCGACCAACGCGAGTGCGAATCGAATTTACGTTCCAGGTGGCAATGCGCATGCGTTCAAGATTATTCGTATTCGGGTAACCCAAGTTTCAACGAGGCTATGGGCTGCCTAGCGAATACGATTTGATGGTTATGTTGCTCAGCAAACTGCTTAGAAGAGGGTCGTCGGTTATTGCCGTCGCGGCTCTGGCAGTTTCGTATCTGGTCGGCATTGCGGCCCCGGCGAACGCCTATATGGCAAACCCGACTTCGGGAACTGGCTACACCACCAGCACGATCTCTACTTCAGTGCTATCCGGCGTATCAATTGGTGGCTCCTTTGGCCAGCGCTTTGCCTTCTCTAACTCTCGATCTGGATTCGTTGAGGTCGGCGCCCCATCGGGAAACAGCAAGACCATCACCCTTCGTAGTTACGTCAACGGAGCTCTCGACACGAGCTTCAATGGCGCTGGCGAGGAAAGTTTCGATGGCCAATTGTTCAATGACACGACATCACAGTGGCGAGTCAACCTTCAGTTTGCGACATATGCCAACGGAACCCGGTGGATGGTGCTTGAACGTAACTCAACAGCTTCGTCTGGATTGAACTATCTTCATCTCGGAACCTATGCGGGTGGCTACCAGAGCACACTGACCATGCCGACTGGAAACACCGAGTACTCGACCTGCCAGGGTTTGTACAACGCGTCCACCTACACCGTTCTCGGTTACACAGTGGAGTTGATCCAGGATTCGCCGTTCACGACTCCTTCGTACTTCTTCAGATGCAGCATCTACCTGAATAGCGCGGGCGGAAGCATCAGCAACGTTGACTATCTGACGACACTTTCGGGTGGTACTACGTTGGGTACGGCCGGCACACACAGCGTGGGCAACCGACTCGGGCCACTCCCATCGGTCGGCTCACCCACCCATACCCGAATGGGGTATTCGGTCAACCCTGCCGCGACGGGTTCGACCCCGATGCTCACGCTGTTTTATCAACTGAACAGCGCTACTAACCAGATCACGACCCCACCGAATCCGTATTCGGCAAATTCCACCTACAATGGCCGGCAGGTGTTCGCGGTGACTTCCGCGGGTGCGGTGACCAACACTGGAACCTCGGCTTGGACAAGCGCATCCACGGGTTCTCGAACTGGAACAATCCTGATTGCCCCGCGCAACTCGGGCACGATTTATGCAACCACACTTGCCAGCGACGGCACGAACTTCAACGGAGCAGTGTTGTCGTTCGCGTCGACAGGCGCATCAGTTACTTCACAGCCGATCACGGGCGCAATCACCGGAGCGACAGGCTGGACAACCCAGAACATAGTCTCCGACTCTCCGGTATCGAGTTCGGTCGTCAAGTTGACCACCTACGACAACTCAACCGTTTCGAGCTTTGAGATTTCACCGTCAACCGGCATTGCCACCGCGGCAGGGTCGTTTAGCACCGGAGGAACCGACTGGGAGTCGTTCCGCTGGTTCCCGGCAGCCACTTCAACAGGTGTCGACTTCTATGGTCGAACCAGCTCGACGACGATCACACGCGTCTCGACCTCTAGCGCACCGGTTGCACCAAGCACTCCCGCAGCGCCGACCGCTGTGCGCGGAAACGCATCCGCGGTGGTTTCGTGGACTGCCCCATCCAACGGCGGTGCACCGATTACCGCATACGAATTGCAGTATTCGTCTGACTCGGGCGCAACCTGGACCAGCTGGTCGACTGCACTGACCGCATCGCCCGAAACGGTGACTGGTCTCACCAATGGCGCTGCCTACCAGTTCAGGATTTCGGCTACCAATTCGGCAGGCACCAGCAGCTTCTCGGCCGCATCGACCGCGGTGACCCCAGCGACTGTTCCCGGTGCACCAACCCTCGGCGTAATCACTGGCGGGGATGCGCAAATCGTGGCCAACTGGAGTGCTCCCCTGAGCACTGGCGGCTCGGCCCTAACCGATTACACGATCGAGTATTCGAGTGACTCGGGTTCAACTTGGACGGCCTTCCCGCATACGGCATCCACCTCGACTTCGATCACGATTACTGGCCTAACCAACGGCACCAACTATGTGGTTCGCATCAAGGCGGTAAACGCACTGGGCACCGGAACGGCC
>JACCDN010062779.1_pt1 | contig 10515 bp, 9 predicted proteins | sample 7441691 | NCBI WGS metagenome assembly JACCDN01 (sample SAMN15323439, study PRJNA562643) | freshwater metagenome | isolation source: river surface water | place: USA:Blue River Watershed | collected 2017-08-16
CTAACCTTCCTCATCTAAAAGTGCTGGCATTGTACCGTGAATTTACTGGGAGTTCAATGCTAAACTAATCTCCAGCAATCGTCATGCCATCAATTAAAATGGAACCAACTTTGATTCTGTCGCGTTGTTCAATGTCAGTTGCTATGGCACGGATGTTTTGATACATATCGCGTAAATTTCCAGCAATGGTGATTTCTGAAACCGGATATTGAACCTTCCCATTTTCTACCCATAATCCTGAAGCGCCCCGCGAATAATCACCGGTCACAGGATTCACGCCTTGACCAATCAATTCGGTGACAAGTAGCCCTGTTCCCATTTCTGTCAAAAGTGTATCAAAAGAAGGGGCGTATTCACTTTGAACAAAAATATTTCGGGTACCGCCTGCATGGCCTGTTGTTTTCATTTTTAATTGGCGTGCGGTATAGCAATTAAGAAGATAGGTTGCAACACGGCCGTTTTCTACCAGGTTTTGTGCATGAATAGCTACGCCTTCACCATCAAAAAGAGCACTGCCAATGCCTTTCTTAATAAAAGGGTCTTCAAAAAATGTTAGGAATTGTGGAAAAACTTGCATGCCTAGAGAGTTAAGTAAAAATGAGGTTTTACGATAGAGGCTACTGCCAGAAATGGCACGAAGATAGTGGCGAATAAGGCCACTTGCCAGATGCGAAGCAAAAATGACCGGGGCTTTTTGGGTGCTGAGTTTACGTGGGTTTAAGCGTTTTAAGGTGGATTCTGCTGCCTCTGTGGCAACCATTTTTGCGCTCCAGAGATCATTAAAATCTCGAGCATGGGTGAAACTGAAATCGCGCTCTTTATGACCCTGATCTTCAGCAATTAATGATAAAGACAAGCTGTGGTCTGTTGCACGTGTTTCAGCTAAAAAACCTAAGGTGTTTCCATACACATTGAGGCCGCGATATGTTGAAAAATTTGCCCCTTCAGAATTGTTAATGCGCTTGTCATAGCTAAGGCCTATCTCTTCGCATTGGCGAGCTAATTGAGTGGCACTGTCAATCGTGCCGGTATAAGGATGATCCACATCAATTTCTGGCCATGTGGTTGCTAGAAGTTCTTTTTCGGGTAAGCCGGCATAGGGGTCTTCAAGGGTGAATTTAGCAATAGTACAAGCAGCATCTAGAGTTTCAAGTATGCTTTGTTCTGCTAAATCTCCAGTGTCGGCAGAACCTTTTTTCTGGCCAAAATAGACCGTAATGGCCAGGCCTTGGTCTTTTTGGTTTTCAATGGTTTCAACTGTACCGTTACGAACACTAAGAGAAAAGCCTTCACCGCTACTTAAGGCGACTTCTGCTTGGCTAGCTCCTTTTTGTTGAGCCAGTTTTAAAATGTCGCTGACTTTGTTGGTATAAAGATCTGTTGTAACTTTCATGGTTGGAATCGCTCTCCGATAGCTAGTTTTATCAATTCACGTTTGAGTGGGGTGCATTTATTTAAAATTTTTGTTCCAAGGTGCCGTATAGGAGATAAAACTGGAGCTTCATAAAAATAGTGAATCAATGAAAAGCCTCGACTCATCAAGCGATTATGGCGAAGTGTGGATTGTCTGTAAGCGTCCATGAGTGCGGGGTCTGTTAAGTCAGAATATTGAGTTAAAATTCTGCTAAGAGCAGCAACATCGCGGAACCCAAGGTTAACGCCTTGACCTGCTAAGGGGTGTACGATATGAGCAGCATCGCCCATGAGAATCCAATTGTTGCCGGTCACTTGTAAAGCATTTTGTGCCATCATAGGAAAAGCAGCAATATCACTCTTAATTTTAAGATTGCCAAGGTTGGGGAAGGCTGCTTGTAGGTGTTGTAGTAATAACTCAGGAGAGGCCTTATAAATTTTAGCATTGTGGGTTGAGAGGGTCCAAACAATAGAAGATACATTATCTTGCATGGAAGGCAAAAATGCGATAGGTTTGGGAAAAAAGCGTTGATAGGCTGTATGACCGTGCGGGCGCTCTGATTCTATATAGAAAACTAAGGCTTCTTCCTGATAGTCAAATAATTCATACGCTACGCCAAACTCTGCAGTTAAATTGGTTTGACCTCCTTGGGCAAGAAGATATAGTTTGCAAGGATGTTGGTTTTGCAAGGTATTGATGGAATCCACGGTCTCATAAATACGAGTGATGGTTGCAGGAAAGGCCTTTTGTATTGCTTGCAGTAAAATAGAATTCTCAATAATGATTCCTAGCTGATCACGGCCTACTTCACTGGCATAAAAATGCAGTGGTTGGTCTTGCTCTTCAAAAATTTCCATAGCCAGGATTTTGCTATAGCGTGTGGGGTCTAGGTTAACAGTTACGCCTGCTTGCTGTAATAAATTCCAAGAGAAAGGTGTAATTGCACTGACGCGTAAATCAAGATCCTTCCCAATCTTGCTAGGCCTGTTCGGATCAATGAGCGCAACATGATGGCCCTGTTGGGCTAAACATAATGCAGCCAAAGAACCTACCAGCCCTGCACCAATGATGCCAATGTCGTATTGCATTTTAGTATTTCCCAATCATAATATCATTTAATTCCGAGCGGGCAAAACTACTTGCCTCAAAGCATTGTAACAAAATGTTACGGCCAATGCTGATAGCAGGATTATGACTTTCAAAGCCTTTAACAAAACTATGTGTAAGGGTTTTAATCATTTTTTGTTGAAAGGCAGAGCGTTTGGTGTATTCTTGCCACAAAGATTCATCAAGTGTTTGTTGCATATCGAGTACTTCTAAAAAAACCAGAATGTCGCGTACAGCTAAATTAAAACCCTGGCCAGCAACAGGATGGATAAAGTGAGCGGCATTACCAAGTAAGCCGGCCTTTCCCCGATAAGTTTCCTTGGCCCATTGCCGTTTGAGGGGGTAGGATTTCATTACGCCATGATTAACAAACACGCCGGCACGATAGCCAAATGCATGTTGCAATGATTTTAATAACTCTCCTTTTTCAAAGGAGGGTGACTGCGTAACAGTCGGGTGGGTTTTTCGTACCCATACCATCGTATACAAACAATCCCCTGCGGGCAGCAGTGCAATTGGCCCCTCTGGGGTGAAACGTTCGAAAGCACAATCCGCTACTTGTTTGTGGACTTGCACTTTGCCAATTAATGCGGCGGTGTGATAGTCGTATTCTTCTAGTTCGATACCCAAGGCTTTACGGACTGATGATTCGGTGCCATCAGCGCCCACAATAATTTTACTGGTATTAAAAGGGTCGGCGATTTCACCTTCATAAAAATGAAGGGCCTTGGTTTTTATGACGGTGTTTTGTAAGGCATAAACCAAAATTTCAAAGGGGACAATCACTCCTAGGTAAGGTAGGTTCTCTTGTGCGGCATTGATATGTACCATGCCCCGATGACCTTGGTTAGAAACGTGGATTTCTTTAATGTAAGTTGCGCTTTGCAAAAGGTCTGTAAAACCCCAATTTTTAAGGAGTTCCACCGTGCCATAATTTAAGGCCAAAGCTCGAGTATCGAGCGGGTTAGCAAGATTGGGTTTGGGGGCGGTGCGCTTTTCGACTAAACGTACAGTATAATTACGTTGTGCAAGCAAAAGTGCAAGCAGTGATCCTACCAAACCACCGCCAACAATGGTGAAATCATAAGGATTAGTGGACGGTTTCAGAGTCACGATGGGCTAAGTTTTCCTTAAGTTCGCTGCTAATCATCAATACGGCGGCTTTAACATGTTCAACAAGTTGCATATAGCGAACTTCAGATTCAGGGTCTTTTTGGTCTTCAGGAGTGAGTTCTACTTGGCTGATTGCTAATAAGTCATCAAGGGCTTCTTTTAAATCCGGCGAGAAGGTAGGATTGTCAAGTTTCATGCCGAGCAGGTGTAATCCTGTCAAATAGCCTTGGCACCATTCAGCCAGTCCATCGATGCGGTCCTCTAGAGGTAAGTCATCGTCTGGCAAGAGAATAGGAAAATCAAAATCTGTTTCTTGAAAAGCCTGGCTGGTTATTTTAAATAGTTCAGTTAAAAGTTTGTAGGCTTGTTGGGCTTTAGTATCTGAAGGTTCAATGTGGCTTGAAAGCAAAGAGTCTACCCAGGCATTTTCACGAATTTTGCTGCTGAATGAGAGTAATGCACAGAGTAAACCATGCGATTCTCCGGCAGTACCTAGGGATGACAGGGTGGTCAGGGCATCACTCACATCAGTAAAAGAAGGCAGGGTCATTATTACGGTCCTTTGTTGCTATCACAATCAGCTTTGCAAATAGTATAATGCCAAACCTCTAGCAGTTCAAGGAGTATGCTCCTTTGCCTCATGGCTCGCTGCTACTCTTGGAGTTCGAGCGAAAAGGGGGTTAGCGTGAATGGTTGGCGGTGGTGTGCGGGGCGTAGCGGGGGGTATTATGGGTATTCTGCGGGTGCTTTCGCCTGCGCTTGTAACAACCTTTACTATTTGAAATGTTTGCGAAGGTTCAGGAACAGGGTCAACAGCAGTTGTTGCTCTGGCGCTTGTTGTTCTAACGCTAGTTTGAGGTTCGTCTCTCTCAATGCCGTCATCATGTTCAACGTGGCCATCCGCTAGACTATCGAGTTCCACGGCTGGGGCGCTGGCGCCCGTAGCAGCAGAATCGTGTGTAAGTTGTGTAGGTAATCGATCAGTACGATGTAACCGACGTGTGATAATCATTCCATTGCGAACTTCTTGTCCTAGGTTCTCTAGATGTAGTCTGTAGGCATAGTTTGTTAGATCGCCAGTGTCTGTGACAACCTCCGTTGCCAGTTTGAGATGGCCCTGTGATATTGCGATGAAAGCATTAAACATTTTAATTGAGGCTTCAAGTTTACCAATCGAGGGAGCAAGATATGCTAATGCGATTAAAGGGAAGGGTGAATTCCCTTGTGCTGCAATAATCGCAATATATATGCAAGCGAATAGGTTCCATACATGTGACCCGATAGCAAATAACCAAGCTTTGGCTGATCTTGATCGCATTAAATCTTCATGTAATATGATCAGTAATTTTTGATTTACAGCACAAAAGTAAAAAGGTATCAGAAAGGCGGCGATGACTAAGGCAGCCGTTAAAACAAAATGTTGTTTTAGAGGGGCTGCAATATTATTTGTCAGAGCATCAGCTTCATTACGAGGATTATTATAATAGCCAACAATAAGCTGTGTTAAAACAATCCAATTAGCTATTGAGGCGGTTAAGTTAAGCAAATGCCCTGCAGTATTTACCATCCTTTGCTTTGCCCCAGAGCCAAGGCCGAATACTTCCAGAAAATCTCGCAGAGATGAAAATAACAATTTTAATACATAATAGTTATTCACAGTAGTGGTTAAGCAGGTGATGGCATAATAACCAGTACTAACAAGTTGCAGTGCTTGTGCAAGAAGAGGGATTTTTTCCGCAAAAGCTTTGATCCCTAGGGTTTCTGTTACTGATTCCACCCCTATATAATTGGGTGTTGTTGAAAAAAGAGCAAAGACAAATGCTAAGCCTAAGGCAATGAACTGAAGAAGGTTTTGTGGTGGCCGAAAGCGTAACAATAATAATAAATTAAAACAGACTTCTGTGCTTATAGAGGGGATTGCTGTTATTGCAAAAAGAGGCACAGTTGTGATATTTCCTTGCGTAGGTCTCATATTGAGTAGGCCTAATCCACAAACAGTTGCAACTGAAACTGCAGAAGTACCAGCTATGACTATTGCTCTTGTTGATATATTTATACAACGGCTATGCATTTTCTCTGACCTAATACAAGATATTAATATTAAAATATATTAATTAATATTATTTTGCAAATATTTGACTCAAGGAAGCAGGGGTTACGTACTAAAAATGTAATAGCTTGTGTCATTTTTGCGTAGGCGCTCTATAGTTATTTATGGTATACTTATTCTCTCTTACAGAAAGCTTTATAGAGAGAACAACGTAATGGTTACACAACTTTTATTGGCTTTTCTCCTGGGTCTTATTATTGGTCTTGAACGACAATATAGCGGGAGCCCCGTGGGGATTCGGACGCACGCTATTTTGGCGGGCGGGGCGTGTTTATTTGGCTTGGCATCAACGCATGTGCAAGGCGGAGCTTATTATACTACTGTGGTAGACCCGGGGAGAATTGCTGCTCAAGTGGTCACGGGCGTAGGTTTTATCTGCGGGGGGGTTATTTTTAAAGATCAAAACCGCCTGAGGGGATTAACAACTGCTGTTACGCTCTGGGTGAGTGCTGCAATTGGTATTTCTCTTGCTTTTTCAATGAATGCAATTGCGGTAATCACAACACTGATGGTTCTATTTTGTTTGCGTTTAAATCATATTAGTTGGATTAAGCGCATCGGTAAAAGAAAAATTTAAGCGGAGGTGTTTGTGGCAAAAAAGCGTTATGCTGTGTTGGGTGCAGGGGCTATTGGCGGGTATGCTGCCGTTAAACTTTATCAGGCCGGATTCGATGTTCATGCTGCCTTTCGTAGTGATTATTCGCATGTTGTGCAAAATGGCTTGCGTTTACAAACCGATACCGAAACGGTAACGGTTGCTATTCCAGCTTATCAAGATCTTCGGGATGCACCGCCTTGTGATGTAATCCTCGTTGCTTGGAAAACAACAGAAAATGCTCTGTTAAAAACAGTGTTACCTCAGTTAATAGGGCCGCATACAGTAGTTGTGATGATGCAAAATGGTATTGGGGTTGAACAAGAAGTTGCAAAAATTGTTTTTGCGCAATGTATTGTGGGGTGTAGTACTTTTCTCAAAGTAACCAAAATAGCGCCTGGGTTGATTCGTCATTTTGGGTTAAATCAACTTGAGTTTGCGCAATATTATCAAGATGAACACAAGCAAGAAATATCAGAGCAGGTGAAACATTTGGTACAAGATTTTAAGCAAGCAGGCATGGATGCGCAAGCAGTTAAACATTTGCCAACGATGCGTTGGCATAAACTAGTAGGAAATATTCCTTTAAGTGGTTTATCGGTAGTGTTAAATGCCAGTTTACAAGAGTTGGTTTTTAATTCGGCAAGTTATGAATTGCTCCTTGCATTAACGCAAGAAGTGATTGACACCGCAAAACATTGTGGCGCAGAAATTGCAAAGGATTTTTTTAAAGAAAGACTACAGATTTTGGAGTCATTCAAAAAAATGGCACCGAGTAATCCGAGCATGAGAGATGATTTTGATGCCAAAAGGCCTTTAGAGCTGGGGGCTATCTATAAAAATCCTTTAGCCATTGCCAAAGCACATCAAGTCGATATGCCTTTAACAACAATGTTATATCGACAGTTATTATTTAAGTGTAATTGTTGAGGTGTTGATTATTTTCGCTATTTGTTTAATGTTTTTCTTGTGCGTCTTGCTGCTTCATGAACGGGTGATGTATTAGATGTTGAAATGGGGCTTGTGGAGTTTGATTAATTCCTTGTTGCTCAGTAGAAGTATATGATGGCATTGTGTTATTAATATTATTTTCATTAGGATTGCTTTCATTGGTATCTTTTTGATTTTGCGAGCTTGTAGATAAATGATCGGTTGATTCTACACCAGCATATGTCCCATATGCTATAGACGATAGAGTTCCCCACACAGGAGAACTTCTCATTGCTAAATAAGTTCCAGTTGAAGAATTAGCAGCATTTAAAAAAAAGTCCTCATCTCTTTCAGCTCTTGTTAGTAGCGTTTGAAAGCCATTAGAGTTATTAATATTAAAGGAGTATGCATCTATCCCAAGTACAGCGATAGAAATTCCCATTTGAGTAAAATCTAAAATTTGTGAAGCTTTCATTAGGCTGTGCTGGCTTTTTACACTCAAATGCGTATCCAAACTGGCAACTCCTGTAGTTACAGTTGCAGCACTTGTAATAACCGCTGATGTGCCACTTACTAAGGTAAGTAGGCCGCTGATGTTTGTCACGCCAATAGCTAATGCTGTCACCCCATAGAGGGCAACAGGCCCGATTGCTAAGATCGAAGCAATAGCCCCTAAACTAACCCCCACTATTGCTGAACTCTTTGACTCTCTTGACCCCGATTGTTCAGCACCTACAGCATAATGTCCTGACGGATCATCATTCATAATCGGGTTTTCATTGGCATAGGCATAGCGATTGAGTAGGGGATACGTATCCATTTGAGTAAAGCGCATGATAGCAGGATCATAATAACGCACTTGCAAATATTGCAAGCCACTTTCGCTATCGGTATATTCATCGGAATAACCAAAAGGGTCATTACTGATGCTTAAGGTATTTGTTCCAGTTGTTTGACCTTGCTCCACAAGGCCATAGTCGCTATAGTGATTTAATTGGGGTAAAGAGGTTGCTTCTGCCAAAACAGGTGTTATGATCATGCTTAAAGCGCCAATCAAAAGAGCTACTTTTCGTGTTTTAGGCCAATCCATAGCGATATCTTAGTTTGTTTTGGTGGTTTAAATGCTTTCCACAGTGAAGGTGAATAACAGTATACATAAGAATAAGCTTTTTTTAAGCCTTGGCAGTAGAAAAGTATGTTGCAAGCCATTTTGATCGTGAGAGGATAGGGTTACATTCTATCTTATAGGGGGAGCGGTGGTCATTGTAAAACGTATAATGAATTCGACGATTATCTTATTGTGTTTAGAGATTTTATCATTATTCATAGTGTTGCAAGCACAAACTCGAGCAAAGCTAAATTTTTATGGTGATTATGGCGAGGTAGAGCAAAATGAAGCAGTTCGAGACAAGGTTGGAATAAATATCAATAATGATCCCTTTGGTTATTCCGATGAATATACCGATAGTGAAAGTGGTTTGCAGTATTTAAAGGCGCGTTATTATAATCCAAGAATTATGCGTTTTACCGCAATGGATACTGATCCCTTACTGAACCGCTATAATTATGCCAACGCAAACCCGGTGATGAATGATGACCCTTCGGGGCATAGCGCAATAAGTCAAGGTTTAGGCATCAGTGGTAGTGCGATTGGAATAGGTGACAGTAGCTTTGCCTTGGTGAATGCTTTGACTATGTCTGATCCTATTACAGCTAGCTGTGAGGTTTTAAGTAGCATGTTGGGCTTAACTGCTATGGCCTCTGGCATTTTAGCAAATTCTGATTCGCAGTTAAGCACTGGTGAGAAAATATTTTTAGGAGGGTATTCTCTTTTAGCGGGGGTTTTGGCTGGTGGAGTGGCAGAAGGGGCTCGTCGTTACTATAATAATTCAGATGAAGTTATTGCTACACGTATTTATGGAGATGGCACTAAACCCGATGCAAGGGGAGGGTATGGAGCAGTTTATTTTGATCGAGATAACACAATGGCATTAAAAATTTATCTTAATGATCAGGAAGCAAAAGCTCAAAGTGAACGAGCAGTGGGCTTCTGGAATCACTATTTTAAATATATGGGTGATACGCTTGGGCTATCAGAACTGAGTGACCTTGCTTCAGCAAGAGCAGTGGTGATTAAAGATAGTCAAGGAAATCCTTTGTATGGTATGTTAACTCCTTATATTGAGGGCTCAGGAAACACGTTGGATGGGTTGTCTCCTGAAAATTTAGAGTATCTTAGAGTAAATAATCAGTATATGATGGTAGATGATGGTATCCCTGGTAATTTTAAAATGATTGATGTGAAAGGTCGAAAAATCCAGGTGCTCATTGATTCTGATGATATTCTTGATTCTAATTCACAATCTGAGTCTGTTATGAGTGCTAAGCGTTGGAAACAGCCTGGCCGAGCAAGAAGTATTTTAGAGAGCACAAGAAAACGTTATTATAATTCTTTTGATCCAATTAATTCTAACAATTTAAACGGTGAACAGTAAAATATTTGGAAGGGGAATTAATAGAAAAATCTGTTGCAAATATAAACGAGAACGCTGTGTTTTAAAAATGTACTTAAATTGTGAGTGCATTATATGTAAAATTTAATTTTAAACAAAATTAGAACTTAAAATTTATTTAAACAACTCAAAATCTATCTTGCTTTACAAGATAGCAAGGTTGAGTCTATGTTTTCTATTTGGAATATGTTTCGGTTCATTTGTATTTGCAGATAATACGATGGGTGATACTCTTCGATCTCCACAGTTTTTTGCTTTGGCTGGTCCCGTTTTTAATCAAGAGGATCAAATGAGTACAAAACCTGCTTTGGAATTGGGTTATCTTAGCCCCGTAGTAAAGAATTTTACCGTAAATATTGCTTATCTCAACGAGGCTCATTTTGACAATAATTTTCGTGATGGCCTAACGATTGAGCCAGGGTTATGGTTGCCTAGTATTTTTGATTTAAATTTTAACTTTGCTTTGGGGCCTTATTTTTATGCGGATACAGTTGCTAATGCAAATAATACTTATGAAGATCAGCATGGACTCGGGGTTGTAATGAGTGCAAGTCTCATTTGGCAAAAATTTGCACCTTATTTATTTAATGTTAGTTTTAACCATATTCAAACCTTGAATGACAATTTAACAACCAATTCATTGTTATTTGGAGTAGGTGTTGATTTAGATCAGCAACTTTGGGAACATGAGGATAGTACAAGTTTTATCAATCTGGATTCAAAAAGTCAGGTA
>JACCDN010903890.1_pt1 | contig 10514 bp, 9 predicted proteins | sample 7441691 | NCBI WGS metagenome assembly JACCDN01 (sample SAMN15323439, study PRJNA562643) | freshwater metagenome | isolation source: river surface water | place: USA:Blue River Watershed | collected 2017-08-16
AGCCAGAACGCTCTTGTCTTTTACACGAACATATGCCCACCATTTGTCGTCTTCAGATAAGGCATAATGCGGTTTTACATCACTTTCTTCAATTTCAACCGCTAAAACTATTACTCCATCGATGGTATACTCAGTGAATTTTGGTTCAATTATAGGCTTACAATAATAAGTTCCGGCTTTTATAAGTTGATACTTTTCCTCTTCTTCAGATTTTACCCCCTTAATACTTCCATCATCCATTACTCCAACTAAAATTATTCCGCCTTTATTATTCGCGAAAGAAACCATTGTTTTCGCAATTTTATGAACATGAGTAATCGTCTTCTTGAAATCAAGTCGAACTCCTTCACCTTCCAAAATCAATTTTTTAATGTTCATAGCGTAAGCCAACGGCGAATCTAATTTACTAAACCAGAAATTTAATTTTTGTATTGAATTATCAACAGAAGTTAAAAGCCAGAGAGTGGCTTCTGTGATGCTTTGGTTAATCTTAAGTAGACCTCTGTATGTGCCACAACATATATCTCGCCATCTTTAGATTTGTACCTAACTTCATGACTATGTTTATACTTTCCGATGGAATTTAAAGACTCTTCTGCCTCCAAAATCTGCTCGTCGGAAACATGGAAATCTAGAAATAAATCCTGATCAGCTGGGCGCATATAATGAATTTCAGCACTTTTTAGCCATGCTTGAATTTTATATCCCTTTCTTTCGAAGATTTGCCAATATAATATTGCATAAAATGGGTCTGAAGCAGAGAACAATGCACCTCCGAAAATAGTGCCATTCATATTTCTATTCAGAAAACTCTTCCTTATTTTAACCTTACACGACTTAAATCCTTCAGAAATAGATATGATTTTTATTCTATTTAAAACAAAAGGGGGATAAGCATTTAAAATAAATCGTCCAAGTTTTTCAGAGAGTATCATGCTTCAAAAATACGAAAATGATTACCACATTTTAGCTAAAATAGCAGCATGATCATTTCCACACATTGGGTAAACTCTGCCAGATGCTTTGTTTAAAGCAAGATTCTCAAGTATTCTAGCTTCATCTGATTGATTAATATTTGCTTCAGAAAGTCGTATTGGAGTATTTATATGTTGAAAGAATTCTTCGAGTTTTGAAATAAAACCTTCTGCTTTTTCTTTTTCTGAACCTTCAATATCAAATACCATTTTACCTAAAAAAGCAAGTTTAGATTCGAATTGAGGAGAAAAATGCTTCATCCATGCTGGAAATACTATAGATAAACCTGCACCATGTGCAATATCGAACAATACACTTAATGTGTGCTCAAATAAATGCGAACCCCAATCGCCACTACCTTTTCCATTAACTAATGTGCCATTCAAAGCATTCGTTGCCAACCACATAATGTTTGCTCGAGCATCATAATCAATTGGGTCTTCAATTACTTTAGGTCCGTATACTGTTGCAAGTTTCAAAATGCTTGCAATATAATAGTCGGATAGAGGTGATTCAGATTTTCCGAAATAAACCTCTAAGCAATGTGCTATTAAATCAGCTATACCATAGGCAGTATATGTCGCTGGTACAGTGTAGGTTAAACTAGGATCTAAAATAGACAGTTTAGGGAATATATGAGGAGATGAAAAACCTTTTTTCATTCCTCCTGCAGTATCTTGTAATACTGAAGAGGAGTTCATCTCAGTTCCTGTTGCTGCTAAAGTTAATATGTTAATTAATGGTAGGGCATTTGTAGGTTTTTCTTTTTGTAGATAGAAATCCCATACAGAATGATTTACGTAATAACCCATTGCAATGGCTTTTGCTGAGTCAATAACCGAACCACCACCAATTGCAATAACCATCTCAGCTTCGAACTCTTTAGCTAATTGAACAGCTTCGTCTGCATCTTCAAATGTAGGGTTGGATTTTATACCTTCAAAGGTTACAGACTTAATTCCGTGCATGTTCAATGAAGATACTACACGCGCATATAATCCTGTTTTCTTGGCAGAACCTTTGCCAATAATGATAATGGCTTTTTTGCCAATTAATAGTGCTTCTGAACCAATTCGATCAACTTCATTTTTTCCGAAAATGATTTTGGTAGGATTGTGATAGCTAAAGTTCTCCATTTGTCTAGTTTAGACTCCTATGACAAATAAATGCCCTTTTTTGTTTTTATTTTGATGATTTTCTTACATAATAAACATTATCGTAGTCCATATATCCACGAGATAATAATAATGTATCACCAATAAATTCTACATATGCAGGTTGTTGATCATTAAATTGTATTGTTAATGCACTATCTCCTTGTTGATATTGGAAATCATTTAATCCTTTTCTTAAAAGGTATTTTCCTGAATTGTGTGAATTGTTACCTTCTAATTGGGCGCTTCCCGAGAAACTCAATTCGAATGTACCATCAGCCTTAATATGAAGTTCTTGACTGCAATTACACGTATTCGGACTTTTCCAAACACTTGTTCTACCACAACAAAATGTTTTTACCCAAACCCATTCTCCTACAACTGGTTGATCTGTAGATTCTTCACTGCATCCACCTTTAGCAGATATTATAGTAAATGCCAATAGGGCTAAAGCTAATGTTTTTAAATTCATCATAACAATGTAATAAATTGATATACGAAGCTAATATTTTTTATAAATGATTTAATGCTTGATGAAATTTATTTAATCTTGCCAAAAGATTGTATAATGTACAATGTATTAAGTAAAATGTAAAAAAACATAATACATAATACATAATACATAATACATAATACATTGTACATAGTACTTAATACATAATACAATCTACTTAATACATGGAAAAAGAAACTATAACTACTTGGTTTAAAGAACTTCAAGATAATATATGTAAAGCGATACAAGAAGCTGATGGGGGAGCTGAATTCAAGGAAGAATTGTGGACTCATACAGACAATGGAGGTGGTAGAACGCGCATAATTCAAAAAGGGAATATATTAGAAAAGGCTGGTGTAAATTTTTCGGGTGTAGGCGGTAAATTAAGTCCGAACATACTCAAAGCACTAAACCTGCAAGAAAGTGAATTCTACGCCACCGGAGTGTCTATTGTAATGCATCCAATAAGCCCAATGGTTCCAATTATTCACATGAACGTTAGGTATTTTGAAACTCCAGAAGAATATTGGTTTGGAGGGGGTATCGATTTAACTCCGCATTATGTTAATGATGAAGATGCTAAATTGTTTCACAAAACACTTAAAAATGTTTGTGATAATACTGATATAGAATATTATAACAGATTTAAGACATGGGCAGATGATTATTTTTACAACCAACATAGAGCAGAAACCAGGGGAATTGGAGGGATATTTTTCGATCGATTAAATGAACAGAGAGAAGGTAAATCGAAAGATGAAATATGGAAGTTTGTACAGGAAGTAGGATCGAGTTTTGCAGGCATTTATTCGCACTTCATGACTAAAAATTCGAGCATTCCATATACAGAAAAGGAGAAAGTGTGGCAAGGACTAAGAAGGGGTAGATATGTAGAGTTCAATTTGGTTTATGATAAGGGTACTAAATTCGGTTTTGATACAGGTGGTAGAACAGAGTCTATATTAATGTCGATGCCTCCTCAAGCTCAATGGGAATACCAGTTTCAGCCGATTTCAGGTTCGGAAGAAGAGCGTACTTTATCACTCTTAAAAAAAGGCATTTCTTGGGCCTAAAAATTTGTTCTTAACTTTTCCACAATCTCATATAAACAATAGCTTTTTGTTATCTTTACGAGGTTATAAATACAAGTAAAGAGAGATGTCAGAAAACGAAAGAATTATCCCGATTAACATCGAAGAAGAAATGAAGTCTGCCTACATCGATTATTCGATGTCGGTTATTGTTTCTCGTGCCTTACCAGACGTGCGCGACGGTTTAAAGCCAGTTCACAGAAGAGTGCTCTACGGTATGTTAGATTTGGGCGTTACAAGTGGAAAGCCATTTAAGAAATCTGCCAGAATTGTCGGGGAGGTTCTAGGTAAGTATCACCCACATGGTGATGCTTCTGTTTACGATACGATGGTTCGTATGGCTCAAGAATGGTCATTACGTTACATGATGGTTGATGGTCAAGGTAACTTTGGATCTATCGATGGTGATAGTCCAGCAGCAATGCGTTATACCGAGGCTCGTTTAACTAAAGTCGCTGAAGAAATGCTAAATGATATCAACAAAAATACAGTTGATTTTCAATTAAATTTCGACGATTCATTAGAAGAACCAACGGTTTTACCCGCTAAAATCCCTAATTTGTTAGTAAACGGTACCTCAGGTATCGCTGTAGGTATGGCAACGAATATGGCTCCTCATAACCTTCGTGAGGTAATTGACGCCGTATTTGCTTATATCGATAATAAAGAAATTGAAATCGCCGAACTGATGAAGTTCGTTAAAGCTCCAGATTTCCCTACTGGAGGTATCATATATGGCTACGAGGGCATTAAAGATGCTTATCATACAGGACGTGGTCGTGTAGTTATGCGTGCAAAAGCAGAAATCGAGACTTATGGTCACGATCGTGAACGTATCATCGTTACCGAAATCCCTTACCAAGTGAATAAAGCGAACATGATTGAGCGTACTGCTGAGTTAGTGAACGAGAAAAAATTGGAGGGCATTTCTGATATTCGTGATGAATCGGATAGAGATGGTATGCGCGTGGTTTATGAAATTAAACGTGATGCAAACGCTGGTGTTGTATTAAATAATTTATTTAAATACACAGCCTTACAAACCTCATTTTCAATTAATAGCATTGCTTTAGTTAAAGGTCGTCCGATGATGTTAAATCTTAAAGATTTGATTCATCATTTCGTTGATCACCGTCACGATGTTATCGTTCGTCGTACCAAATACGAGCTCGACGAAGCTGAAAAAAGAGCACATATTTTACAAGGTTTATTAATAGCCTTAGATCATTTAGATGAAGTAATCGCTTTAATTCGAAATTCAAAAACTCCAGAAGAAGCTCGTGAAGGCTTAATGGAGAAATTCGGATTATCAGAAATTCAAGCTAGAGCAATTCTAGAAATGCGTTTAAGAGTATTAACTGGACTAGAACGCGATAAAATTAAAGCGGAATATGAAGAGTTAATGGCCTTAATTGAACGTTTGAAAGGAATTTTAGCTGATGAAGGTTTAAGAATGCAAATCATTAAAGACGAGTTAGCAGATATCCGTGAGCGTTTTGGTGATGATCGTCGTTCTGAAATTGTGTATGCTGCTGGAGATTTCCGTATGGAAGATATGATTGAGAACGAAGAAGTGGTTATTACGGTTTCTAATGCCGGTTATATTAAGCGTACTTCTTTATCAGAATATAGAGTTCAGGGAAGAGGTGGAAAAGGATCTATGGGTAGTAATTCTCGCGAAGAAGACTTTATTGAGCATTTATTTATTGCTTCAACACATAATTATATACTATTCTTTACCGAATTAGGTAGATGTTATTGGTTAAAGGTTTATGAAATTCCAGAAGGAACTAGAACTTCAAAAGGAAGAGCAATCCAAAACCTGGTTAACATAAGCAAGGAAGATAGAGTTCGTTCAGTAATAAACGTGAAGAATTTAACGGATGAAGAATATCTTCAAAACAACTATATCATGATGTGTACTAAGAATGGTACCATTAAGAAAACCTTGTTAGACGCTTATTCAAATCCACGTGTTACAGGTATTAATGCTATTAATATTAACGAAGGCGATCAATTACTTGACGTATTGTTGACAAATGGTACATCAGAAATTGTTATGGCTTTACGTTCTGGGAGAGCAATTCGATTCAATGAAAGCACAGTTAGACCAATGGGTAGAACTGCCACTGGTGTTAGAGGTATTACGCTAGGTGGTCCAAAAGATGAAGTAATTGGAATGATTGCAGTAAACGACCCAGAGACAACTATTTTAGTGGTATCTGAAAAAGGTTACGGTAAACGTACTGATATTGAGGACTACAGAGTTACAAACAGAGGAGGAAAAGGAGTGAAGACCATTCAAGTAACTGATAAAACAGGCGATTTGATTGGTATTAAAGATGTATTAGATTCAGATCATTTAATGATTATTAACAAATCTGGTTTAACTATACGTATGGCTGTTTCTGATTTAAGAGTTATGGGTCGAGCTACTCAAGGTGTTCGATTAATTAAGTTAAATGATGATGATCAGATTGCATCAATAGCTAAAATTGAAGATGTTAAAGAAGATGAATTAGCTGTAGAATTAGATGAAAATGGAAATCCAATTGTTATAGAAAATACTTCAGATGAAACATCAGAAGATTCAGATAGTCAAGAAGATAATACAACTAACATAGAGGAATAATTTAACAATATAAAACAATGAAAAAGTTAAGTTTGCTGATCATACTAGCCAGCTTCGCATATGGAGTGAAGGCACAAAATGCTGAAGTAGTTAATGCATTTAACTACCAAAAGTTCAAAGAATACGACAAAGCTAAAGTGGCTATCGATAAAGCCATTCTAGATCCTAAAACCGGAATAAGTGCCAAAACATGGTACTACAGAGGTTTGATTTACCAGGATATTGAAGAAAGTGTTGACGCTAATGTCAAAGCTTTCGATACATTATCATTGGATAAAGCCATAGAATCGTATTTGAAAGTTTTAGAATTAGATACTAAAAATTCTTATTCTGAAGATATTAAAAAACGAATTCCTTTTCTTCAAAATAGATATATAAATAAAGGAGTAGATTTATATAAGGCTAAGAATTTTGGAGCAGCATCAGCTAGTTTTATGAAATCTGCTAAAATTTCTGAGAAAGTATACAATAAGATAGACACAGCATTGATTTTTAATGCAGCATTAGCTTCTATCAATGCAAAAGATATTCCTCAACAAAAGGAACTTTTAACACGTTTAATAGACTTAAAATACAAAGATGCAGAGATTTATAGATCTTTATCTAATGTATATATGTCGCAAAAAGATACTGCTAAAGGATTAGAATTGTTAGCTCAAGGACGTAAGGAGTTTCCTACAAATAATAGTTTAATGATCGATGAGTTAAACGTTTACATGTCTAGAGGTCAGGCTAAACAAATGATTTCTAAAATGGAAGAAGCTGCACATGCCGATTCTACTAATAAATCGTTATGGTTTGCTTTAGGTGCTACGTATGATAATATGGGCAAGAAAGTTAATGCAGAAACTGCCTATAAAAAGGCTATTGCATTAGATGATAAGTATTTCGATGCTTATTATAACTTAGGCGCAATGCATTATAATGCTGGTGTAGAAGTGTATAATAAGGTTAAAGACTTGCCAATGAGTAAAGAAAAAGAATATAATGCAGGTAAAGCAAAGTATACAGCATCATTTAACAAATCATTACCATATTTAGAGCAAGCTTTAGCGTTAATGCCTAACGATTTAAACACATTAATGTCGTTAAAAGAGGTGTATGCTAAGCTTGATAATTTTGCTAAATCTGGTGAAATGAAGAAAAAGATAGAATCGTTGAAGAAAAAATAGTGCTCGAATGTTCGTGTGCTCGAGTGCTAATGTGCTCGTGTGCTCATTGCTCGAAATTGATATTCGTTAATCGTTAATTATAAAAAAGGCTGATCAGAAATGGTTAGCCTTTTTTTTAATATGTTAATATGTTAATGGGATAATATGTTAATGGGATAATATGTTAATGGGATAATATGTTAATGGGATAATATGTTAATACTAATTAGTTAAATATGAGTAATTTAGTGTCATATATGTTGTCTTATAATTAATATTATGTTAAGTAGTATATAGAATTATATACTTGATATTTGTACTATGTACTATGTACAATGTACTATGTATAATGATTATCATTAGCACATTGGATAGTTGTACAATCGGCACATTACCCCTTCGGTATATTGACTAATTAATTATTGGCACATTGATAAATGTTCTCACAGATATTCTTTTGAAAAAAAAATTTGTGAATTTAATTCGTTTGTTTTATTTTGTATTTTATTAACAATTATTTATTTATAATGCTTAAAGGTAAAATTAAATTTTTCAATGATTCTAAAGGATTTGGTTTCATTGTACCAGAAGATGGTAGCGCAGATGTTTTCGTTCACACTACAGGTCTTTTGGACAAAGTAAAAGAAAACGACGAAGTTTCGTACGAAGTTCAGCAAGGAAAAAAAGGTATCAATGCTGTTAACGTACGTTTAGCATAAGTATCAAACTGCCTTCTAACCATTTCACCCCGACTAACCTTCGGGGTTTTTTTTTGCCCTATTTTAACTTTTTACATTTAATCATCTTAAGTGTTCTTATATTACATCATATATTTATCGTATTAGATTTTCTTACTAATGGCAGTCAAACGTAACGCAGCACTAGGTTTTATACTTATCACAATTTTAATAGATGTTATTGGTATTGGTGTAATTATACCGGTAGTTCCTAAGTTGATTGAACAATTAACTGGAGCTGGTATTAGTGATGCTTCTAAATATGGTGGACTATTAATGTTTGCCTACGCAATAATGCAATTTGTATTTTCTCCAATTATGGGTGGATTAAGTGATCGTTTTGGTCGTCGCCCTGTGCTATTGCTTTCGTTATTGGGTTTAGGTGTTGATTATATATTTATGGCGATGGCTCCAACCCTCGCATGGTTGTTCGTAGGTAGAATTATCGCTGGTATGTGTGGCGCAAGTTTTACTACAGCTACTGCTTATATTGCCGATATTAGTACTCCTGAAAAACGTGCTCAGAATTTCGGATTGGTTGGCGCTGCTTTTGGTATTGGTTTTATAATTGGTCCTGTAATCGGTGGAATTTCTGCTCAATGGGGTCCCCGAATTCCATTTATTGTAGCCGCTACCCTAACCTTAATCAATGTCTTATATGGATATTTTGTATTACCTGAATCTTTGCTAAAAGAAAATCAGCGTAAATTCGATTGGAAACGTGCAAACCCGATTGGTTCTTTAATGCATCTTCGTAAATACCCTGTAGTATCTGGATTAGTTGTTTGCTTTACCTTAATTTATATTGCTGTTAACGCGGTACAATCGAGCTGGACATATTATACTATGTTGAAGTTTAACTGGACTGAAGCTTGGGTTGGTTATTCACTTGGTTTTGTCGGTTTAATGGTTGCGATTATTCAAGGTGGCCTTATTCGAGTTGTTATTCCGAAAATTGGTGAAAAAAATGCAGTGTATTTAGGTTTAGGCTTCTATAGCTTAGGTATGTTATTGTTTGCCTTTGCAACAAATACATTTATGATGTTTTTATTCATTATACCATACACCCTTGGTGGTTTTTGTGGCCCTGCATTACAAGGTATCATTTCTAATCAAGTTCCCCCAACCGAACAAGGTGAATTACAAGGAGCATTAACAAGTCTAATGAGTGCAACCTCTATTGTTGGACCGCTTTTAATGAATTCCTTATTTGCTTATTTTACTGGTCCAAATACTCCATATTATTTCCCTGGAGCACCTTTTATTTTAGGAGCAGTTTTATTTATGCTTAGCACTTGGTTCGCTTATTATAATTTATCTGGACTAAAAGCTACTCGCAAAGAAGCACGTAATTCATAGCTAGCTGGTAACTGGTTCCCGATAGCTATCGGGATGGTAGCTGGTAACTGGGTAAACCAATATTGCCCCTCTCCCGATATTTATCGGAATTGTCCAAATTGTCCCCCTCAACTACGTTCGGGGACCGGAAACTAATAATTCAAATTAGCAATCAACTGTTTATATACCATCTCTTCTTCCTTAAAAATATTTCCTTTCGGATGATGTTCAAGTTTGGGCAATTGAATAGAGTTGATTTCTTTTAGATCATAATAAATACCAATATTTCTTCTAATGTCTACTACCACCCATTTTTTCTTTGGGTATTTCTGAAGTAAATATGGTTTCATTAAATGTAGAATATTATACACTGGTTCGATAATGCAATAATCTATATCGTCTATTAATTTTTGAAATCTAATCTTCTCGCGAATGGTTAACTTTTCTTTTTGAACCATATTTACCACATCCACTAGTCGTTGAACAACGGGGTGACTAACATTATCTTCTATATTTTTTTTAGAATCTAATAAATACTGAACATATCGAACTATGGTATGATCCTCCCCCCTAATTTCCGATAAATAGGCAAGTTCTATTCGTACTAAACTAATATTGCTAGACTTGCGTTTAATGCCCGACCATACTCGCTGTGCTTGCTCAGAATCGGTTTCAATATTGATAGTATCAGCAAAGAGTTCGTCAATCGTCTCCCCTGCTTTTATTACCCTAAATACCTGAATTTTTTGATTATATAAGGTGTATATGCAACACATAAGCCCCTCAAAACTACCATCATAAATTAAAATCTTATACATTCCCATATTGCTAATATTATTAGCACTAATATACTAAAAGTTTTAGTATATCATAATTTATTCATCTCATATCTCATATCCCATATCCCATATCTCATATCTCATATCTCATATCTCATATC
>JACCDN011144410.1_pt1 | contig 10514 bp, 9 predicted proteins | sample 7441691 | NCBI WGS metagenome assembly JACCDN01 (sample SAMN15323439, study PRJNA562643) | freshwater metagenome | isolation source: river surface water | place: USA:Blue River Watershed | collected 2017-08-16
GTAGTGATTTTTTAAATTATATGATTAGAATAAAAATCAAAGCGAGTATAGCACTCGAAGGGGCAATAAACAATGGCCAGTTACACGCAAATTACACTTGAAGAAGCTAAAAATATCTTATCGCTTTATGGGTTAAAAGATATAGTGCGTTTAACGCCACTGTCATTGGGGATTTCAAACTCAAATTATCGAGTTGAATTAAAAGATCAAACTGTTTTACTCAAAATTTCTAACGATAAAAATGCTGAGGAATTAAGAGAAGAACAAAAAGTTTTGCAACTTATAAAAGAATATCAATATCCATTTTCACTTAAGCCTTTCATCACAACAAAGGATGAATCAGTTTACGAGCATGGCCCATATTATGGTGTGCTTTTTCCTTTTATTGAAGGAATTCCTCCTGGCCCCTCTGATTACACTTGCCATGAAGTTGGCCGAGCTCTGGCCACCTTGCATGCACTTAATATTCCAAGTAGTGCTCTTCATAAAATTCGACGTCATGAAAAAGTTGGTTTTGGTGCAAAAGAAATTTTTGAATATTGTAAAAAACCGAAATGCCCGCAAGATTTTAAAGAGGCATTTGCTGAGTTTTTTCCTGATCGTTTGCAAGCATTTTTAGATTCGCCATTTGATACTGGAATCATTCATGGAGATCTTTATTACGATAATACTTTATTTGATCAAAATAAATTAAGCGTAGTACTCGATTTTGAACAAGCTGGAATTGGTGAATATATTTTAGATATCGGAATTTCAATATCAGGAACCTGTTTAGAAAAAGGTCGCATCATTATGCCTTTAGTAAAATCTTTTTTAGAAGGATATGAATCAAAAAGAACACTGCCTGCAATTGAAAAAAAATATATCAATGATGCAATCATTTTAGGATTATTATCTATTTCACTCTGGAGAATTAAGCGTTTTAAAGAAGGAAATTTAAATCCGCTTATGCAAGATTCTTATCGTGATCTGATTTTAAAAGCAAAAATTTTTAAAGAAATGACCGAATCACTTGGATGAACTCTTAAAAATCCATCTCCACGCCAAGATTGATTTCGCGCAGTTTTTCTCCAGCAACAGAAAGACTCGATATCCCACCAAGCAAATGAAACGTTCCTAAATGTAAACCTAGCTCACCTTTAAAAGCGTAGTGCATTCCGCCGTTTGTTTTTGCAGTCCAATTTTCACTAACTACTCCAGCGCCTAAAAAGAAGTGATCAACATAATAACGAAAAATTGAATCAATTCCGAAAACCACAAAATCACGATCTTCAATTTTATACATAGTGAGAAAAGTTTTTGGAATAAAATAAAAATTAGGAGTAAATCTAAAGTTCGGCACCCAGGAAAATTTCAGTGAATTAAAATATCCACTATCTTTTTCCATTTTTAAAAACTGCAATCCAATTCGGTTAAAAGCAAATGAAAAATCTTTTCTCGTTTTATCCTCTGCCTCTTTTTTTTGTGCCACTGCCACTCTTTCTTTATCTTGATTTTTTTCAATTTTCATTTGAAATGTGCGACCAATAATTAGCTCCTCTTCATTCATCATCTCTAGGACGATCCAACCAGATTTAGTTTCAGCGTTTTTCTTCAATTCAATTTTTGCCACTAACTGATTTTTAAAATAGAGATCGGCCTTATCAAATAAACCTAGCCCATCGGCCGCACCAACATTCATTGTAAGAGCGTGCTTAAGTTTAGACATCAGCAAAATCTCTCCGAGCAAATCATTGGCGCTCACAACGGTTGATATAAGATATAAAAGAGTGATTAATATATATTTCATATTTATGGCAGCAATATATTTAAAACAGCATCTTCAGTTAATAAGTACATATTGTCTGATGTATCAACATACATCCCTTTTGGTGCTGAAAGTGTTCCTGGTAATGTTCCTAAAGTCACACCGGTGCTCCCATAAGATCCAACAACAGTTGTGGCCACACCAGCGCTTGTAACCTTCCTGACAACATTATTTCCAGTGTCTGAAACATAGAGGTCATCAAAACGATCCACACTAATTCCCTGCGGATAGTTAAATCTTACAACAGCCCCCGTACCATCAAGATAACCACTTACTCCGGCGGTACCTGCAAGAGTTGTCACAACTCCAGCGTTGGTAATTTTTCTAATTGTATGATTTCCGTAATCGACAACATAAAGATTGTCATTGCTATCAATGGTGATTGCTCCAGGAAGATTAAATTTTGCAGATGTTCCAGTGGCATCAGTCGATCCTGAAATACCTGAAGTTCCCGCAAAAGTTGTCACAACTCCTGCGCTTGTGACTTTTCTAATCGTGTGGTTAAAACTATCTGAAACAAAAAAATCTCCATAACTATCGCGAACAATCCCATACGGCCCATAAAACCTTGCACTCGCTCCTGTTGCATCAGTGTCTCCACTTAATCCCGAAGTCCCTGCAATTGTGGTTACAACTCCCATTGTTGTGATCATTCTAATTGAATGGTTGCTATAATCTGCCACATAAACGTTGCCACTTGCGTCTGTAGCCATTCCATATATTGTTCCACCGAATTCAGCATTTTCACCTGTTCCATCTGAGCTTCCAGCTGTCCCACTTCCTGCTAATAAATAAACATTGCCTGTTAGGTATGAAATTTCCTGAATGGTTGATGTCGATCCTGCCAAATAAAGATTTAAACCTGAATCTGCAGTCAAGGCCATTGGAGCACTTAATTTTTCATAAGAAGCGAGATCACTTTGATCTGACTTTTTTCCGGCCAATGTTGAAACCACATTTCCTGCTGCAACTTTTCGAAGCAAATGATTGTTGTAATCTGCAATCAAAATATTTTTACTGCTATCAAGAATGACTCCTTGTGGAGAATCGAATTGTGCGTATTCACCTGTTAAATTTTTGTATCCCGCACTTCCACTTCCAGCAAGCGTACATACACTTTGAAATTTTGAAATTTTTCTAATTGTATGGTTGCCTTCTTCGGCAACATATAAATTACTTGAACTATCAATACTAATTCCTGACGGCGAGTCAAAACTTGCAAGATTTACCGCTCCATCACTATGTCCATTAATACCGGCGAGCCCAGCAATCGTTGTCACAACACCTGCGTTCGTAATTTTTCTAACCGTGTGGTTGATTGAATCAGTTACATATAAATTGTTTTGCGAATCGATGGTTAAAAATTTTGGAGTAGAAAACCTTGCATCTGTTCCAGTTCCATCAATTGAACCGGAACTTGTACTACCTGCAAATGTCGTGACAACTCCAGCATTAGTGATTTTTCGAATAAGATTATTCTGACTATCGGCCACGAAAATATTACCGTTGGTATCAACCACTACATCTGTTGGATAATTAAAGGTTGCACTCGTTCCGGATGCATTCGTTGAGCCAGAAACTCCTGCGGTTCCCGCAAAAGTGGTCACGACTCCTGCGCTCGTAATTTTTCTAATTGTATGATTATCGGTATCGGCCACATATAAATTATCATTCGAATCAATTCCTATTCCACGAGGAGAATTGAAACTCGCACTTGTTCCAGATCCATCGGCCGCCCCTGCACTCCCCCCTGCAAAAGTTGTTACGACTCCAGCACTGGTTACTTTTCTAATCCGATGATTGTCACGATCCACTACAAAAAAGTTTCCACTACTATCTTTTGCCAGGTCACTTGGATGATAAAATCTCGCAGCTTCAGTTACACCATCTAAGTTTCCAAATGAGCCATAAGCTCCGGCATACAACGAAATATCGTCCGTTGAAAGAGCAGAAATATTGGTAATATTATCGACAAATGAGCTTGATGAAGCTGAACATGTTAAAATCTGTTCAATTTTTTTTAATTTAATTCCTGGCCCACAGCTTGTAAGCATAAAAATTAACGACCAAAAGAGAACAGTTTTTACCATGGAAATCTATCCTGATTTAAATCCTATTTTACTAGAATTTTCCCTCTTCTTCTTTGCTATTTCGCTGAGGAGGAAATTGCCTAAATCAAAATACTTGGTCTTTAAAAACCGTGTAAATATTGCCTCTTTAGAAGTCTTAAGCCTATCTCAGCTTGTCCTTTCGTCTCGAAACCTCTATAAAAAGCCAAATTAAGAAGGACCAAGATATGAATGAACGTGATAAAAACAAAAGGGTGTTTGACCAACCAGGCTTTTTCGCCTCTTGCCCGAAGGGCTCAGAAGAACTGCTCGCAAAAGAAATAAAAGAATTAGGAATAACTCGCGCATATATCGAAAAAGGTGGAGTATTTTTTCGTTCAGAAACAGACGAAGCATGTAAAGTTATGTTGCAATCAAGAACTGCTTCAAGACTTTTTCATGAAATTCAAGTTTACACCATTGCTAATGAAAAAGAACTTTACGCTCTAGCAAAAGAAAAATGGTGGGATAAAATTTTTGATCTTAAACAAACGTTTATGATTAAAACATTATTCGATATTGATACAAAATATAAATTCAATAGCTCTATGATTTTTTCTCAGCTTTTAAAAGATGCCATTGTTGATAATTTCAGAGAAAAATACGGCGAAAGGCCTTCTGTTGATACAGTAAATCCTGATATCACTTTTTTACTTCGTGTGGAGAAAAAAGAAAAAGGGGAATTGTTCAACGCTCATATTTTAGTTGATATGTGTGGGGAACCACTTTCAAATCGTGGCTACCGTGAAGTTGGTTTTTCTGCTCCCATGCGTGAAAATTTAGCAGCGGCACTTGTTATGTCGACCGATTTTGATCCAGAAAAGGATATTTTTATTGATTCAATGTGTGGCTCAGGGACGATTTTAATTGAAGCGGTTCTCATTAAAGGAAAAATTGCTCCAACATATTTAAGAGTTCGCCCATATGTTGAAAAAGGGCAAATTACTTTTGCTTGTTTAAAGCATCCTTGGTTTACCAATGACAAAAAAGCATTACGTTTATTTAACGAATACATCCATGAAGTTTACAGCCAATCAACTTCTGCTTTACAAGAATTGCAAACTGGGCAATTTTTAGGTTTTGATATTTCTGAACAGTCGATGTCGATCACGCGTGGAAATTTAAGATCAGCAAAAATTCCCGAACAAATCGTCATGCTCAATAAACGAGATGCAACTAAAATTCGCTCAGTGGAAGAACCGCCGGGACTTATTATCTGTAATCCTCCGTATGGAGAGCGTCTTGGCGAAGAAGAGAAATTAAAAACGCTTTATCACGAGTACGGTGAAAATTTAAAACAGGCCTTCAAAGGTTACCGTGCTTATATTTTTACTTCTAAGCCAGATCTAAGAAAAGTGATCAGTCTTCAAACGAAAGCCCGCATTCCGTTTCACAACGGAAATTTAGAATGTAGGCTTTTAAAATATGAGTTGTATTAGTTTTTAAACAATATCACCGGACCAAAGTAGTGTTAAAAAATCTCCCCAGGGAAGAACTTCAACACCGTCCTGATATATTGGATCTTTTACTTGAGAAACAAGGATAAAACGCTTTAATTTTTCTTCCTCCATTAATGCCGTTAAACCCTTTAAATGTTGCTTGGAAATATTACTTGTTAACTTTACTTCAATAGCAACTTCATCGTTTAAAATAAAATCAACTTCGAATCCTGAAGTTGATCTCCAATAATGAATTGATATATCTTTTACATAGTTCTTAAAGCAATTGAGTTCATGAAAAATATAGCCTTCAAACAAATGTCCAGCTTCTGGGGATTTCAAATTAATATCACTTCTTCCAATTAAAGCATTCACGACACCATTATCAATCAGATAATATTTTGATGTATTTATAGGCTTCCTTTTTTTACTTTCACCCCAAGCAGGAAGCTCATTGCCGACCAGAGTGTGCGTTAAAACTTTATAATAATCAATGACCGTAGTGCGCGCCACTTGCGAATCATTTGCAATGTTTTGGTAATTAATCATCTCTCCATGCTGTAGAGCTGCGATCTCTAAAAATCTACCAAATGCTGGTATGTTTCTGACAGCGCCTTCGGCGACAACTTCACCTTGAATGTAGTCACTTAAATAGGATTTTAAGTCAAGTACTGGTTCAGATGATGTATAGATAAATGGAATTAGGCCATAAAGCAGTCTTTCCTTTAAATGAAAATTTTCTTCGCCGATCTCTTTTATGCTAAAAGGAAGTAGATATTTTGTTCGAAGTCTGCCACCTAAGCGATTTATTCCTTTGCTAGAAAATCGTCTTAAACTTGATCCAGTTAATAAAAACCTCACATTGAATTCTTCAATGAGTAAATGTACCTCATCTAAAAGATCAGGAATTTTTTGAACTTCATCAATAACTATTAACTGATCATTTTTTTTTAGTTCTTTGCGAATTAGAGCTGGATCACGCTGTAGTCTCAAAAAAGTGTCTGCCTCTAAGAGATTATATTTTTTAGCATGCTGAAGAGTATTTCTGATTAATGAACTTTTGCCAATTTGTCTGGCACCAACAAGAAGAATTGATTTTTTTTGTAATTCTTCATTGAGATTTAATAATCTATTTAGATACATCGTCATATCCTCCGTCTATTATCATGATATTCGACGGCATATCCGATGTAAAGTGCCTTGCCATCATTACGACTGATCTAGTTTTTCCATAAGCTTCATCGCAAGATTTGGTGAGGCATATTTTAAAAAGATGACCGGGTTATTAATCTTATCAAAATGTTTTGATGATTTTGAAAAGAAATAGGCATTCACATCAGAATCTTTTAAAAAGATCGTATGTCCTTTACTTGAATATTTTCTGGAGACGTATTCTGAATCTAAAAAGCAAACTTCTCTTATCATGAAATTTTTAGCAACATAAATGATAATGCAGTAATCACTAAGATCAACTAGTGACTTTTTAAGCTTTACACCTTTTGGTGAAGAGACGTCGCTCCACTCAACTTTTACTTCAACATTTTTATCGCCGATAACGAAATCAAAACCTCGTTGTGAAGTCGATTTAATTTGCTTTAAACCAAAAATACATTTTACGTACCATTCACCTAATTGCGTTGGAAGGTTTTTACCATTTAAAAGAATTTGTTCTTTCCACAAAATATCGTACGCGCGATGAACGATTTGAATCTGATCAAAGATCAATTTGTTATTTGGAATATAAATTAACGAAATTTTCTTCGCAGTTGATCGTGGCAGTTTTTTTAAAAACTGCTTCTCAAACCATTCTGAAAATTTAGCATTGTTTGATAATTCCAACGAATCAAAAACATATCCAAGCTTTAATATGGCCTGTACCTCTTTTAATTCAGGAAACTTTTTTTGCAAATACTTGAAGGGAGCGAACTCATCGGGATTTTCACCGATGACAAAGTTTTCTTCTTTGTCGTAATCCGTACTCCCATGCGTTTCTGAAGAGAAGATTTTAATCTCTTCATTAATCTTTTGGACGTCCATGGGTTTTCAACTTTTAAAAATTTTAAATTTATAATCCCTTATAGGATAGCATCAAAGGGGCTAAATCGACAACTTCGAAAGATCGTTGTCAAAATTCAAAATCTGCTGAGAGATGCTTGTGTTTCTAGTAAGATAGTGTTGAACAAAAATCTTAAAGTCGACCACTTTGCTTTGGTAATATTGCAAATCTTCGCCACTAGCACCTGTCATTTTTGATTTGGCCACTAATGCTTCTTCTAAAAGTCTCCACGCAACGACTAGGTTCCCCGCATAATTTAAAAATCCCATTGCGTGCGCAAGAATCTCATCATGTTTACCGGCCTTTGCTTTTTCTCCAAACAACTGCATGATCTCTTGAGTTTTTTGTAAATTTTTACCGACTAAATCACATTCGGCCTTAAACTCGGCGGCATCTTTATGGGCTAGCGCCTTTCCAATTTTTGCTCCAACTCCAAGCAGTGTCTTAGCATTATCTTTTAAAACTTTTCTCATGGTAAAATCAATTGCCTGAATTCCATTTGTTCCTTCATAAATCGTTGCTATTTTACAATCACGAGCGAATTGTTCAATCCCATATTCCGAGCAAAATCCATATCCACCATGAACTTGAATGGCATCAACTGCAACTTGAAATCCTTCATCCGATGAAAACGATTTACAGATTGGTGTAAGAAGCGCAATTTCGCTCTCCACCTCGGGATGACCATGGTGCATTTGATCGAAGAGATCACCCGTATATAAAATAAGCGCGCGAAGACCACGGGCCATGGCACGCATTTTTAGCATCGATCTTTTAATATCTGGGTGGTGAAGAATTTCTTTTCCAAATTGCACGCGCTCTTTTACATATTGCTCAGTTAATTGTAGCGCCAAATTAGCTTGTGATTCGCCTTGAATTCCGCAAAGAAGACGAGCGTGATTCATCATGATGAACATGTTTTGCATTCCATCGAACTCTGATCCAATTAAAGTTCCAATACAATCGTTGTTTGCTCCAAAAGTTAATTCACAAGTTGCCTGTCCATGAATTCCCATTTTTTCTTCAATTTTCGTGCAACGAACATCATTTGATTTCCCGTCAGCTCTATTTTTCATTACCACAAAAAGTGAAAGACCTTTTGTTCCGGCCGGAGCTCCTGGAGTTCTAGCTAAAACCAAATGCAAAATATTCGCATAGAGATCGTTATCCCCTGACGAAATAAAAATTTTCACCCCTTTAATTTTATAAGTACCATCACCATTAGGAGTTGCAGTTGTCATTGCGGCACCAACATCTGAACCTGCACCAGGTTCAGTTAAGCACATTGTTCCTCCCCACTCTCCGCTCATCATCTTTGGAAGAACTAAATCTTTTTGCTCTTGTGATCCCACCGCGATCACGACATCCATCGCTCCACGGGTTAGGCCGTAGTACATAGAGAATGCAACGTTAGCACCATTCGAAATTGACTGACAAGCAAACGCTACAGAGTGTGGAACAGGCATTCCGCCAATGTCTTCAGGATAGCCAATTGCATACCATCCATTTTCATAGAATTTTTTATGAGGTGCTTTGTAACAAGTTGGCACTGTGACTTTTCCATCTTTTAAATGTACGCCTTCTCTATCTCCAATCTGACGAGTGGGATAAATTTCATTGCCAACAAATTTATTGTATTCGTTAATAATGTCTTTTAAATCTGATTCTCCTAAATCACCTCTTTCATGTACTTTTAGAACATCAAAAAGATTAAAGTAAATGTCGCGAAGATCAGTTTTGAAGACCGCCATAAAAACTCCGAATAAAATAGTTCAGTAATTAAAGATTATACTCTCTAAGTATAACTGGAGTTTTCTCAAACAAAAGAAGAAAGTGTGGACATTAAATAGGATTTAACTGTAAAGGAAAATTATGGTCGATGATGTATTGTTTTCCTCGGCAAAATACATGGTATTTACCGTTAGAAAAATTTATTGAATTGGCACTTAAAACAATGTCTAGTAATTCACTCTTTTTTTGTTCAATAATAGTGTTAACTTCTTCAACTTTTAATTTTTTGTCGGCTTTAAAAGTATTATTTTGAATAGATTCTATCAAGGTCACGCGATAGACTTCTTCTGTGGCTAGAACACTATTAATCAGTTCCATTTCCATGCCAGCTTGAATATTCACTGCAAGAAAACTTATAATTAATACAAAAAAAATCTTAGCTTTCATTTTAGTTCCAAATAGGTTCCAAAAAAAGCCCCACTTTCGTGGGGCTAAAATTTTTTATTATTTTATTTTGATTACTGAACAGAATTGTAGTCTAGTGACTCACCCTTGTTAGCATTAAAGTCCCAAGAAGCGACTGGATTTGCTTGCATTGGATACTGGGTGTTGATAATGTACTGCTTATTCTCATTTGTATAAACTGAATACTCTCCGTTATAAGAAGCATCAATTTTTGTTGCTTTTGATAAGATTGCATTCAATTCTGCCCTTTTTGCATTAACATCTACACCTTGAAGTGTTGTTGTTCGCGACTGACTTCCTGGCCTTATTGTACAATAGTTCGTTTTTGTCCAATCCATTCCAAAAAGTTCTTTTGTCGCACAGTTTTGCGCTAATTGATAATATACAAAAGAGTAATTTTTGTAATACTGTCCACCAGTGTTCGCATTTCTAAAATATTGTCCAAACGAATCTGCTGCTACAGCTTGCACTAATGTTTGAAACGTTTGCTGACTTGTTACGTTTGTATAAGGGTTCGCAACAACAGTCGCAGCAGCTGCAGTCTTAGTCTTGTTGTCTTTTCCACACCCAGTAACAATTAAACCTAAAACGAAAACAGATAATAATAGTTTTTTCATCTTGATATCCTCCATTTGGATTCAAATTAAACTTAAATTGGTTCGAGATTTATAAAGCAAGTAGTGTGCCAAATGCCAAAAACTGCTAACTCATTAAAAGGTTGATGCTGAATCAATTATCAATGTCTTCCTAAGAAACACAAAAAATGACGGCCGTTTAAAAACTAATCAAAATTATGCCTCTATATCAAAAAAGTGTAACTTCTTAATAGTCCATTGGAACATATTTTGAGTTCAAATATCCACACACTTGCATGATCTTAAGCTTAAAATAGCTCATATTTCGATAAC
>JACCDN010343825.1_pt1 | contig 10513 bp, 4 predicted proteins | sample 7441691 | NCBI WGS metagenome assembly JACCDN01 (sample SAMN15323439, study PRJNA562643) | freshwater metagenome | isolation source: river surface water | place: USA:Blue River Watershed | collected 2017-08-16
ATTCCTCATCCCAAGATCACTCATCAGGCAGCTATCGAAGCCGACTACCGAATGAAGGGACGCCGCATCGAAGTGTCTTGTCGCGCCGCTGTCGCCGGATACATGTTGCGGCGCTGGGGAGTCGACTGCTCAGCAGACAGCTCCCTCAACCCAGAGGAGTACCACCTCGCGCTCCAAAATATTGAATCTCTGGACGCCGCAGAGAGCGCTGACTTAGCCCCAGGCTACAAAAGAACAAAAGGACAGGCATGAGCGACATTACATCTCTACTCACCTCCGATTTCGAACAGTTACAACTGCAACAGCTCGATTCGACAAGGCTAAACGGCCTCATGAACTTCAAGCACGCAGTAGGTAATTCAATGCAGTTTGACAACCAGTCGCCATACAACTGGCGCAAGCCTTGCCTCATCGGGACCGGAAATTCAAGGGGCGCCAGTGCTGAAGCTTGAACAGATACAGAAGAACGCAGCCATCTCGGGCCTAGAGCCGGGGCACGTGGTACGCATCGTTACGACAGAGCCCGTGGGTGACAACGCCCTAACAGTCTATTTCAAGACTGCAGACGGCAAACTACTGGAGCGAATGCTGTTCCGCACTGACGAGGCCAAACTTTCCCTGGCCGAGGCGGGCCGCCCTTGGGCATTCGACGCCCCAGGCGAAGACTTCAAGCTCGCGGCTGAGGCTTACCGGATCAGCCTCGCGCACTTGTTCGATCCAATGATGGCGGTAAACACGTCGAACGTGGAACCACTGCCGCACCAAATCACGGCTGTTTACGAGTCAATGTTGCCACGCCAGCCACTGCGCTACGTGCTTGCCGACGATCCAGGCGCGGGTAAGACCATCATGGCCGGGCTCTTTATTCGCGAACTATTGATGCGGGCCGACGCAAAGCGCGTCCTGATCGTGGCTCCCGGCAGTTTGGTAGAACAGTGGCAGGACGAAATGTTCGAGAAGTTCGGCTTATCCTTCACGCTGTTTTCACGCGAGCAGGTCGAGCAGTCTCGCAGTGGCAACCCCTTCGACGACATCGACCTGATGGTCGCACGAATCGACCAACTCTCCCGTAACGAAGACTTACAAGAAAAGCTGCGTCTCTCCCACTGGGACTTGGTAGTGGTCGACGAAGCACACAAGCTTTCGGCTAACTATTTCGGCAACAAGGTCAATAAGACAAAGCGTTTCCAGCTCGGCGAGTTGCTGGGGTCGGTTACCCGTCACTTCCTACTGATGACAGCCACCCCACACAACGGCAAGGAGGAAGACTTCCAGTTGTTCATGTCCCTGCTGGATTCAGACCGCTTTTATGGCAAATTCCGAGATGGAGCTCACAAGGTCGACGTCACTGATTTGATGCGCCGCATGGTCAAGGAAGACATGCTGCGTTTTGATGGCACGCGCCTGTTCCCTGAGCGCCGAGCTTACACAACAAACTACAAACTATCGGATACAGAGGCCTCGCTCTACGCTGCCGTCACGGACTACGTGAAGGAAGAAATGAACCGCGCCGACAAGCTCGATGGTCAGCGGAAGGGCACAGTGGGTTTCGCCCTCACGTCGTTGCAACGGCGTCTGGCCTCCAGCCCTGAAGCCATTTACCAGTCTCTTAAGCGTCGTCGCCACAAGCTCACGCGCCGCATCGAAGACGAAAAACTGCGCCAGCGCGGCCAGTCGCTGGCTGAGACTCTGAATGATCATGAGGTGACTGGTCGCAACGTACCCGAAGACATTTGGGAATCCGACGACGCGCTATCTTCGGAGGATTACGAAAACTTCGAAGAGGCCGTGGTAGATCAGGCCACAGCGGCGCAAACCATCCAGGAGCTAGAGGCTGAGATCATCATCCTCAATGATCTGGAAGAACAGGCTCGGCAAGTCGTTCACTCCGGCCAAGACCGCAAGTGGGACGAACTGTCCAAGTTGCTGCAAAACACTCCCGAGATGCACGACGCCGAGGGACGGCAGCGCAAGCTCATCATCTTTACCGAACATCGGGACACGCTGAACTACTTGGCTATCAAGATTCGCGGGTTGATTGGCAATGAAGAATCAGTTGTGATGATCCACGGCGGCGTTAAGCGCGAAGAGCGCCGCAAAGTGCAAGAGTTATTCCGCAACGACCCGACCGTGCGCGTCCTGATCGCTACCGACGCGGCTGGCGAGGGCGTTAACTTGCAAAACGCCAACCTGATGGTCAACTACGACCTTCCCTGGAATCCCAACCGGCTAGAACAGCGCTTCGGCCGTATCCACCGCATCGGCCAGACCGAAGTCTGCCACCTGTGGAACATGGTGGCCAACGAAACCCGCGAGGGTGACGTCTTCCAACGCTTATTTGAGAAGTTGGAAGTCGAACGCGCCGCACTGGGTGGCCGCGTGTTCGACATCCTTGGTGAGGTATTCGAGGATAAGAGCCTTAAAGACCTGCTCATAGAAGCCATCCGCTACGGCGCAGACCCCGAGGTTCGTGCCCGCTTGCACAGCAAGGTAGAAGGCGCACTCGACACGCAGAACCTCGAGACCATCATCAAGCGCAATGCCTTGTGCGAAGAGGTGATGGACGAGCGTCGCCTGTTTGCCGTCAAGGAGGAGATCGAAAAGGCCGAAGCCCGTAAGCTTCAGCCCTACTTCATCCGCTCCTTCTTCAATCAAGCCTTCCTGCAGCTCGGCGGCGAGCTGCGTCCGCGTGAGCAAGGTCGGTACGAGATCACTCATGTCCCGGCTAATATCCGCGAGCGCGACCGGCAAATCACCGGTCGGGATCGCCGCAACCTCGACCCCGTACTTCGAAAATACGAGCGCGTCTGCTTCGAAAAGCAGTACGTGCGCCTCACTGATCGCGTCGGCTCGCCAATGGCCAGCTTAATGCACCCCGGTCACCCGCTTATGCAGTCGGTCACCGACCTCGTGATGGAGCAGCACCGCAACAAACTCAAACAGGGGGCTGTGCTGGTCGACTCTAGCGACATGGGGCTCACACCGAAGGTGATGTTCATTATTGATCACTGCGTAAAGGAAGGCGCTGACTCAACTCACGTCGTGTCCCGTCGTATGCAGTTTGTCGAACTAGATCCTCAAGGCATTGCGATCAACGCTGGCTGGGCACCCCACCTCGACCTGGAACCTATTACCAAGTCAGATTTGGCCTTGATCGAGGACGTGCTCGGTGCGCCGTGGATAACACAGAACCTTGAACAGCAGGCGTTGGCCCATGCATCCACTCACCTAGTGCCAGAGCACTTCGACGAGGTGCGCACCCGTCGCGAAAAAAGCGTGGACAAGACCCTGGCCGCCGTTCACGAGCGGCTGGTCAAGGAAATCAACTACTGGTCAGATCGCTATATCAAACTGCAAGATGACATCGCCGCAGGTAAGGACGTACGCCTGACACTGGAAAACGTTCGTCGCACGATTGACGATCTGACCGCACGTCGCGAGTCGCGCGAGAAGGAACTGCTGGCAATGCGCCACGTCATTTCGGCTACGCCGGTGGTAGTAGGGGGCGCACTGGTGATTCCTGCAGGCCTACTGGCGCAACGCAAGGGGGAGCCTGAATCAATAGCAAGCTGGACAGCTGACGCTGATGCCCGGGCTCGCGTGGAATGGGTGGCGATGAAAGCCGTGATGGACGCAGAGCGCGCCCTTGGCCACGACGTGATCGACGTCTCGGCGCAGAAGTGCGGTTGGGACGTAACCAGCTTGCCGAAGGCTCAAAACGGAAAGCTCCCGCCATCCCGTCACATCGAGGTGAAAGGACGCGCCAAGGGCAGCAGTACAGTGACCGTGACCCGCAACGAAATACTTTATGGATTGAACCAGCAAGACAAATTTTTGCTAGCTATCGTCCTGGTAGATGGTGACCAACACGAAGGGCCATACTACGTGACCAAACCCTTCACGCAAGAGCCCGATTGGGCTGTGACCAGTATTAACCTGGATCTCGACACGCTTCTTGCGAGAGCGGCATTGCCAGAGACAGGTAGCTTGTCTATTGCTGAGAAATGAGTAAATAACAATGACAACAATCAAAACACCAAAAAAACTTATCGAGGTCGCGCTACCGCTCGATGCTATCAATGTAGCTGCGGCCCGAGAGAAATCTATACGCCACGGTCACCCAAGCACCTTGCACCTGTGGTGGGCGCGTCGCCCGCTAGCAGCGGCGCGAGCTGTAATCTTTGCGCAAATGGTCAATGATCCTGGCTATCAGCAAGGCGGCGGCTTCAAGTACGGCGTAAACAAAGAAAAAGCAGAGATTGAACGTGAACGCCTGTTCAAGATCATCGAAGACCTTGTTCAGTGGGAGAACACCAACAACGAAGAAGTATTGGTCCGTGCCCGTGTTGAGATCATGCGCAGCTGGCGCGAGACCTGTGAGCTGAACAAGACGCATCCACAGGCCGCTGAGCTGTTCAATCCCGACAAGCTGCCAGGCTTCCATGACCCCTTCGCGGGTGGCGGAGCGCTCCCCTTAGAGGCTCAGCGCTTGGGATTGGAAAGCTATGCTTCAGATCTGAATCCGGTAGCAGTCACGATCAACAAGTCGATGATCGAAATCCCACCCAAATTCACTGGATGTCGGCCAATTGGACCTCGACTTATAGGAGATCGGCAAGAGAAGCTTGACGAGGCATGGATAGGCACACAAGGCTTGGCAGAAGATGTACGTCGCTACGGAGATTGGATGAGGAATGAGGCCGCTCAGCGCATAGGACATCTATACCCGCAAGTTGAAGTAACCCCTGAAATGGTCGCCCAACGTCCGGAGTTAAAACAATATCTGGGAGACAAACTTACCGTGATTGCATGGATATGGGCTCGCACTGTAAAAAGCCCCAATCCCGCCTTTAGCCATGCAGAGGTGCCGCTGGCCAGCACCTTCACCCTATCCAGTAAGGCGGGCAAAGAGGCATATGTGCAGCCTGTAGTTGACGGAGACCGTTACCATTTCGAGGTGCGCAACGGCAAATCTCCTGAAAGTGCAACGAGCGGGACCGCAGCCGGAAAACGAGCGGGATTCTTCTGCTTATTGTCCCAATCGCCAATCGACTACAAATATATCCGGAGTGAAGGTGCCGCAGGACGAATGGGGGCCAGACTCATGGCCATCGTGGCCGAAGGATCACGCGGACGAGTCTATCTAGCCCCTACACCGGAACATGAGGCAGTTGCACTGCAAGCAAAACCCGAATGGAAACCGGAAACACCGCTACACGGCAAATGCAGGGTAAATGTTTCGAACTACGGTTTAGATGTCTATGGTGACCTTTTCACACCTCGTCAACTCGTAGCTTTGACCACGTTGTCTGACCTGGTGCCAGAAGCAATCGATCGCGTCCGTATAGACGCTACTGCTGCAGGCATGGTCGACGATGGTCGTGGCCTTAATGCAGGCGGTTACGGAGCTACGGCATACGCAGAAGCCGTAGGTGTGTATCTTGGCTTCCTTGTAGATCAAGTTGCCAACCATGCATCCACTATTTGCGGCTGGAACCACCCGAATACCCAAATGAGGAGCGTCTTCTCACGCCAAGCGATTCCAATGACTTGGGACTTTGCTGAAACTAACATTTTTTCCGATTCATCTGGAAGCTTCAATAATCTATTTGAACGACAGATTAAAGGATTTGACGCCCTAGGAAACAAAGTCGCAGGACACGCACTTCAAGCAGACGCTGCTACCCAAAATATTAGTGGCAACAAGGTTGTTTCAACAGATCCTCCTTACTATGACAACATCGGGTATGCTGACTTGTCTGATTTCTTTTACGTATGGCTGCGACGAAGCCTGCGACCTGTATTTCCAGATCTTTATGCCACTGTTGCAGTCCCCAAAGCTGAAGAGTTAGTAGCCACACCGTATCGACACGGCACAAAAGATAAGGCTGAGGCGTTCTTTCTCGATGGCATGACGCGTGCCATGCATAACTTGGCAGAGAAGGCGCACCCAGGCTTTCCAGTAACCATCTACTACGCATTTAAGCAAAGCGATACACAAGAGGCAGATGGTACAAATAGTACTGGATGGGAAACTTTTTTAGATGCCGTATTGCGTGCAGGATTTACTCTCACCGGCACGTGGCCAATGCGAACAGAAAAAGAAGGTCGCGTTATTGGAAATAACGCCAACGCCTTAGCATCAAGCATTATTTTGGTTTGCCGCCAGCGCCCCTCAAATGCCCAAACCATTAGTCGTCGCGAATTTATTCGGGAACTAAACGCAACTTTGCCTGAGGCATTGTTAGATATGACACGGGGCGGCGTTAACTCACCGGTAGCCCCAGTAGACCTAAGTCAGGCCATCATTGGGCCTGGCATGGCCATTTTTAGCCAGTACAGCGCTGTACTGGAAGCTGACGGAACGCCAATGCGCGTAAAAACAGCTCTACAACTCATCAATCGCTTTCTCGCAGAAGACGACTTTGATCACGACACCCAATTCTGCTTGGCTTGGTTCGAGCAACTGGGCTGGGCTACGGGGAAATTTGGCGATGCTGATGTACTGGCACGAGCCAAGGGCACTAGTGTGAGCGGATTACAAGTATCTGGGGTGGTGCAAAGCAGCGCTGGAGACTTGCGTTTGTTGCGCTGGACCGAAATCCCCAAAGACTGGGAACCAGAAGACGATACTCGCACGCCTGTTTGGGAAGCCTTGCATCAACTTATTAGGGCTTTGAATCAGGATGGTGAATCGGCAGCTGGCACTCTTTTGGCAAGAATGCCAGCGCGTTCTGAGCCGATCCGTGCACTAGCGTATCGGCTCTATACGCTTTGCGAACGCAAAGGATGGGCCGAAGAGGCGCGTGTTTACAACGAGTTAGTGACGGCATGGTCTGGCATTGAACAAGCATCTGCGGATGCGGGCATTAAAGGCTCGCAAGCGCAACTAGACATTTGACTGGGAAGAAAAAAATGAATCTCAAACCCTGGCGTGAAGTCGCCGTTCCACATGAGGACGTACTAAAGGGAACGTTTCAGCAAGCGGAGTTCGCTGCCGACCTGTCTCGGGTTCATGAAAGAACAGCAACAGCCGAGTACCAGAACCCAACACTGTTTTTCCAACGTACCTTCATTACAGAGGGTATGCGGCTCTTGCTCGACTCTGTTGTCAAGCGCCTGTCAGGCAGGGGGGGTGACCCAGTCATTCAACTGCAAACAGCTTTTGGTGGTGGTAAGACTCATACGATGCTGGCTGTCTATCACCTCGCTAAGGGCGAAGTCCCAGCCAGTGATCTGCCCGGCGTTCCGGCCATTCTGGATGCAGCTGGCGTGACGGAAATGCCCCGTGCGCGGATTGCGGTACTAGATGGAATCAAGTCGTCGCCAAACCAACCTACAGTGCGTGATGGGCAGAGCATTCGTACGCTCTGGGGCGACCTGGCATGGCAATTGGGCAAGGCCGAGGGCTATGCGCTGGTAGCCGATGCCGATGCCTCAGGAACGTCGCCGGGTAAGGCAGTGCTGGAGACGTTGCTGAAGTCGTACGCGCCCTGCGTGATCCTGATCGACGAGTTGGTAGCGTATGTACGTCAGTTCGAAGAAGGCAAGTCACTGACTGGCGGAACCTTCGATTCCAATCTTAGTTTTGTGCAGGCGCTGACTGAAGCGTTAAAAGCAGTGCCAACGGCGGTGCTGCTGGCATCGTTGCCTGAGTCGGACAAGGAGGCGGGCAGTCAACGTGGCGTAAAAGCACTGGCCTCCTTAGCGCACTACTTCGGTCGCATACAGGCACTATGGAAACCCGTCGGCACTGAAGAGGCGTTCGAGATCGTCCGTCGACGTCTTTTTACTAGTATCAACGACAAACTAGCTGCGGAATCAGTGTGCCGAGCATTCGCCGACTTCTACACAGCCAACAGCGAGGACTTTCCCAACGAGACGCAGGAGAGCCGCTACTTTGACAGGCTAATGCACGCCTACCCAATTCATCCGGAGGTGTTCGATCGTCTATACGAGGACTGGTCGTCACTCGACAACTTCCAGCGCACACGCGGCGTGCTGAAGTTGATGGCAAAGGTGATCCATCGTCTGTGGAAGGACAACGACAAAGATCCGCTAATCATGCCTGGCAGCTTCCCATTGCAAGACATTGACACTCGAAATGAGGTCATTTACTACCTGCCACAGGGTTGGGACCCTGTAGTGGAGCGTGACGTGGACGGTGAACGTGCTGAGACCACTGATATCGAAAATCGCGATACCCGTCTTGGGAGCATACAAGCTTGTCGCCGTTCCGCCCGTGCGATTTTTCTGGGCAGCGCACCTAGCACTGCCAACCAGATGGTACGTGGCATCGAGCTGGAGCGCATTGCACTGGGCGTTGCCCAGCCAGGCCAACAAGTAGGCATATACAAGGACGCATTACGCCGTCTGAGCGACCGCCTGCATTACCTGAACAGCGGCAATAACCGATTCTGGTTTGATACGCGTCCGAATTTGCGACGCGAAATGGAAGAGCGCAAACGCCGCTTTCAAGATAAAGAGGACGTCTTCCCTGCTATCCGAGACCGCGTTCAAAAGACCTTTGCCAGCGGCGTATTCGGTGGCATCCACATCTTCACAAACAGCAGCGATGTACCTGATGACTGGCAATTGCGCCTCGTAGTGTTACCGCCAGATGCCGCATTCAGCCGCAGTGGTCAAACCCTTGCCATCGATCGTGCGACCGAGATTTTGAAAACACGTGGCGACCAGCCGCGCTTCAAGCAGAACCGACTGATCTTCTTGGCGGCTGATTACGACAGTGTGAGCCGCCTCAAGGATCAGGTGCGCTCGACCTTGGCATGGCAGACTATTGTGGGCGACATCAAAGAGATGAAGCTTAACCTCGACCAGTTCCAGTCGCGACAGGCCAGCAAGAGCTTGGAAGACGCCAACGAAGCCCTACGCCGGATGATCCGCGAGACCTACAAATGGATGATCGCGCCGATGCAGGAAGCTCGCCCCGGCAAGGGACCGTCTGAGATTCAGTGGGAGCACTTCCAGGTTAACCCCGGGGCACAAAATCTGTCGCAGGAAATTGAGCGCGTGCTGAAGGAAAACGAGCTACTGATCACAGAATGGGCCCCGATTCACTTGGCCACGATGCTAAAGAATTGGTTTTGGAAAGACGATATCAAAGACACCAGTGCCCTCAACGTCTGGCAGCAAACCTGCCAGCAGCTCTATTTGCCACGGCTGAAGGACGACACAACCTTCCAACAAACGATGGGAGCTGGAACAGAGAGCTGTGATTTCTTCGGCTTCGCGCAAGGCAAGGATGATGGTCGTTATCTCGGCTTCACCTTCGGCAAGCGCACGTCGTTATTCCTGGACTCATCTCTGCTGCTGATCGAACCGGTCACTGCCGCCGCATATGCCGAGGAACAGCGCTCCACAGAAGAGACCGCGCGGCCCAAGCCGACAGAGCCAACACCTAGCACAACTGGCAACGGTGCACCACCGCCAAAGGTCGAGAACTCACCCGCACCGACCTATACAGGCGGGGTTTCCCCGCAGCCGGTCAAAAAACAGTTCTACGGCAGCATCGAACTCGATGCCATTCAGGCCAAGAAACAGTTCGCCGATCTGGTCGACGAGGTCGTTCTGCAATTCACCTCTCGCCCTGGTGTAAAGGTCAAGATCGCCATCGAAATTCAGGCCGACTCAGCTGTGGGCTTTGACGATGGACTGCAGCGCGCGATCAAAGAGAACTGTAACGTTCTGCGATTTAAGAATGCCGAATTTGAAGAATAAAAAAGGAATACCGCTTTCCTATCGGCAGTCGGCTTTTCAAGCTGATGTGCCCGTACAACTTGTTCGTGCGCAAGCTAAAGCATTGGGTGAAGAGCGGACACATCAAAGAGTAGAAACATGAAAGCTCATCTGACAACCCACGCGATCTTGGACACGATTCCACTACGCATGGGTATTGTTCTTTCAGATCGCAAGGTTTTCCTTGAAAACCTGATTTATGACGAGATCGGGACTGATCAACAAAACCGACGAGAACTGAATGACAAGCGATATCACGTCATTGCCAATCTTGTCACCCTATATCCAACCAGACGAGACTTAGGTCGTTGGCGGTTGGTGATCAAAGACAGCCCGGATCCACATAAGTTGCCGCCCGTTTTCACTGTCCTACCGACTGAAACAGACATCCGCACTGAAGCCAACCTTACGAAGGCAATTTCTGACGCTCGGCAATCAGGCGACTCTCGCATCACACCGGAGTACATCCGCGACGTCCTTCACCCACTTTACAAGACTGGGCAACTTAGAAATCAGCAAGACCTATCCGACCTTCTGAACAAGGACCAGGTCGAGGGACTAGTCTCAGCACTTGAAGAAGCCAACGAAACTCATAAAGCACTTCTCGCACGCATCTCTGAACTCGAAGCCAAAGAGGCTGTTCAAGATCAAGAAATGTCCAAGATCAACTATGAAAACCAGGTCATTGATGTAACCGACAGGGCGATTCTTGAACACGCGGAAATTGTCACGATTCAACGCCAAAAGGGTCCGACGC
>JACCDN010757706.1_pt1 | contig 10513 bp, 7 predicted proteins | sample 7441691 | NCBI WGS metagenome assembly JACCDN01 (sample SAMN15323439, study PRJNA562643) | freshwater metagenome | isolation source: river surface water | place: USA:Blue River Watershed | collected 2017-08-16
AATTTATTGAGAAGATGATAGAAGGGTTTCAGAGCTTTGCATAAGTTTTTTATTCACAATTATTCTTAATAATCATGAAAGAAAAATCAACTCTTGCGAACTTAGTGGATAGACCAAGTCTACCATCTGGAATAGGAGTCAAAGAACTAATTGAGACCCTCGATATAGAAAGAGAGCGACTACAAAATATAGGACTAATTTTAGGATGATCGAAAAAGAATCTTTGATGACTTCTCGCTAAGTTCACGACTATTGGTTGAAGAGATGAACTCATAGAATACCAGAGACATTTATCTGACTTATATATAGATCTAGGGAGAATATTTGACAGAATATATAGTGTGAATGATAATAGCAATAATACAGTACTTAACAAAAAGAATGCTGTCCTATCAGAGATAGTTGGCCTGGGAGTAAGAGTTAAAAAGGTTATCAATAAAACATACGATACATTATATAATTGACTAGAGAAATATTTAGAAGAAGCTCAAACGATCATACAAAAACGGGAGAATAGTCAATGAGAGTTTATGGATGTAATCTTAGAAGCAGAGATATTATCTAAATTTATTAGAATACTCGTAGAAGCTTTCGATCATCCATGGTGAATGGGAGTTAACTTTCATTCTACTTTTGCTAATGAGGTGGCGAAGAATTTCCCTATAGAAGGGGGTGAACTATTTAAGCAGTTATATAAGAGACTATGAATCATATATCTATCGTTATATAATTCTTTCAAATCAATTAAATCAAACTCAGATAGCATAAAAGAAAGGTGACATGATTTATACAAAATGATACTTCATCGTTATAGAAATGCAAATATCTACCAATGCATCTTTATCGAAGATATTGCTAATGAAGAATTTGATATGGGAGATGAAAATATGCAAGCCTTAAAAAGAAAAGCAATCACTGATGGCTTATATATATGATAATAAAACTCTTTAGTTCTTCATCAATCTACCATGATCTCTCGCACACTCTCCTTCGCTTTAGCTTTTGCCTTAGCTCTCCAACCACTCAGCATCTTCGCTCAAACAGTGGATACAGGCATCGTCGACTATATCGATAAGCAAACCAAAACAAATCAGACTCCTCTCACACTCGACTACAAGACTTTCTCATCCTGTCAGGACATGGATACCACACTTACTGACTATGTGCAGAAGCTTATCAAAGCATGAGTGGTCAATAATACACCCTACCGAAACGATGGTATCGTCGTCATGGGAAGAAATGAAGAAATAGATACGATGAGATGATGAGATATGGCTATGCCATCAGTAAGTGAAAATAAGACGAGCTCTTCGACTGATGTATCGACCACCAATATCCAGATCGCTGGTGTCGATGAAGCCGATATTTTGAAGACCAATAAAAACAGCTATATCTACGCCGATGCAAAACATAATGCAATCTATATCATTCGCTCTCCTCTCGATCGTGTTACTAGTACAATCAATCTCAGTAATGCAAAAATCACCAGTACTATCCTCTTACCCAAACAGATGCAATGACAAGAATCACAACTCTTCATCTCTGACAACACACTGATCGTCATAGCACAGAGATATGTCGCTGTACGCAATCCTGGCTTTATCGATAAATCACAAAAAACAATCGTCGCCATCTATGATATAACGAACGATAGCAAACCCACACTCACAACAATCCATGAAATGGATGGTTACTATAATGATGCGAGACTCGTCCATAACAAACTCCATCTCCTGACGACAGCCAATATCAATCGATACGATCGCATCATACCCTTCGTCCAAGAAGGCAATACGATCCGTGGCAAGAGTCTCTTCGCTCGTACGACGACTCGTAATACAGGAGAAAAGAGAGCAAAGATCACTAGTGTCGCATGTGAAGATATCAGCTATCTCCTCCCTTCAGTCGAGACCATCAAAGAGACATGACAACGACCACAGTTTACACATATCACTACGATAGATATGAGCAAACCATCGACGATAGCAAGTAGAACCGTTGCTCTCGCACAGCCCTGACAGATCCATATGAGCAAAGATTCACTCTATCTGACCCAAAGTGTACGATTACCATGAAATCGAGCATGTCCGATCAATGCTCGTTGTATGATGCCTATCTGGTGAGGCGGAGATAGCAGCCAAACACTCATCCATAAATTTGACCGAAAAAGCACTAAACGATCCTATATCGCATCCAATCTCATCCCTGGTAATCCGCTCAATCAGTATAGTATGGAAGAAGACGCAAACGATAACTTCCGTATCCTCACATCAGATCGATCTCCCGAAGCACATACAAACTTCTATGTCTTGGATAGTAAACTCGCTGTCAAAGGCAAAATCGAAAATATCGCTCCGTGAGAAAGCTTCCAATCGTCCAGGTATATCGGCGATAAACTCTATCTCGTGACCTTTCGTCAGACAGATCCGCTTTTCGTCATCGATATCGCAGATAATATCAAACCCAAAATCGTCGGTGCATTGAAGATCCCTGGCTATAGCACCTATCTCCATCCACATTCTATCGATGGATCAAAACAGTATCTTCTCGGACTCGGGTACGATGTCGGAGCTAATCAACGATGAGGGACAAGTAATAAATGAATACAATTAGCTCTCTACGAAGTCGATTATAGTAAAAAAGAAACTGCTGACAGTAAATGTAGTCGGTTATCCGCCATCACATGAGCATACGCCTCATGTCTCAAAGAAGTCGATACCAACAATATCCGTGTCTCGATGATCAGTCAAAAAATCCTCGGCTGAGCATGATCTATCAGTCCCGTCTTATCCAATCCGAGAGTCTTCGTCATGGATAGCAAGAAAAATATCACCATGCCCGTCATCCTTGCTAGTGAAAAGAAAACAGGAGAAAACTGCAACATCCGTTATGATGATAGTGGCACCGAGATAGGCAGAGACTGTTATCCACAACATCAACAAGTTGTATCTTTTGTCTGACTCAAGCAATTCTCTAGCTCAATCAACGCAGGTATCAATGAGATATTCTCCCAAGACTATACAAGCAAGTTTACATGAAGTACGAGTATCTGTCAGCCATGCGTCTGTAAAGATATGACGGTTTGTAGCTGTCCAGCGTGTAACAATGCTCCTACACCACTCTCTCCATGGTCTATCAATAACTATAGCATGAGAGTCGGCTACGCAGGTGATGCTCTCTTCTTCTTTCATGAAGACTTTGCTCACTTCATGCTCCCATGAAGTAATGGCTCAGGTAGCTATATTGATTTTAAGTAAGTGAGAATTAAGCTACGCTTCATATCTCAGCATTCAAAATATCCAAGATATCTTGAGCATAGCTTCTGTAATTACTTTCTTTTGCAAGAGTTTGAACCTTATACAGATCTTTTTCATCTGCTTTCATTATTTTTATTCCTTTTACTTTATTATAATCGATTTGTACACTAAGAACATAACCATCACTTGTTAGAAAGTCTGATCAGTAATGATATGTATCCCACATAAGCCCAAGCATATTAACCAAATCTATCCCAGAAGTTTCTGATTCTGATATAAAATTTCCATCAGATTGTAGTTTGCCTCCTTCTTTATTTATTATATAATCACTATCTGGCATAAGTTGTAATACTTTTTCATAAGTTGCCTTATCGGGAACTAAAATATTATGTTTTTTTATATGATTTTGCAAACCTGTTACAGTAAATTTTACTACGAATCCATCTGGCGAAAATGTAAAAACAATCTTTCAATCTTCACATATATCAATACTATTAATATCTCTATAACGAATTACTTTCATCATAGCTTTTTGTTTCGATGGATTAAGAGTACGAAAGTATTTCTTTGCAGAGTCGGGGGCATACTTCAGATACTTCTTTATTTGTTCCTCTTTAGCTTGTTCTCTAGCATTAGCTACCCTCTCTTCATCTATTTTTTTTGCTCTATAAAAAGCATGTAACTGGTCTTTTGCTCTTTGTGTATCTTCGGCAGCAGTTCTTTCTGCCTCTATTCTTTTCCTATTGATTTCATCCTTTGAAAACGTTTGTGATCTTTCTGCTTTTGTTTCTCTTTTCCATATTTGGTGATGTGTAAGTACTTCTAATAAGACTGCCAATTTATCATCTGCCCTACCACTAAAATAAAGTTGCTGTGCTAGTGCCCTTAAATTACTATAGAGATTTCTAAAAATCTCTCAGTGCTCTGAACTTTTATATATCTCAAACTGTTCTATTATATCGGGGTGACATAGTTCGTATATTTTAAGTATATTCTTTTTTGATTGATCGCCTCTAGAGTCCTTTCTACTCAAGGGCATTGGTTCTTCTCTTGTAAATGACATCTTTACTTTATCTAAAATACTCTCATATTCTTTTATTATATCGTTCCATCGTCATATTTCTTTGTCTATCTCTTTTTCTTCGGCAGTTCTTTTTTCTACTGTTGAAGATAAAGGATGGCTAGGATCTGATAGATTAATGTCTTCTGAAGTAGAAAGCTGTTTCCTAACGATTTTCATCCAATCAAGATTAGCAACAGTCTTATCACGATTATATGTTATATATTCCAAAAATCTACCTTTCTCCTCATCAGATACTTTAGAAAGATAGGGAGTAATATCTATACACGAAAGGCGTCTCATTACTTCTATTTCTCCAATAGAAAAGTATTTCTTCGGAGTAAAGAGTCTATCGAATATTGACCATACCATATCCTCCGATGTTATTTTACCTTCTATAATTGGAAGTGATCATAATATAGCATTTAGATCCTCATGAGCAGTTAGTCATTGCTTCAGATACTTAGCAAGTTCTGACGTAGCAAATGAAAAGTTTAATTCATGATCAATAGCCATCGCATATACCATAGGTTTTAAAATATATGATTATGATAGCTATTTTTTTGTAAAATGCAAATTTTCAATGAAACTTACTCACTTTTCATATTTATAGTAGCATTTTTCTTATAGTGTTTTTCGATTTCTTTGAGGATCGTGAGTTGTTGTGCTTGGACAGTAAAGAGCTTCTTCATCTCTTCAGTGATCATCAGATCAATCTTGTCATGGAGGTGTTTGATTTGTAGCTCAGATTTGAGATTGATCATATAGTCATGTTCTGCTTTCTTGTTTTCTATCTGTGAGTGACGATTTTGTGACATCAGGATGACAGGTGCTTGCAATGCAGCGATCGTCGACAGACAGAGATTGAGCAGGACAAATGGATAGGAATCTCGTCCGTATTCTCCTAAGACAAGCGTATTGAGTAGCATCCATATCGCCATAAACACAGCAAAACTGATGATAAATGCCCAACTTCCCCCAAACGATGCGACTTTATCAGCGACACGCTGACCCATTGTAGACTTTTGTTGCTCGATCATCAGGAGATCGCTCAAGAGTTTATCCTCACTAATATTTTGTTGGACATACTTATTGAGCATCGTGATCTTCTTCTTTTGATCATGGACAAAAGACGAGAGAGAATGAAGTGTTGGTGATGTTTTTCTTTTTTTGATAACCATAGGGAGAGTAGAAAACATAAAATATACTACTCAGTATACATATATCGATCGCAAAAACAGAAAAAATAAGTCAAAAGACAAAAAAACATCTTCCTTTATCAGAAAGATGTGATATTTTAAGAAAATGACTATTATACTAGTTGTAATAGAAAATATCTAGTCACATCCTTAATCTTTCAGATACTTCAGTATCAGCTCCTTTGCATTTCTCCCAGCTATATCCTCACTCACTCGCTCAAAGGCTCTCTGGAGCAGTTCGCCCACTCTCGGTCAGGGAGTAATCTTTAATTCGTGCATAAGATCATTCCCATCCACAGCCAGCTGAGCCATCGTAAATCTCCCCTCCTCTATCATCAATGCATCAACTAGATCCATGATCGCTCTGACTTCTTGCACCACAGGTGGTTGAAGCGGATTATACTGTCAGAGACGATCTGCGATAGTGAGGATGCAGAGATTCTGCACCATATCTGGTCATACATCGGAGATCATAGTCCTAATTTTCTTACGCTGATTATCAGCTGTCCCATTCATGATCTCACCGACTTTCATATGATTGGCGACATACCAGACGATCTGATCGAGCTCTTTACTCGACATTCCGAGAGCTTTGAAATCCTCCCTCGCAAACTCCGCACCACAGACGATATGATTGAGCCATGTACCAAACACTTCTCTGACTTCATCTTGATCTAGTCACATCGCATAGGTGCTATACTGCTCGACTTTGCCGACATCATGATACAGTGCTGCATAGCGAAGGATAGGGTCAGTAGATAGCTCCTGCATATGATACAAGACCATCATACTATGGGTAAAGACATCGAAAGGATGATATCTGACTGGTTGATCGACGTGTTTGTTCGCATGGAGTCTCGGAAAGAGTCGTTTGAGGATATTCGTCTCATCGAGCAGTGAAACAAATCCGAATGGATTGTGTCAGACAAATACTTTGTCCAGCTCTTGTTTTATCCTCTCTTTGGCTACCTGACGGATGAGATAGCTGTTTTTCTTCAATGATTTCCATGTAGACTTCTCGATATCGAATGAACGAACTCAGCCGTGATTGAGACTAATGACAAATCTCAATGCTCTGATAAGCCTGAGAGCATCTTCACCAAATCTGGCATCAGGATCGCCGACTGCTCTGATCTTCCCATCGAGGAGATCTACTATTCCTCACTGTGGATCGACGATCACACGGAGACTCTCTCACGTCACTTCTAGTGCGTACTCTGCGATATATGAAGCAACAAAATCAGCGAAAGATTGCTGCTCACTCTCACTCCGATTCTTGATACTCTCTGCATCATTGATGACTAATGTCTGCGACTGTGGATCGAACATATATGAAGTTTGTGCTTCTTTTGATTTTCTCTTTCATTCTTTCGCCTGTCCCGTCATTCACTGCGGGATTCCCTCATTCACTTTGACGACTGTATAATACAATGCATTGATAGTAAAATCTCTTCTCTGACTATCCTCTCGTAAGGATGACGATCGGACAACCTCATCGGGATGACGACCATCACTATAGGTAGTTTCAGTACGAAAAGGGGTTATTTCATATTTAGCTTCGTTTGAAGCTTGAAGCTTGAAGCTTCAAGCAAGTTTCGGTATAATAGTCATCGTCCCATACTTTTCTGTATCGAAGAAAGAAAAGTCTCCTCATGCATTCTTTCATGCTGTATGAATAGATGATTTGATAGCTCATGGCTCTCCTGCCATCGCTATATCCACATCATCCATATTCGTTGTCCTCCCCAGCAGCAGATCTCTGATCATCCCCCCGACTATGAAAAACTCCTGCTCAGGCAAGAGGCTCTGGAGATAATCAATATGATGATCAATAACTATGAGACGATCGAAATGTAGCATATATTCAAAGACAGTAAAATCTATCCACAAGATACTGATATATACTAGCAAAAGCAAGAGAATGAAAAAATCTACCTCATAAAGAGGTAGATTTCTAAGAAATATATATGAACAAGATATTTTACTGAGCAGATCTCATCATCATCAACATAACATAACCTCTAATCTCTATCATTGAAGGATTAGAGATATTATTCATAATATCAGCATCGTTCAACGCTTGCAAGTGGTTGATATAATATGGATTACCACCGTTATGCACATCACCAAAGAGCAATCTCGAGAATGCTGTTCCAAATTCCGCTCTCGTCACTTCTCCATTTGGATTAAATCTTTCTATATTAACACCCATGAGACCACGCTGACATGCTTCTTTGATAAATCATTGCAATTCAACATTTTGATTAGCAATATCTGGGAATTCACATGTGAGTGATGTATTGATCTCATTATCAGTATTGGCTGCCGCATATTCTGACAACATCTTCGCAAGATGAGCTCTCTTCAGCGTTCCCATCATATTTGCTTTCTCAAATGTATTCATCGTAGTAATATTATTAGCGAAAGCATAGTTATACGCTTGTCTGAGTTCATCAGTATCTGTAACTGTCGTAGTTGTTATTCATGATGTTGTCATCGATCCAGTAGTAATAGTTCAAGAATTGTTAGTATTTCATGTCGTCGTAGGGGCTGTACCACAGAGACTATCATAATAACTCGGAGAGTAATCGCCATTTGGACAGTTATCAACTGCAGCAGATCCACCTCATCCTCCACCTCATCCTCCACTATTAGCCACACTGACTGTCACAGTTCTAGTAACAGGAGTAGCTATATTACCTGCGATATCCGTTTGAGTATAAGTGATCGTGTAGGTACCTGCAACAGCAGTATTGACCGTTCCAGTAACAGTCGCACTTCCTGTCCCATCAGCATTATCTACCCAAGTAGCTCCTAGTTCAGTATAAGTAGCACCAATAGTGAGAGAAACATTCGCAGAGCCATTGAGTGTAATGACTGGAGCTGTACTATCAGTAGCAATACGAGCGATACGTAAAGCTGATGTACTATTGTAATATGTTGTAAACAATCCTCCGATGACAATTTTTCCATCAGGTTGTATCACCAAGCTACCGATATGATCGTTAGCACCCGAACCTACATTAAATGATGTATCGATACTACCGTTAGTATTTACACGAACAATACGATTGATAGACGAACCACTATAAGTAGTGAAATTACCTGCGACAATAATTTTCCCATCACTTTGTATTTTGACATCATCAACAGTATTATTGGTACCTGCACCAGGATCGAATGATGTGTCGAGAGAACCATCGCTGTTGATACGAGCTATACGATTTCTCGATACACTATTATATCCTGTAAAATCACCTCCAATAATAAACTTCCCATCACTTTGCATAGCAAGAGCATCTATATGCCCATCAGCACCTACACCAGGATCGAATGATGTGTCGAGAGAACCATCACTATTGAGACGAGCTATACGATTTCTTGATGTGCCATTGTATGTAGTAAAATCACCACCAATGACAATCTTTCCATCTGCCAGTAACTCCATCTGATCAATGAAAGGAGCAGCAGTTCCAACAGCACCCGAACCAGGATCAAACGATGTATCGAGAGAACCATCGCTATTCAGACGAGCTATGCGACCCCTCGATGTACCATTATATGTACTGAAACGTCCTCCGATGACAATTTTCCCATCAGGTTGCACAACTGCTACTGAGACGAAGCCATTCGCAGCTACAGCACCAGAGTTAAATGATGTATCGATACTACCATCAGCATGTACACGAACGATATAATTTTTTGTCACACCATTATATTCATCAAAATTACCAACAACGATAATCTTCCCATCAGCTTGCACTGTAGAATTGTAGACAAATCCGTTAGCACCTGGACTTGGAGTAAATGATGTGTCGAGAGAACCATCGCTATTCAAACGAGCTATATAGCCCCTTGATACACCATTGTAAAGTTGAAAAGCTCATCCAATAATAAACTTCCCATCAGGTTGCATCACCACACTGTATATAGGACCTCAAGCTCCTGCACCACCAGAGTTAAATGATGTATCACGAGATCATGACGAACCCGTATATGTAGCGACTGTAAATGGCGTACATGATCATCCATTGATACAGACTGTATGTGTCCCTGCAGCTATAGAAGCAGTCGGCACAATAATCCAGAAATTACCAGTAGTCACAACTGTCGTGGTACCTATCGTCGAACCCCCACTATAGGATAAAGTCACTGTGTCTCCATTGAGCGATCCCGTACCAGAGAAAAATGGCAATCAATTATTCGTCGATCCACTCGTAGGTGTGACAATGGTCGCTGTACCAGTAGATGGAGTGATCACAAATATCGATGCCTCAGCGACAAACGATCGAGAACATAGCAATAATGCAAGTACAATCATCATACTACGAACAACTTGTTTTTTTCAATTCTGTACAAGGGGAATTTGCTGATACATGTTTGAGACAATAAATAATAAAATAAAAATAAAACCAATACCATATATAATAATATACTATATGATTGCAATGCGAAATACGGAAATGACATTTATACAAAAAATATTTCATCTAATCATGCAGATCAGTCATTACACTCTTCGCGAACAACATATAATACAGACATGGCAATGCCAACAGCGTGATCACACCCGAAAAGATCAAACCAAAGATGACCGTCCACCCGAGTCAGGCATAGAAAGGATCTTGCATCACTGATGGGAGAAGTCCAAGAACGGTCGCTAACGAGCTGATCACGATAGGACGGAATCTTGTCTTGCCTGCTTCCATGATAGACTTCAGCGTCGAGCTACCGAGCTGTATATTATACTTGATCCTATCCACGAGAAAGACGGCCGTATTCAGGATCACTCAGAGCAGAGAAATGAAACCGATACCAAATCCCATACTAAATGGATTATTGGTAATCCATAATCCAACGATACTTCCTAACAATGCTGTGAAGACACTGTAGAGAATAATTGCAGGCAAGGTAAACGAATTGAACTGATACACCAATATCACGAAAGCCAGAAAGAGAGCGACAAAAAATCATCCCAGTGTAGCACTAATCAGATC
>JACCDN010226151.1_pt1 | contig 10511 bp, 7 predicted proteins | sample 7441691 | NCBI WGS metagenome assembly JACCDN01 (sample SAMN15323439, study PRJNA562643) | freshwater metagenome | isolation source: river surface water | place: USA:Blue River Watershed | collected 2017-08-16
CAACTTTGCTATAATTCTACCATAGAAACAAAAATATAAAAACGCAGTGACTCATCAAGAGTGACTGTCAAGACACTATGATTGCACCCAAGCACCTCACGTGGTTCGTCGGCGGCACACTCGTCGCTATCCTCCTCCTCGCGTTCGTCGTCCGCTTCTATCATATCGAGCAAGTCCCGGTCGGACTCTATCCCGACGAAGCAGCCAATGGCGTCGATGCTGTCCATGCTATTGAAACCGGCACCTACCAACTCTTTTACCCTGCCAACTTCGGTCGTGAGGGCCTCTTTATCAACATCCAAGCCTTTTTCATCTCGATATTTGGCAATACCATCACTGGACTCAAGTTCGCCTCGATTCTCTTTGGCACCCTCTCCGTCCTCGGCCTCTACCTCCTCACTCGCGAGCTCTACCATAGACGTGGTGCCGGCATCATTGCCGCTTTTATGCTCGCTACCTCGTACTGGGCCATCAACTTCTCCCGTATCGGCTTTCGGGCCATCATGACGACGTTTCTCCTCACTTTTTCCTTTTACTTCTTCTTCCGAGGCCTCCGCACCCATCGGTTCCGAGATTTTCTCATCTCTGGCCTCATCTTTGGGACAGGACTCCACACCTACATCGCTTTCCGGGTCGCTCCCCTCATCCTCATCATCCTCCTCCCGGTCCTCATGCTCTCTTACGAAAAGTTCCTTCGGCGATTCTGGAAGCACGGCCTCGTGTTTATCCTCGGCGCCTTTCTCACTGCCGCCCCCATGCTCTATCACTTCTTTGTCTCGAATCCAGACGATTTCGTCTCGCGCTCTTCGCATATCTCTGTCTTTTCTCCCGAAGTCAACCATGGTGATCTCTGGGGCACGATGGCCAAAACTTTTTCTATCTCGCTTCTCAAATACAATTTCTGGGGTGATCAGAACTGGCGCCACAACTACCCACCCTATCCAGTACTCGACCCATTTGTCGGCACCTTTTTCCTCGCTGGGTTCCTCTTTGTCATCTGGCAGACCGTCACCCTGCTCGGTAAGAGACTGCGCGATGGCGATCGTGACCTCCGTCTCCTCCGAAACGTCTTTCTCCTCGGGTCGTTCTTTGCCATGCTCGTACCCGAATTCTTGACCGACGAGGGTCTCCCCCATGCTCTCCGCTCGATCGGCACTCAGATGCCTGTTTTTCTCATGGCTATGATCCCTGCCTTTTGGATATACGAAAAGGCCCTCCGTTCACAGGCCGGTGCCAAACTCGCCTTCCTCTCGATCCTCGTCGTCGCCCTCGGCCTTAGTGCCACGTGGAATCTCACCAAATACTTTGTCTTCTTCCCAGCGAGCGTCCATTCGTCTGATTCTTTCAACGAAAGCTATCGCAACATGGCCTCGTACCTCCTCTCCCTACCCGATACCACACGCAAGTACGTCCTCATCGATGAAAAGGGGCACAATAACCGCTTTGACCTCCCGGTCTATGCTCATCCTGTCTATTACCTCACCTACCATCAAGTAGACAACATGGAGATTGTCGCCGAAGATACCACTATCCGTCGCGGGAGTATCTTCCTCATGCTCAACTACAACCGCATGATTGGTGAGCGCCTCCTCAAACTCTACCCGAGTTCCTACGTACAGCACGTCGACTGGAACGGCCCCACGAGAGCCGGGGGCGAATTTGACGTCATCATCATTCCTACGGCCGAAGAAATTAACTCCCGCTAAATCGTCGCTATTCTTACCCTATGGAGCTCATCAAAAAGCACGCCCTCTTTTTTGTATCGCTCATTCTCCTCACTCATTTCGTCCTCTCGCTCGTGGTCTCCTCACAAGAATCGATGACCTACGATGAGCGAGCCCATATCCCAGCAGCGTATAGCTACGTCCGATACGGGGACATGCGCCTCAATCCGGAACACCCACCCCTCATCAAAGATCTCTCTGGTCTCTTTCTCCTCCCGCTCAACCTTGACTTTCCGATTGAGGCCGATGCCTGGCAAACCGGCTACAACGAACAGTGGCTGATGGGCGACATGTTTATCAACTGCTCTCGACCAGAGCTCGCTTGTAACGATGCCGACACCATCCTTTTCTTCTCGCGCCTGCCGATTATCATCCTCTCGGTTCTCCTCGGTCTTGGGCTCTTTTGGTGGACTCGGGAACTCGGAGGCGTCCTCGCTGGTCTCATCGCTGTCACGCTCTATGCCTCTGATCCCAATATCATCGCCCACAACCACTACGTGACGACCGATCTCGGCAGTGCTGGCTTTATTTTCGTCGCTTTTTATGGTTTTGTCCGCTTCCTCAAAAACCCAACCCCTAAGACCATGCTCTTGGCCGGTGTCACTCTCGGTCTCGCCCAACTGACCAAATTCTCTGCACTCCTCGTCCTCCCGGTCTTTGGACTCTTTGTGGTCCTCTACGCCCTCACCCAAGTGACTGACTCGTGGCGTGAGCGACTCACCTCCCTCTGGTACTATGCGATCCGCTTCACGGGAGTCATCATGGTCTGTTTTGTGCTCGTTTGGATCGGCTATGCCATAAACACCAGTGGCATGCCTGCCATCAAAGTCGCGGAACACGCCGACCTCTTCCTCTCCCAGCCGAACACCCCCGCTCGCATCTCCCATGACGCCATCACCTGGATGACTCATTCCCCTATCCTTCTTCCGATGGCCGAATACTTAGTCGGCGTAGCCAAAGTCTTTTCCCGGGTGGCAGCCGGCAATGTCCACTACTACCTCGGGACCGTCAGCGTCGACGCCCAAAAGTCCTACTTCCCAGTGGTGTTTCTCCTCAAATCCACCCTCCCATTTCTCTTTCTCCTTCTCGTGACTGCTCTCTACACGCTCTACCGTTTCCGTCACGCCCTGAGAGACCGAGCGCTCGGCCTTGGTGCCTTCTTAGTGCATTCCTTTCACAGCCGAATCGTGCAGTATCTCTCCGTCTTCTTTGTCCTCTTCTATACCTACATTAGTATCACTGGCAATCTCACCATCGGTCTCCGTCACCTCTTCCCTATATTCCCCTTCCTCTACCTCTTGGTAGCACTCGCCCTCGCAAACCTCTACAAACGCCACCAAAGTGAGCCAGTCACGCACCAGCTCATCGGTATCATACTTGGACTCGTCATGTTTTCGGTCATCGCCATCCCGGTCATCTCCTACCCGAGCTATCTCTCCTACTTCAACGCTGCTGCTGGCGGTCACACAATGGGCTATCACTACGTCACTGACTCCAATTACGACTGGGGACAAGATCTCAAATATTTGAAGAATTTCGTCGAGACTCAAAACAACTGCAAGGCTGGAACTGCCCCGCTCGGCACCGACTGCACCCTTAGTGCCTATCCTGCTATTGATTCCCTCCGGGTTGATTATTTTGGAGGTAGTGACCCTCGCTACTACTTAGGCGATGCCTTTATCCCCTGGTGGGGAAGCAAACGCCCTATCGAAACGGGCTGGTATGCTATCTCAACCTTCTTCTACCAGGAAAGTCTCTACAAGACTCTTGCCCCCGGCGAAGAAAACTACTCTTGGCTCAAAGAAAAAACACCGCTCGCGCGGGCTGGTGATTCTTTCCTCATCTACTACATCGAGGGTGACAAGCAATAAGTAGCAAGGAGTAGGCAGTAAGCTGGGCCCCGGGTCCCAAAAGAGGCGGGCTAACTCTACCGGGATGACCAAAAAGGTGAGTTTCAAAATTCCAAAGGGATCACTTTTTTTCTTTCTTCTTACTCTCTTTGGTTCCTGTCTCTGTGACTGGCACCACTTCGGGTTCCTTGGTCTCCTTGCCCTCCTGAAACCGATAAAAGACTCTGTTTTCAGTCCGGAGGTCGATATACAAGAGGTCAGCGCGACGCTCGAGTGGGATTTCTTTTTCGAGGAGGAGTGACAGGGCTTCTAGTGAGGTCTCAAGTGGGATATCGGTCGCAAAAAATATTTCCCAGCCACCATCGGTCCTGACCCGGAGTTCATTACCAAAACGAGACGTCACCCGCATCTTTTGATCAGTTTCAAGACCGAGTCGCTCCCGAAGTGCCGTACGTACCTCTCCCGGAAAAGCGACGAATTGGGAATCAAAAATCTTGCCTTCGTTTGGGAGTGCCTGACCACTTTCATCGGTGATAGTGAGCGTTCGTACTCGATTCTCTGCTTCCTCGTACACGGACGTGACTGAGCGTACGGTGCCGTCTTCTAGGACATGATGACACGCACCAGCCGCACACCAAACGATGATGTCTTTTCTTTCAGAGAGCACGACGGTGAGACCCGTCGGAAAAGTCCGCGTCACGGTTACCTCACGGATGAGTGGGAAGCGCTCTCGGAGCGTCTGCTCAAGAGCGCGTGGACGAAGGAGGAAGAAGCGAGCCCGCTCTATGCGACCAAAATACCGCTCTCTCAGCTGCTGATCAAGCACCGAGGTAAATACCTCAGCCGAAACAAACTCTCGGCCAGAGACCGTCGGCGAGGCAAGCGACAGATACGACGAAAAGAGAACCAGGTATCCGGCTGTCCCGAGAAACAAGAACCAGAGGCATGCTACTCCCACAAAGGTCAGTGTGTTCCTGGTATCCGAAACCGGGCTTTTCCGCACTTTTTTCCGAGCCGGCAGTTCTTTCTGAACAAACCGTCCTCGTTCCTGCTTCAATTGTGTTTTCCACAAAAAACGCATATTTTCACTCGTCTCTGTTACAGGGCAAAAAATAGTTTTTCCAGGAGCAATCGCGCATTGCTCTGTGTCGTTTTGAGGAGGCGCATCGTCTCCGTGACATTCTCGAGGAGCGCATAGTACCGTATGGCGAGCGGACGCTCTTTGATCCCCTTGGCCTGCTCATGGAGACCCGGGAGCCACCACTCGAGGAGCTCTACTGCCCGCTCGGTTTCACTCCCCAACCGCTCGGCGAGGGACATCCGCTCGGCGAGGGACAATGTAGAGAGTCGATAGAGTGAGCCAAGGAGTTCCCGACTGGTGGCAAAGTCCTCGGGACGCTCGAGCGCTGACATGATCATACCGGGACGACCCAGTCCATAGAAAAATGGTGCGATAGCAGATGTATCACCCGGCAGACCCTCGACACCACCCCGGAGCTCTCCTTCCGAAACAAAACCAAACCGTACCCGCTTCACCCGTGAGAGCACAGTCGGGAGTATTGCTCCCACCTCATGCGTCACCAGGATGATGATCGCCGATGACACCGGCTCTTCCAGAGTCTTCAAGAGCACATTTTGAGCGGTTTCCGAGAGCCGATGGGCGTCGAGAATGATAAGCACCCGATAACGCCCTCTCGCTGGGTACTGACTGAGAAATGAGAGCCCTTCGCGCACTTCTTCCGCTGGAATACTTTTTTTCTTGGTGATACCACGTTTCGTCTCTTCGAGCGGTCGGAGTACTCTCACATCATACGGAGTCGGTTTGTCCGAGCTCGGCTCAAATGATGGCTCGCCGACCAAAATCGAAGCAAACTCAAGCGCACAGAGCGCCTTGCCGACACTGCGGGGCCCCGTAAAGAGATAGGATTGGACCATCTCTCCCTCGATTGACTGTTTGAGCCGGGCCCGTTCATGCTCGTGACCGATGATATGCATACTACACTTGAGGATTACGAAAGTCTGGAGATAGCTTCGGAAAGCTGTTGCCGAAAGGCATCCTTACTAAATTTCTTGGCTGATTCTTTCATGAGTGTCGTATCATACGTCCCCTCCTTTTCGAGAAACCGACGTACCCCCTCAGCGATGATCTCGGGCGCCGAGCTATGAAACGTCTCGCCCATCCGACCATCGGAGAGGATCTCAGACAATCCACCGTATTCAAGTCCGATCACTGGCACCCCAAACGACAGCGCTTCTACCGCCACCATCCCAAAGTCTTCTTCGGATGGAAATATCAGCGCTCGCGCCGTACGGTAGCGCTCGGCAAGCTCAGTGTCTGCGAGAAATCCCGTGAACGTAATATTGTCTTTGGCCATCTTACGAAGATGTGCTTCTTCTGGTCCAGTTCCTACCACCTCGAGGGGGAGACCGAGCTTGTTAAATGCTTCTACGACCGCCATCACCTGTTTGGATTTGGTGAGCCGGGAGACCACGAGAAAATGATGGCGCTTTTCGCCATCACCCCGAACCTGTTTCGGGGACTCCTCACAAAGCGATACGGGCGGATAGATGACGGTCGCCTCACGCCGATAGTATTTGGCAATGCGATCCTGCGTGTAGTGAGAGTTGGCAAGGAGCACATCTGGTCGCTCAGCCGCCTGCCGATCCCAGATCCGGAGATAGCTCATGAGCATGCGGGTCAAGATGCTTCTCCGTCCACGGGCACCGAGCTCCGTGAGGTAGCTCTCGTGGTAGTCCCAGGCATAGCGCATCGGCGAATGGAGGTAGGCGATATGAGTGGTATGAAGACGCGTGATAATCCCCTTACTCCAGGCTCCGGAAGAGGAAATCACCAGGTCAAACTCCCGGAGGTCGAGACTCTCCACCGCAGCCGGGAAAAATGGCAAAAACAGCCGATAGCGCTTTTGGAGAAAGCGGGGTAAGCGGCCGAGCCATGAGGTTCTAATATCTCTATTTTTAAAGTGCTCTTCGACAAGCTCAGGATTGGCAAGCAACGTATAAATCGGCGCCTCCGGATACAGAGCGCACAGTTCCTGGAACACCCGCTCCGCTCCCCCGTAGGACACCAAAAAATCATGTACCAAGGCTACCTTGGGTACACGACGTGATGGCAGTATCGCTTTTTCATGAGACGTTTGATCCATATTCAAACAAGATAAGTAGCTATTTCCTTCGCGCAGCGCGCCCAACTATAGCGGCTCACATTGTGGGTCGCTCTTTCTATTATACCACTTCGGAGCCCCTGGTCCGACAGGAGACTCTGTGCACCCTCAGCGATACTCTCGACGCTCGTAGGGTCCACCAAAACCGCCCCCTCCCCGGCTACTTCTGGCAAGGACGAGGTATTCGACGTTACTACCGGCACTCCCACGCTCTGGGCCTCAAGGACCGGTATCCCAAAGCCCTCATAGAGTGTGGGGAACAGGAACACATCGGCGTTCCTGAGAAGCTCCCACTTCTCCTCCTCCGTCACATACCCTAATTCTTTGATTCCTTCTTTCTGCTTGCTCCCTACTGCTTTCTGCTGTATCTTTTCATATCCATATCCTGGCTTACCAGCGAGAACGAGCTCGTGTGGAATCTGGTATTTTTCTTTGAGCAACTCAAATGCCTCCACTATTCTCACGATATTTTTTCTCTCCTCAAGCCTACCGATAAACAACAAGTATGGCTTGGATTTTGTGATGTCGGCTTTGGAAATTATTTGGCTTTTGTGATTTGGGTTTTGGGCTTTATTGTCATATCCTTCTGATATCACAGCAATTTTCTCTTCCGCCACACGATAGAGCGCCATCACATCACGTTTGGTATTTTCTGACACGCAGATGACGGTACTCGCCACGCGACACGAAAATTTGATTGAATAGTGCATGTAGATCCGCTCCCAGAGCGAGTACGCTCCAGGACAAAACTCATACTCAAGGCCATGGATAGTCACCACGGTCTTCTTCGGGTGAATGATTGGTACCGTATGAGCTGGCACAAAGAGCACATCGGGAGCACGCCAGAGCATCTCGAGTGATAGTGCGAGCTGGGTCCAGAACCGAGGCGCCCACAGCGCCCGCACCGTCCAGTTCCTCGGTAACTCAAAGCCTATCTCCGGCGTACTCATTTGGAGACGACCCCCTATAAAAGAGAATTTCTTACGGACATACAAAACTACCTGTGCGTCCGAGGACAGCGTATCCCGCAAGTGTTTAATCACCTGATAGCTATACTCTTCAATCCCCGTCCTTCGTTTCAAAAAGGCCCGTGAAGCGTCTATTCCTATTCGCATACATTTCGCAAAAGTGGAAATCAAAGGTTTCTTTTTTCTTCATTTCGTAGAGACCGGTCACATTTGTGATGAGCGAATCGGTAACGGTCGAGCGTGACGGATGCCTGCCTGCCGGTAGGCAGGGTCTCGACTGGACAGCTCCCCGTTCGATAGAGCGAGTCAGAAATGTTCGGGCTCTATGAAGAACGAAAAAAGGAATCTTTGATTCAAAATCCTCTACTCAACAATTGGCACCGCTACTTCGCGAGCATGATACTTCGTTTGTAGATATCGAGATTCTCGAGCACGATACCTGTCCCCTTCACCACACAAAACGCTGGGTCATCCGCCACGTAGCATGGCACATTGATGGTCTTCGAGATGAGCTGGTCGAGATAGCGGAGCTGAGCTGTCCCACCCGAGAGGACCATCCCCTTGTCCATGATATCGGCAGCCAATTCTGGCGGTGTCTCCTGGAGCACCTGCTTGATAACATTGATGATTTCACGGAGCTCGTCTTGGATGGCTTCGGTTACCTCGTTCGACGAGACGGTCACCGTCTTCGGGAGTCCGCCCATGAGATCGCGTCCTCGTACCTCCATGTGGTCTTCTTTGACTTGAGCAATAGCAGACCCAATCTTCATCTTGATTTCCTCGGCTGTCCGATCCCCGATCGCGAGGCTGTACTTGCGTTTGATATAGTCAGAAATAGCCTGATCAATCTTGTTCCCCCCCACGCGCGCACTGTGTGACGCCACGACGCCTCCGAGTGAAATGATAGCTATCTCCGATGTCCCGCCACCGATATTGATAATCATGTTGCCCTGAGCCGTATGGATAGGGATGCCTGCCCCGATCGCCGCGAGGATCGGCTCCTTCACCACATAGGCGGCCTTGGCGCCGGCCTTGAGAGCAGCATCGATCACGGCTCGACGCTCGGTCGACGTGATACCGGCTGGGATCGAGAGGACGACTTCCGGACGAAAGAGTCGCACCCGACCGGCTACCTTACCGAGGAAGTACTTGAGCATGGCCTCGGTGATGCGATAGTCGGCAATCGCGCCATCACGGAGAGGCTGAGAGGCCACGATCGTATCGGGCGTCCGGCCGAGCATCTCCTTGGCTTCGTTTCCGACCGCAAGCACTTTGTTCTCCGTGAGTGAGATAGCGACGACCGACGGCTCGTTGATGACAATCCCTTTGCCCGGCACAAAGACCAAAGTATTGGCCGTACCGAGGTCAATCCCTATTTTTCGTAAAAACAATGATTGCATGTCCCATTTCATGACACTTCTTTTCTTACAATATTGGCGCCGATTTTCTGGAGTCGCTCTTCGATGCGCTCATAGCCCCGGTCCACCTGATAGATTTCTTCGATGATGGTGGTACCCTCGGCGGCCAAAGCAGCAATGATGAGCGCCACTCCAGCTCGGAGATCAAAGCTCTTAATCGTTGTCCCTTGAAGTGGGGTCTTGCCGTGAATGACTACTTGGTGTGGATTGAGTATCTCCGCTCGTGCACCCATCTTGATGAGTTCAGGGATATAGGAGAAGCGTCCTTCATAGAGAGTTTCAAAGATGAGCGTATCGCCCTCGGCTTGTGTGGCAAGCACTCCAAACACGGATTGATTGTCAGAGGGCATCCCCGGATAGGTCCGAGTATCGATCCATGGCTTGATGGCCTTCAAGTGCTCCGTCGGATGGATAGTGATAGCATTGTCCGATAGAGTGAACGTCACCCCAAACTCTTTCAGCTTTTCGAGGACAATATTGAGATCATCCTCACGGGCATTCTCCACGGTGAGTTCGCTTCCGGTCACCGCTCCGAGTACGAGAAAGGTGGCTGCTTCATTGTGATCCGGCATGATGGTATAGGTCACTCCTCCAAGGATCGCTTTCCCGACAATAGTCAGGGTATGAGTTCCGAGTCCCGTGATTTCAACGCCGAGCGCCTGAAGAAACTTACCCAAGTCTTCTACGTGCGGTTCACAGGCAGCAACCTTGATCACGGTTGTTCCCGGGAGGGTCGCTGCAAGTAACATGGCGTTTTCGGTAGCGGTGACCGAAAGACCTTGGAGCACTACCTTACCGCTTTTCTTCTGCGTAGCATCTACGACATAGCTCTTGCCATCGCCGACGATATGGACACCCAGTTTTTCGAGAGCATCGATATGAGTCCCTACTGGCCGAGCCCCGATGACACAGCCACCCGGCTGGCGTATTTCAAAATGATCCACCCGGGCTGAGAGGGCCCCCAAGAGCATGATGGATGATCGGAGACGCTTGACGATTTCTTGATCTACCCGGGTCACATCAATATCTCGCGCGGTGATAGCAACCTCATGATCTCCCTGCCACTTGATTGTTGCCCCGAGACTCTCGAGGATCTCAATCATCCGAAACACGTCCTCAATCCGTGGTACATTCTTTAGCACACATGTTTCTTTGGTGAGGAGTGTCGCCGCAAGTATGGGCGTGGCGGCATTCTTGAGTCCCGCTACTGCGATGGTTCCCGAGAGCTTTTTCCCACCCTGGATTTCAAAAACTTCCATAAAATATTCTTTAAAAACCGTCCACATCACTGGCTCAGTATAGCCCGAAAAAACAGGCTTAACAAGCCTATAGAAATTTGAAACGACCAGGAGAACGGTGTCTCGACTGG
>JACCDN010431887.1_pt1 | contig 10508 bp, 13 predicted proteins | sample 7441691 | NCBI WGS metagenome assembly JACCDN01 (sample SAMN15323439, study PRJNA562643) | freshwater metagenome | isolation source: river surface water | place: USA:Blue River Watershed | collected 2017-08-16
CCGAGATAGGCCTTGGTGTCGGCAGACTGCCCCGCCTTGATGGCGCCAAGCAGCTCCCCCACCGTCATCCAGTAGCGACCTTCGATCTCTTCGTTCGAATCGTGGTCCGCCGGCAGAATCCGACCCAGATCCACTTCGATGAACGAGACCCCACCCCACGTGGGCGTGAACGAAGGGCTCGGATTGTGACCGAACGGCGCGCTGATCACGTTGAGCACCAGCATCGCTCCAACCTCTTCGCCCGCTTCACGCTTGGCAGCTTCTTCGTTGGTCTCGAAGCCCTGCACGAGCTTCTGCGCGAAGCCCATCGGAACGTGACGAAACAACTGTGGCAGATTCGGTAGCCCGTGAGCATCCGGCGCATCTGCATGCGGACGACGTTGGTCGATCATAGCGATGCGAACGACGTTCTCACGATCACGTCCCCACACCACCGCTTGCGCAAATGGTGCTTCGTAGTAGGCAGGACGATCGAACGGCTTTTTGCCCTCGACCACGACTGGGACCACGGCTCCATGAGGAGATGTGACCTTCCAATCTGTGTCTGGCGGCATCTCCTCACCGTTCACATGTAGTCTCCATCCGGGGACGAAGTCTGGGTGCTCTTGTATGAACGGTTTAAGTGGCTTTGTACCTGACATTGAACCTCCGAGTGAATGAAAACCTGATCGTATATATCATTAAAATACAAAAATGTCAATACGATTACCCTTTATGCTATCCTCGTTCCATTCTATGTCCACACCAATAAAAGCCCTTCTTTTTGACTTTGGTCGCGTGCTTTGTTTTTTTGATCGCGTAAAGGCAATGCGATTGATTCTTGAACATTCAACGCTGTCCGTGACCCCAGAGTCTTTAGATGCTGAACTATTTACCCTAGACGGACTTGGTACAAAATTTGAGAGCGGCTTGCTCACAAAAGACGAATTCTTTTCACAATTGAAAGAGCAGTACCAGATTTCAGATGATCTTGCTTTTGAGGTATTTGCAAAAGCATGGAGTGAGATTTTCGACGAGGTGCCAGGTGTACGCACTCTTATCGAGACTATTCCTCCAGAAATTCAACGCGGCATCCTTTCAAACATCGACCCTATTCATTGGAGTTCAGCAAAGGAGCTAGACGTCATCAAAACCTTTGACCAACGCCTCGTGATCAAGTCGTTTGAACAAATCACGCGCAAACCCGATGCGCGCATGTATGATGCGGCAATGAACGCATTCAACGTACCCGCAGAAAATATCCTCTATCTTGATGATATTCAAGAATACGTTGATACAGCGAGAGGACTAGGTCTTAATGCAGAAAAATTCGATGCAAGAAGCATGACCGTTGAAGAGATGCGACAAATCTTCATTTCATACGGTATCCTTTCTTAAAACCTCTATGTCCAAAAAAATATCTATCGTTTCATGGAACGTCAACGGCATCCGCGCCGCCGAGAAGAAAGGGTTTCTCGATTGGTTTCATGGTAGTGACTATGACATTGTTTGCCTTCAAGAAACAAAGGCCCATGTTGGCCAACTCTCTGCCGACCTCGTTCATCCTAAGGGCTACGAATCCTATTGGAGTTCGGCGATTCGCAAGGGCTATAGCGGTACGGCAATTTATTCGCGTGTTTCACCAATTCAAGCGGTGACGAATTTCGGCGATCCCTTTTTGGATGGCGAAGGCCGTATTGTCATGCTTGAATTCGAAAAATTCTTTTTGTTCAACGTCTACTTTCCGAATGGCGGATCTGGTGAAGAGCGTTTGAAATTCAAACTCGAATTTTATCGACGATTTTTGACCTTAATCGAAGGTTACCGTAAACAAAAGCCCATTGTCGTTTGCGGAGACGTGAATACCGCTCACACCGAAATCGACCTTGCACGCCCAAAAGAAAATGCCAATGTAAGTGGATTTATGCCCATCGAACGCGAGTGGGTCGATAAACTCGTTAAATCTGGCTATGTCGATACCTTCAGAATGTTTGAAAAAGACGGTGGTCACTATACCTGGTGGGACATGAAAAGCGGTGCCCGTGCCCGCAATGTCGGTTGGAGAATCGACTACTTCTTCGTCTCAGACGAGCTGAAAAAGAACGTCAAAAAAGCCTGGACAAATCCAGACAAAGAAGGCTCAGACCACTGCCCCGTTGGCATAGAGCTCTCACTCTAGTCGTGAGGGTTATACAACCAAACAGTATTCTTGCTCGCTGCGATGTCACGAGGCAACACCAAACCCTGCGCTAAGGCATAGGGCACATCATTACCCAAGAAAAGCGTCTCACGACGCTTTTGTGGTTCAACAGCGAGATATAGGGCACGTTGCACAAATGACGAGCAAATGTATTCATCCGTCGTTAAAACATGACGAACAAGCTTTTTTGTCCAACTCACGCCGATAAATCTTGAAAGAATAAACTGAAATAACAAGTAGGCAACGTGATCATAGTCATAATCGATGTCAATCACATCCAAAAAGAATCCTCTAAACCGATCGATTTCTTTTGGCGTGAGTCCAGGAACACGCTTAAAACCAATTTCAAACTCATAATCTTGAATAGCGAATGTCTCTAAGCGATGCAATCTAACGGTTTCATTTGCCTCAATAAGAATAACCGACAAGATCTCGTCACCTGACTTCACAATCTCAAAAACAATCGACACATGCGTCCAATACGATCGGCCAATAATGCGATTGATGGCGCGCTTCCATCCAAATTTGCCGTGAAAAAACACAATATCACCGATTTGCAAATGCTTTACGGCTTCATTGTAACTCTTATACAGAGATTTTGGTCGACGTTTTAACATAATTTTAGCGTCGGTTATAAATCCATTCACTTAATGGACTTTTGGCAAAATCGGCCGGCGACGTGATGTCGAGTAGTTGCATCGGAGTAAAAGCGCGATTACCAAAAAGCACCTTGGTTCGGTCATTTGGGTCCACAGCTTCATAATAGGCTTTTTGCACCAATGCAGAACACGAGTAGCGTTGCCGACTTAAGACCTTTTTCTTTGCCATGAAAAAGATATACGCACGAATTAATCGCCACGTATTAAGCGGATAGTAAGGCGTGTCGATATTCATCAGCGCGTACGATCTGATGCGATGTCTTAGCGGACGTGTGAGCCAAGTCACTCGCTTGATACCAATGTCGAACTCTTTTGGATCATTCAAATACTTATCAAGAGCATGAATCTCGGCACCAAAATAGAATGGACGGTTCGATGATCCTTGAATCGACTCAATGATAACGTTGGTCGAGTAACCTCGTTCGATATTCTTTGCAAAAATCACCATTGCGATGTGGTCCCAGTAACTATTGGTGATTATTCTGAAGATTGTACGGCCGATGCCGCCTTTTTTCTTGCGAATCAAAATGATATCTCCGGTGAGTAGTTTTGGTAGCTTTCCGTTAATGGCTTCGAGCGGTGTCGTGGACGAGAGCCTGTGGCGGGTATTGGCAAGTTTTTTTGCGACGCGCTTTGCTTTTTGTGCGTCACTGAATTCTTGTCGCTTTTTAATGAGAAATGATATCATGGCAACATGAAGAACTCGTTGCATCTTACCACAGATGAGAAGATGTTTATTGTTGATATCTCGCCTGCGCTTTGCGAATTACTCGACGTTTCGCAAAAATCCATGCTCGGTCAACCTTTTGATGCCTGGCTAAGCAAAGAATGCATGCGCTCGTTTTTAAAAGATGTCTTGCTCGCCTATCGCGGTGAAACCATCGAAAACCATGTTGCGACCATTATCGTACACGGCACCAAACACCATGTTTCTATCTCGATTGTGCCAACCTTTAAAAAAGATGACTCTTTAGCCAGTAGACTCAGCTTCGCGTTTACCATCAGACAAAAAGCCGCCGATTGCAACCCGCTTTTCAAACTCAATTCTCACCACTCCTAGCTTATTCGTGAGGATTAAAAACCCAAACGGTATTTTTGCTGGTTGAAATCGTTTGCGGATTCACTAAGTACATTTGCTCCACAAAATTCAGCTCAGGATGGGCGTTAAACAATGACGCCCTTCTTCGATGTGGCGCTGATGCAAGATACAGTGCGCGTTGAGTAAATGTGGTGCAAATATACGAATTTTGATGACTGAATCGATTCACAAACCAACGATAGGCACTCGTACCCAAAAACAAACTAAAAACACGAGCAATCATTATAGCGAAGATATAGGTATAGTCATACGGGATATCAAGCGCATCCAAAAAGAATCCGCGAATACGGTCACGATCGATCTCGGTCAGCCCAGGTAAGCGCTTGATACCAAGATCGTATTCACCATTGGCAACATAGGTTTCAAGACGGTGAACTTCGATGGTTTCATTCGCTTCAACAATAGAGACAGAAACAACCATGTTACCAATTTTAACGGTTTCGAAAACAAGTGCCGCATGTGTCCAGTAGCTTTGGCTCAGCTCGCGGATGGCACGTCGAAAAAGGCTACGCTTGCGCGAACGCATCAAAACAATGTCACCTACCTCTAGGTGCTGCATCGCTTCTTGGATCGTTGGATAAAGCGTCTTCATATCAGTGCTGATTATAGATCCACTCGCACGATGTGCTATTAGCGATGTCCGCCGGCGAGGTGATATCGAGCAGCTGAATCGGCATATAGTCTAACTTGCGAAACAAAATACGTTGGCGGTCTTTTAGATCAACCGCTTCATAATACGCTTTTTGGATCAATGCCGAACACGTATAGCGCTGCGTTGCCACAATGCGCTTGCGGATGGTCGGAGAAAACAACCCTAATACAAACTTCCACGACCAATACGGGTAGTAAGGTGTATCAACATAGGCTAACGCAAAAGCACGTACACGTTGGCGCAAGGTCTTGTCTAACCAAGTAAAACGCTTGATACCGATATCAAATTTCTCGGGATGGTTTAGATACTTATCTAAACGATGCAACTCCGCGCCAAAATAATAGGGTTTCGTCCAACCACCTTTAAGTGATTCGAGAATAACGTTTGCTGAATAGCCGCGAGCTTGGTTTTTACGATACATGACCATGGCCGTATGGTCCCAATAGCTGCTGGTGATCACGCGCAGAATCTTGCGGGCTAGACTGCCTTTTTTATGACGTATCACGACAATGTCACCCGAGAGCAAGGTCGGTAATCGCCCGTTGAGGTGCTCGAGGGGTGTAAGCGCGCTTTCATCTTGTCGTTCTTCAATGATCTTCAAAACGCGCACGGCATTGCGGCGGTGTTTGCGTTCAGAGCGATTATGTTGAAATGAAAGAGCCATGGTAAACTAGACGCGATATGCTTTCTTCGTACCATTTTACTACAGACCAGCAGTTTCGTCTTGTGGACATGGACGCTCGACTCTCAGAATTTCTCGCGATAAAAATCTCTAAAGGCGAAGCGCTCGATGAATACGTAACACGAGAAGCCTTGCCAGTTTTTTTGCAATGTATTGTTGACGTATTTAAAGGCAAGCCCGTCAAACAAGTACCGATGGCCTTTTTGATCAATGAGACAATCTATCAAACCTTACTCACCCTCAAACCTGTCTTTAACAAATCCGGCCAAGTCACAAGCATCAAGGGCAATCTCTTACCTGTCCGTCAACAATCCGCGCTCATCAAGGACGTGCAAGAAACAAAAGACGCTCAACGCGGCAGCAAAAAAGCACCACACCGAAGTAAAAACCGTCCAAAAGAGGACAAAAGAAAAGACCACCGCCAATAAACCGACGATACCCATCGGACGTACCCACTTATAACTCGACAGTATCGGGGCCAAACAAGCGGACAAAAGATACCCGGTAGCCAACGGGATCAAAAACGGTAGAGAGATTGGCACATCATATTGTAGACAACGATCAAAGATCGCGATTTGCATCGGCGTACTCAATAAAACGACGAGCAATCCCAAACTCGTCATAAACCCAATAGCCAATAAAAGCTGCATAAGCCGCTGTTTTTGTTTGGATGTTTCAGCGACACGCATCGCGAGAGGGATGTACCAAGGCCAAAACAAAAACGCAAAGAACATGAAGGCATATCCAAGCGGCAAGCTCGGATATCCCGCATTCACCAAAAACCATTGCACACCCTCAATCCCCTGCTGGATACCAAACAAGAGCGGCGCTGCCGCAATCAATCGATCTTTAGGAAGGGCTTTTTTTAAGGCGTAGGCGCCAGCAGGGATAAGGGCTCCGGCGGCGACAAAACTCGCGGTGGCAGAAAAACACATATCCCAAAGTATATCAGACAAATGCAAAACCCTCCCAGCCAGGTGGCGGGAGGGCAGCAATAGGGTTATTCATCAGCGAGGGCGAGCTGCTGAACGGCGAAGGTCTCATCATGCTCATCTATCGATGTGAACAGACTTTCTTCTGTGAACCATTTTTTTAGTTCATCGAATGAACGGTAGACCATCTCGGTGTCTTCGGCTGGTTGGACCGATGGATCGAGTGCGATCATAGCGGTCTTTACCGTCCGACTGCAGGCCTTTGCGCGCTTGAGTTCTTCAGCGTCGAAATCGAGATAATACCAAGTGAGACGAAGATTCGCACTCGCGACAACGTCTTCACCGTACTTTGCGCGATTGAAGATGCGGAGTCCGTTGCGAAGCATTTTGGACAAGGTTGAATGCTCGATGATCTCGGTATAGAAATTGCGATGACCTCTGGCATAGACCATGACATCCGCCTTGCGCGTCAGTCCGCGCAAGAGCTTTAAACCATCGGGGTGCAAGTACCGGTCCCAACAGAGCCGGATAGAACGATCGATGCTCGACAGTATGTGCCGAGCCTCTTCTTCTTGTTCCTTGATGCGTCCGCGCTTGCGGCTAACGACGGCGCGAGCATGATCTTGGAGCGTATAAGAAGTCAGCTGCCTCGCAGCGCCCTCTAATGCAGGCGGATCGACATCATAGTCGAGAAAGATCGACTCTAAGGTCTTCTGAAAACGCTGCTTGTCAAAAACAACATCCAACGGAAGAAACACCTGTGACATAACCACCTCCGCAACTGTTTGTAGCAAAATATTATTACTACGTCAATAATCACCTGTCTTTGACAGCGCATTGCCCTGATGGCATCTTCAGCACGTGGACAACCACATTTCATGCACTATTTACCTATAAAAACATGTCACACCTAACCGAAGGCGCTCGCGTGCCTGATGTCACCTTTAAAACCCGTGTCCGTGACGAGAGTGTTGAAGGCCCAAACCCTTATCGCTGGCAGGACCTCACCACAAAAGACATTTTTGCTGGCAAAAGCATTGTGCTTTTTTCACTTCCTGGCGCATTCACTCCGACTTGTTCGACGACTCACTTGCCAGGCTATGAAGCGGGCAGTGAAGATTTTAAAGCTCTCGGCGTTGATCAAGTTATCTGTCTCTCGGTGAACGATGCCTTCGTGATGTTCAACTGGGGCAAGTCACAGAATGTTGAAAAGACCTTCTTGTTACCAGATGGTAACGGCGACTTCACAAAAGGCATGGGGATGCTCGTCAAGAAAAATAATCTTGGCTTCGGCGATCGCTCATGGCGCTACTCGATGCATGTCGTCGATGGTGAAATCAAAAAGATGTTCGTAGAACCTGGCTTCTCTGACGACTGCCCAACCGACCCGTTTGAAGTCTCAGATGCAAAGACCATGCTCGACTATCTCAAAACACAACAATAAAAAACATCCCTTCAAACCCCCTACCCCCGTTTCTTTCTACGTATTGGGTATATGGTGTAGAAAAAACGACCCCTTCCCACGTTTGTGGAAGGGGTTTTTTCTTACCTTCAGATTCAGAACTTCTGATGAAGCCACAAACCCCTTCCCAGATATGGGAAGGGGTCGGTAGACACATACTATACACCCAATATATGTGGCTGCCGGGGGTAGGGGGGGTGCGATGAGGCGAAGGCTTTATTTCGCGTTCTCATCCAAATAATCCGCGAGTTCAGAGAATGTTGTGCATTTCACCTCTTCCATCCCACAAACTTCAAAGGCAAATTGCTTCATCGCATCCCAATAGAGGCTGTCATTCCAAAGTGAAAAATGGTGACCAATAGAGATTGGTGCGCGTTTGCCATCATAATTATCGTTAAAGTAACGGCGATAGGATTGAAGGACATCGTTATATGCCGTGTCCCATTCGGGTGTGCCTTTTTTCAATACTTCCTTGGCGGCGGTTTGTTTATAGAAGAAGTTATAGTCCATCGAAAGGAGTCTAGAGCTCGAGCTCGCATAATAAATGCTTGCAAGCGGAAACTCCCATAAGCCATTCTTTAGTTTTTTTGGCCATTCAGTCGCCTTACCAACATCGCTTGTATCGTACCGATATCCTGCAGTCTTTAATGCTTCAAACATATCAGCGTTGCGTCCAAGCTCTGGCGCCCTAAAACCAGCATAGCTCATCTTCGGTGCAAATTCTGCAAACTGTGATAGCTCTGAATCCCATTGCTCTCGCGTCCATTTGGTGCCGTCAAAATGACCGTTTGCATGTGAACCAATTTCATGACCTTCAGCAGATGCGAGATTAACTTGATTGATACGTGCTTCAATATCTTTGGCTGAGATACCCCAGCCAATAGCCGATGTCCCGGTTGAATGCGCAGGCGATAAATAGCGCATACGATCTTTTGGCGTTAAAAAATAGACACCACTAATGAAATAGGTAAAACGTAATGACTTGCCTTGAGCCGTCATTGTTTTTGCGAATTCACGAGACTCGTTCCAAAAATCTAAAGAACGCGAACCATCAAAAGCGAGATTCACGAATTGCGGTGGCTTTTTATCTTTTACGATTACCGGCGTACTCGTCACATGCGGGACTTCAGGGACGGTAGTCGTTACCGGCGGCTTAGGGAGATCTAGCTCATGAACAAGGCTTAACCCTGGCTTCGTCGTACCCGCAGGCACCGCTGGTTGGCTTGTGACGACACATCGACCAACATCATCCATCCAAACGCCACCACGTTCATCACATCGCGTTATCGAGACATAGTCTTGCACGATGGGAGCAGCGACCCACGAGATAAGGCCAATGCCCGTGATAATAATTACCGAGATCAGTGCAGCAAAAAGCGTTCTTTTCATAATGGATAAGCAAACGATAGATCGTTATATTCTTCGGTTTCGTACGCCGTAATCTCGTCACCGCCATGCCAAAGCACAAACCAACCGATTTCTGCATCAAGTGCCATCTTGCTACAAATCGTGCAATACGGCTTACCTGATGCCTGGGGCTGATCGTGATCATCTAAACGAACGAAGTAGAGCGTCGAACCCTTCAAAAATCCAGAACGCTGCTTCAACGCATCCATGACAGCACGTTGCTCGGCATGAACGCAGCACGTTCGATCGGATTTGAATCCATCTTTTAATTCATGCTTGCGCGCGCAGCGTGACTGACTTTCAAGCTGACCCGGAGGCGAATTGAATCCCTCCCCTATCACCACGCCGTCACGCACAATCACCGAACCGCATTTTGAACGCCCACAACGCGAATGCTCGCGCGCTAACGCAGCGGCGTATTCGATCCATTGCCAATGGTCCTTTGGCAGTACATGCATGTTACACTCTATACCATATGAAACGACTCCTTGCCCTATCGGTGATGATCGCGCTTACTGGGGCTGGCTGCCAAATGAAAACCCCTGCCCCCACGCTCCCTTCAACAAGTTCAAGGCAAGTAGTTCGGACGACAGACAACGTTACAACGATTACTATCAACGATCAGCCGAATTATTACATCGACTACGGTTTGCGTTCTATCACGCCAACCTCCACGAAAATCGACTCACGTATCTTACTTGTTCCGCACCATTTTCTCCCCGTGCGCCAAATCGGCGAGGCTTTTGCCACCGCACCAGACGCGAAGCGCATTATCTTAATCTCTCCTGACCATTTTTCAGGATGCAGAACAGCCGTCTGCACGACGGGGGCAAATTTTACTTATGATCAACTTCAAATATCAACGACACCAGCAAATGCTGACTTCATCGAAAAACGCGACAGCGTTTTTACCAGAGAGCATGGCATTCGAGGCCTCTTGCCTTTTGTCGCCACGCGATGGCCTGATGCACAAATCACTCCCCTTACGATCAGAGCGGATGCTGCAACCTCAAGCATCGATGAACTGACACATTGGGTTACCCAACAGTTCCAAGACAAGAACACCTATCTCGTAACAACGATTGACCTGTCCCACTATTTGCCCGCCTACCTCGCCGACATTCACGACCGCGTCACTATACGGGATCTGCTCTCGATAGACCCAGAACGTTGGCAAACGATGGAGATCGATAATCCTCCCATTGCCCGCATCACGCTCGCCGTCGCCCGAGAGCTCGGCCTTAAAGGCACGCTCTTAACCCATACCAACTCGCTACGTCTCGCACAGAGCTGGAGTATTCGCGAAGGAACAAGCCACGCCATCATCCAATACGGACTCAATGGGCAAGAGCCCGAGAATGTCACAACGACGCTTTATACCGACCCGAGCCGCATGATCGCAAGTCCAGAGAACCGTTATTATTGGGGATTTGACC
>JACCDN010236997.1_pt1 | contig 10504 bp, 10 predicted proteins | sample 7441691 | NCBI WGS metagenome assembly JACCDN01 (sample SAMN15323439, study PRJNA562643) | freshwater metagenome | isolation source: river surface water | place: USA:Blue River Watershed | collected 2017-08-16
CGGGAAGAGCCGGAGAACCCTCCCCATGAACTGTATATAGAGCACTCTCGACCGGGTAGGCCGCAGCATCAGTGCGACCTCGAACAACTTGCAGTCCCAGCCCTCTCGCAGAGCGAAGACTGAAGCAAGGAACTTCACCTCGCCGCGATCAGCGGCTTGGAGAATACGCTCCCGCTCGTCATCCTTTGTTTTGTTCGTGATGCACTCTGCAGCGACACCCAGCTTCTTGATCGCCTGGGTCAACTCTTCTGCCTGGCCAACTCCAGGGCAGATGGCAGCGACGTGGCGACCAGCCAAATCGTACTGTCCACTCTGGTAGAGTTTGACAACGGTCTTGAGAACAAGGTCCCAATGCTTGGCCAGCACTTTGTGGAGTGCTCCTTGGTCGTAGTCAAACCCCACGTCGGTGTTGACGATCGGCACCTCGTCGAGCGAGAAGCCGAACTCGATTGCTCCCCAGGCCAGTGGCGCGAGCCACTTGTTCTCGATGCCCCATCTGAGACCACGTTGCGCGATCCGATCTCCGAAGTGCGTCTTCGCTATCCGATCAGGATCAGCAAAGAGCATTTGGCCATTCTCGAGCGTGATCGGCATGAAGTGGCTCTTCGCGACGGTCGTCAGGTAGTCCGGGGTCGCGGAGAAACCGACGATGAGGGCACGCGGGAAAAGCCTGAGGGCAGCCTGCGCCTTCTCGGTGAAGCCCCAGTGGAGCTCATCCCAGATGATGACATCGGGATTGAACTCATTAAGGAACTTCTCTGCCGAGCGCTTAAAGCTCTCGTCGGTCGTGACGAGAACCGCATGCTCACCACCGTTTTTCCACTTGAGGATCTCGTCGCCCTCAGGTGTCTCGATCTTGCTCACACTCGAAGCGTGAGCGACCGAATCGCCTGTAAACTTGACCACCTCTTTGGCGGTCTGAGAAACAAGCTGCTTGCCGCTCTCGATCACCAGAACCTTCAGGTTCTGGCAAGCAGCGATGATGACGCAGAACTCGACAGTCTTGCCGAGCCCTGTGGCCCACTCAAAGTAGCCCCTCTGCGGAGCATCCTTCTTCTTGAGCCAGATGATAAATTTCTTCAGGTCCTCCACCTGGTAGGGGTGTAGGATGTACGGGAACTTTCCTTTTCTCAGAGAATTTTGCAAGCGCGACGCAATCAGATATCTTATGTCGTTGTGCGGCAGATCCTTAAAAAAGGTAAGTGTGGTGCTCACGATCTTTCCTCCAGCCTTTTTGTTTTCAAAGAGAGCAAAGAGAGCACTCGCTCCCTTTACTTTTAAACATATTCGCCCGATGGCGAACCGCTCAGTATAGCAGAAAATATCGAATTTGTCAACCAACATCGTGGATCACATAATTTACACTTTTCCAAAACAAAAAACCGCTCAACTGAGCGATTTTTTTCTATAAAAATCTTACTACTTTATACTAGATACCTGATACTTTACTCGTGCCCCCAGCACGAATCGAACGCACATCCATCCCTTAGGACGGGATTGTTTTATCCATTAAACTATGGGGGCAGAAAACACTCGCATTGTACAGAAAAAGCTAGGTAATGACAAGAAAATACCAGAACCCTAGCTTGACAAAAACATAATTTTATGGTTATAAATAATGATTTTCTGCTCAAATCACTGCCCTAAACCAGCTGAAAAAAACAATTTCGTTTTGAGACTAAGCAGAAAAAATCAAAACAAACCAGAAACCTACAACAAAGAGGTGTAGAGAATGCCCAAAGTAGTACTGGTAACCACCACCTTTAGCACCTCGCTTACGGACATCAGAGCCAAGCTTGCTCTGCGCACCTGTCGAGAAGCAGCGAAACACGACTACCACATCATCGTGGTGGACAACAGCCTGTGCGGAGAGTTCAAAGAGACGCTGCGAGCAACCGGAGCAGAGGTTCTCCCGCAGCAAAACCCTGGCATGGGCAACTCCCGCCGGGAGTGCCTCCGCGCCGGACTCAACACCGGTGCCGAGGTAATTGTCTGGCTGGAACCAGAAAAGTACCCCTTGGTTTCTCTCCTCGAACCCTGCATTGAGCCAATCGGAGAATTGGCAGATGTGGTTGTTCCACGGCGTCGAAACCTGGAAAACTACCCCAAGTACCAGCAGTGGACGGAGTTCTCTGCCAACTGGGAACTAGGCAACATCACCGGCCGGCCCGATTTGGACCTCTTCAGCGGTCCGCGAATCATGTCGCGAAAAGCCGCCGAAATGATGGCAGAGTACCAGGGAGAGCGGGGAGACAACTGGGAAATCTTGTTCATCCCTGTTCTCTGGTATCTCCAGACGGGGATGCGGGTGAAATCCGTGGTGGTAAACTACGTACATCCGATTGAGCAAAGAAGCGAAGACGACGAGTTGATGAGGCACAAGCGCGACCAGCAGCGCCACAATCTCGTCTCCGCCATGGCCGCCGAAGCGGCCCTGCTCAGCAATATTTCTGGCCTATAAAAGGCTCGCTCTTTTCAAAAACATCTTCGCCGACGATCTCAAAGATGAACTTTCATCCTAGAAATCGTCGGCTTTTTTATTTATAAATAGGTGTTATATCGCCCAATCTGTGTTATTCTTGTCTAGAACCCAACTAATCAAACTATTATGAAACTCACCATTCTCGGCTCTGGCACTTGTGTGAACCAGCTGCCCAATGTTCCAAACCGCTTTCCACCCGGTTTTCTCGTCGAATGGGACAATGAAAAACTACTCCTCGATTGCAGCGAAGGAATCCGATTTCGAATCGAGCAGGCGGGCGTTGATTTCACTACCATCAACCACATCGCCCTTTCACATTCTCACCCAGACCACTGCGCCATCATACAATTTATCCAAGCTAAATATGTAAGCTACGCTTGGCAACACCAAGAAAATCAAGATTTACACATATACTGTCCCGATTTTATAAAAAACAATTTTCCTAATCTGTGGAATTTTCACAATCCAGATATTGAAAAAATGTGGGAACCGATCAAACTTGTTGAGATGTCTAAACTTGGAAGTGAAGAAAATGTTGGCACAGCTACACTCAAATCATTTCCAGTTTATCACGGACATGGTAAAGTTGACGCACTTGCTTTCAGGCTAGAAACAAAAGATGGCATAGTTGCTTACTCGGGAGACTCTGGCGACTGCGACGGAGTTCGTGAAGCCTGCCAAAACGCCGATATTTTTATGTGCGACTCCTCAACCAGGGTCAACAACAAAACCGATCTACCAAATTCTGGCTACGGCCATATGAATACTAGGCAAGCAGGCCAAATCGCCAAAGAATGTAATGTAAAAAAATTAATCCTGGTCCACTACCAAGGTTTTGACAGTGATGAAGAAATGATTGCTTCGGCCAAAAAATCAGGGTTTGAGGGAGAAGTGGTAGTGGGAAAAGATTTTTTAACCTTTAACACGTAACACGTAGCAAGTAAGGTTGTGTCGTGATACGTGATACAAAAAAATTCTATGCAAACAATTCTTCTCATAACTCTCGTGATTATTCTTCTCGCTCTGGCCGGCCTCGTCTTTTTGCTCTACAAAAAAATCCAAGACAGCCAAAAACCAAAAGAGGGTGAGCAAAATATTTTTATCATGCTCCAAAACCAAATTGACGGTTTGGGCAAATTGATGGATCAAAAAATTTCCGAAACACACCGCAGCATGAATGATGGACAACAAAATATCAACCGCACTATCCAGGCGCAGTTTGGCCAAAGTGCCAAAATCATTTCCGATGTAACAGAAAAACTTACCAAGCTCGATGAAACCAACAAACAAGTAGTGGGGTTTGCCACGCAGCTACAAAATTTGGAAAACATTTTGCAAAACCCAAAGCAGCGCGGTATTTTGGGAGAATATTATTTAGAAAATGTTTTGAAAAATGTTTTACCACCCGGTTCGTATCAAATGCAATATAAATTTCCTGATGGCGATATTGTAGATGCCGTGGTTTTTGTGAAAGAAAAAATTATCCCGATTGATTCTAAATTTAGTTTGGAAAATTACAACCGCATCGTGCAAGAAACAGACGAAACTGCACGGACAGCTTTGGAAGCAACATTTAAAGCCGATCTCAAAAAACGCATTGATGAAACCAGCAAATATATCAAACCCAAAGAAAACACTATGGACTTTGCCTTCATGTTTATCCCTGCTGAGGGAATTTATTACGACCTACTCATTAACAAAGTAGGAACACTCAAGGTAAATACCCAGGCTTTGATCGAGTATGCCTTCCGCGAAAAACATGTGATTATTGTGTCGCCAACTTCTTTTTTAGCATATTTACAAACTGTGCTCCAGGGTCTCCGAGCATTACAAATTGAGGAGTCTGCCAAAGAAATCCGCGGTCGGGTAGAGGAGCTTGGTCGCCATATTTTGGCTTATGATGAGTACTTCAAAAAGCTGGGCAACAACCTCAATACTACAGTAAATTCATACAATATTGCCTACAAAGAGCTAAATAAAATAGACAAAGATGTGGTAAAAATCACCGGAGCGGAGAAAAAAATCGAGGCAATGGTGCTTGAAAAACCTACGACAGACAGCTAAATTCTTGACGAACCACCTATTCTTCGATATACTTTCTGCAATTCGCTCTCAATATACTTATTTAAATACTCGGTTTTATACACTATGCCAAACAAACGAAACGCAGAAAAAGCCTTAAGACAAACTAAAAAAAGAGCTGCTTTAAACAAAGCACGTCGTGATGCCTACAAAGATGCGGTAAAAAAAGCTGCAAAATCAGATGGAAAAGATCAGTCTTTACTTCGTTTAGCTCAACAAACTTTAGACAAAGCTGCCAAACGTGGTGTTATTAAAAAAAACACTGCTGCACGCAAGCTTTCTCGCCTCATGAAAAAGGTTCAGGCTAAAAAATAAACAAGATTAACCACAATCATAAAACCCCGTAGAGCGGGGTTTTATGATTGACAAAAAAACTAAACTTTCATTACAAACAAATCCAAGAGTAGTGACTGGTCTGCAAAACCAGTTTTTAATTTTACATCATCCTCTAACAATCTTTCGTACAAGGTTTGCAGAGCACCGAAAGAATAATTTTTTACCAGTTGTAAACTTTTTTTAACCACAAACGGATGAGCGCCGATCAGTTTAGCAACCTCTTCGACTGAAACATTTTTTTCTCTTTCTTCAATATCTCGTACCTGCAACAAAATTCGTAAATTCCAAATCAACAAACCTACTAATTCATGATCATCAAAACCCTGATCTCTCTGAGCTTCCAAAATCGACAGTGATTTCTTACCATCTCCTCTCAAAATCGTTTCTACAATTTGAAAAACATCTTCGGTAGTTCTTTGTACCAAGAACAACTCTACATCTGCAATGGTTATGGCAAGACCTTTTTTATAGGCTATCAATTGTTTAATTAACGTAGACACATACCACATATCACCGGAACTATTGTTTGCTATTAACCAGCTGGCCCCATCTGCCAAAACACCTTGCTGCCTACCAACCTCACTTTCAACCCAGCTTTTCATCTGCATGCCCGTAAGAACTTCAAACTTTTGAACATATTTTTGCTGCAAAAAAAGTGCCAACACTTCTTTCGCATCTTTTGTTTTCCCAATCGCATCTTCTTGAAAAAAAATTGCTACCGTACTTTCAGGAGTTTTTTCTTCAACAATAAACCCTGCCAGTTCTTTAAAAACAGAAGAGTCCGATCGCGACAATACATTCTCCACAACTACCATTCGTTTTTCAGCCAAAAAGGGGGCTGAAACAATTTCACCAAAAATGTTCCCAATATCATCTTTTTTTCCATCAAAAAACGAGGTGTTCAAACCTTGTGGGTCGCGAGTTTGTTTGAATTTTTGGACCTGTTCGCGCAAATACTGTCGGCTGCGAAAAGTGTCTTCACCGTAAATATAAATAATCATAGGTGAGCTTACTATACTGAAAAAGGGCACAATAGACAACAGACAAAAAACAGCAGATGGCGGACAATAAGAAATCTCTTTCTGATTTTTTACTACTACCAGCCATTATCTTTGCCAGTTTATACTACCTAGTATCTAGCGCATTTTGACTGTTTTCTATCTAAAATCATTGACAAAACGCAGCAACGCTATAGAATTTGTGTAAGGTTGCACAACAAGGAGGTGATTTATGGGATCTGTTAAAGTAGGGCCGCGCGCCCGATTGTTTCCTGTGAGCGAAAAAATGTTTCGAGTGTTGCGTGCGGATTTACAAGTAGTGCTGCTTGATCCAAAAAAACTAAAGCGCTACTTAGTGCTTAAAAGCGAACATTTAGCAATTATCAACCACCCGCTATGTGCAACGTGGTTGGTAACATGGAACGGAGACGGACCGTCTTCAGTGTGGCTACAATTCTTTGGTCGGTATTTCCAACTCAACTGTCAAACCATAGTGAAAGGTCCAATTAATCTGGATTTTGACAAAGAAGCGTGTAGATTTCCGCTTAGCGCAAACGTGTTTGATGAAACTTGGGGTGAGATCCGAAAAGTTGGGGCGGTTATTCTAACCCCTGAGCAGTGCCGGAAACGCGCAGAGCACATGGTGTTGATCTTTATGAACATACCAACACCTTCTAAATTGCTTCATCATTGGTTTCGAAGATTGCTCCAAAAATTTTGGCACGAATAGACACCATCCTGGCCTAAACCCCAGGCTTTTCTTTTTCTCAATCAGAACGATTGACAAATAATGATCTTTATATAGTATACCAGCAAGCAAACAAGCATGCGGAGGCTTAAAATGCAGCCCTTAAGAGTCTTACCAGCGCCTTTTTTTGCCAACAACCCCCCGTATCAATTCGTCTTTCTAACTCGTAAGAACAGAACTGATTATCTTGTATCTCAATCTGATGGAGTAGTAGGTAATCCCTTGTGGAAAGTGTGGCAACTCGTGTGGAACGGAGATATTTTTCCAAGCTTTTTTCTCCATCTACCCAAAAATTCTTTTCAGGTAAGCGGGAACCTGCTGAACCCCACAACATACTGGGAATCAAACGAAGTAGGACGGTTCTGTTTTGATGGCAGTATTCTGGTATATGATCTTGGTGCCCAAAGACATGTAGCAATGGGTGTATATTTTTTACCCGACGAAGAAATTGGCAGCATCAAGCAGCACTCCATTTTAATTTGCTACTTCAACCCTACAATTTTGGACCACGCATATTTTCTGCTTCAAAGATATTTCTAGAAAACAACTCCCCCTGGCCCAACCACCCAGGCTTTTCTTTTTCCAAAAAACTGCTATAATAAGCACAGTTTTTAATAAAATCCATTGTATGGACACACAAACCGACATTGCTATTTTGGGAGCTGGAATTGGTGGTTACGAAACATTCCGCTCACTTGCTAAGCAATTCAAGCGCCACGGAATCAAAAAAACCATCACTCTTATTGATCACAACAACTACTTCACTTTTACACCAATGCTGCACGAAGTGGCCTCAGGTTCTATTGAACCACAACATGCTGCCATTCCTATTCGCGAACTCGTTTACAAAACCAAACACCGGTTTTTAAAAACCCACGTTGAATCTATTGATCCGCAAAAAAAGATTATAGCTACAACTGACGGAAAAATTAGTTATGAATATTGTGTAGTAGCCCTCGGCAGTGGAGTAAACTTTTTTGGTGTTTCTGGTGCTGATCAATACGCTTATACTGTTCGTACATTATCGAGCGCTATGAAGCTGCACAATGATCTGTTCGAACTGTTAGACAAAACAACAGGCGACAAAATTTCGCTCAACATTGTTGGTGGTGGGTATACTGGTGTGGAGCTAGCCGGGCAGTTTATGCACCTAGCCAAACACCAACTTAAAAAACTATACCCCGAAAAAGAACTAAAAATTTCAGTTATAGAACACGGTCCATCAATTCTCGGTGTTCTGCCCCAAAAAGTACAAACAACGGTACAAAAATTACTAGAAAAAAACGGCGTAGAATTTTTGCTCAATCAAGATGTGCAGAAAATCGAACCAAACAAAATTGATTTGGCAAGCGGTAAAACTGTTGAAAGTGATATGGTAGTATGGTCGGCAGGCGTAAAAAATACCGGAACAACTATTTTACCAGCAGAATTTTGTGAAAAAGATCGCATTCCTACGAATGAATTTTTACAACATAAAAATCTTCCTTCGCTATATGCGGTGGGTGACATTGCCCTATCATTTAACCCCGGCGCGGACAAACCCCAACCTCAACTTGGTGAGACTGCTCACAAAGAAGGGGAGTATGTGGCCAAACACCTAACCGCAACTATTTTAAATAAAAAAATAAAGCCTTTTCACTTTCACTCGTTTGGCACACTCATGCCGATTGGAGATTGGTTTGGGGTGGCAGTAATTGGAAAGTTAGTTTTCTTTGGTCGCATCGCCTGGTGGATCCGCCGCACTGCCTATCTGCTTTTTATCCCCGGGATTTTACGTCGCTTGCGTATTGTGATTGATTGGACATTGCATAGTTTGGGATTTCGGTATATGATAGCGCTTGAAAAAAAGGATCCACCAGAGTTAAAACCTTAAAACTAAATTATTTATTAAACTAAGTACATACACGTATGATGTGTTCACACACCACAAAATGCTGTCCGAAAATGGCTGATTATGGCCTTTTGGTATTGCGCGTTATTCTAGGCGTTATTTTTATTTACAGCGGATATATCAAATTAGCTAGCCCAGCAATGATGGTTGGCATGTTCACCGCACTACATTTCCCAGCTCCATCATTTTGGAACTACTTAGTAGGTATTACCGAGCTTGTTGGTGGTATTATGGTTTTGCTTGGCGCATATGCTCGCTACGCTTCTGCTGTGCTCAGTTTTGTAATGTTGGTAGCAGTAATAATTTTGGCAAAAATGGCTGGATTTAACCTCATGACTATTGGATATCCACTTGTTTGTATGGGTGCTTTTGTTGCCCTGACTGGTGTTGGTGCTGGTAAATACCGTGTTCTTAAAATGGAATGCTGCTGCAAAAAATGCAAAGCTGGAATGAACGAAGGTAGTTGTTGCAAAGATGGTGGAAAATGCGAGTGTGGAGATAAGAAAGAAATGGGTAAATAATAGATTTCCTACAAACAAAAAACCGCCCCGATGTACATCGGGGCGGTTTTTAATTACTTCAACCCTTCCCACATTTGGTTAAACCACATTGTAAAACTTTTCATTACTGCTTCGTTTTCAATAATAATTCCTGAGGGGTAACCAACCAAATCAATATAAGCTATTTTATTTTTCCAGGCAATATTGTCGGTTGGAAACAAGCCTTTTTGTTTTGGCCACAATTTATAGCGTACATCATGTTTGGTTTTTTGCATCTGAGCCTGATATTCCGCAAGCATTTTGTCTTCACAAATAATGTCTCGTGTTGCTGCCTTGGGATATGAAAAAAATTGAAACCCCGGCATTACAGCCTCCACGCGCTCGGGAGAAAAGATGGTTAAGAGTTCAAATTGCTCAGTACTTTTTTCAAAATCTTTTCGAATTTCTTCATAAATATTTTTCACGCCTTCCACCCCATCAAAAAATCGTACTTTTGTTTTTTGTTGTTTGCCCACCTGGAGCGCATTAAACTCGCTCGCTTTTTGCACCAACTCTTTTTCTAAACTCTGCAATTCTTTTTGCTCCTTAGAAACAAAAGCCAAAAGCCCAGCGTGATCTACCGCTTCATAGTTTTTAACTCCCCGCTCTTCTATTTCACTTACCAAACCTTTTTCTACTAAACTTTGCACCAAATCATAAATATGGGTGCGTGTAATTCCAGATTCTCTACCCACTGCCGAAACCGGCGCCTTGCCAATCTTTACCAAACTCAAAAAAATCTGAGCCTCTTTTTCGTTAAGATTAAGTTTTAAAAGAAGTTGTTTAAGTTCAGCCATATTATAGATATGTTGTAAATAATTTACTACATTTTTATTATACTATACATTTTTTTGTTTGTAAATAGATAAATGGTTGTATATATTACTTGACAAAATGTGTTTAAAAGAACATAATGGTTTGTTCAAGAGAAATTCTCGAACAAAAGGAGAGACCATGAATGCAAGCTATGAAGTCCACATTGCCGTCCCTCGAGTAGTACAAATTTTACACGAGCGGATTTTTACTGCGCTTGCCAGGGTTGGAATCACCAAACACAAATACTGCTATCAGGTCGTTAATAATCGCAACTTTGGACAGGTCAATCAAACCGATATTCCAACCGGACATGATTTGCCCGAACTAGGCAGCATGTCGACAGAGCGAGTCGAAACATATGATGAGGCTCACAACTTAGCACTGATCGCAATGGCGATCTTGGCACAATTTCAAGTGAAGGGAAATTTCGAAATTGAAACACTTATCACCGACAACCCTGATGATTTTGAAAACCTTTCAATTCTCGAATTTCCAGGGTTTGAGTTAGTGCCGAACTCACCACACCACGAAACGCATCTTATCTTTAAGAACGGTCAAAAGGGTGGACTATTTCCAAGCCATGCCGATGCTATCCAATTCTTTCGAATGGTA
>JACCDN010250868.1_pt1 | contig 10504 bp, 14 predicted proteins | sample 7441691 | NCBI WGS metagenome assembly JACCDN01 (sample SAMN15323439, study PRJNA562643) | freshwater metagenome | isolation source: river surface water | place: USA:Blue River Watershed | collected 2017-08-16
AATCTCGGCGACGGATGCTTCCTTGTTCGCCATGGTGCTCCTTGTGTGTTGGTTATGGACCCGAACACCTCTGGCAAAGAAAAAACTCCGGCGCACGCGCACGGAGTGAAAATGGCTTTCGCCACGGAACTTCGTTTGCCTGCGCGGGTCTTCACCGGGGTGAAACTTCGATCGGGGATTGCTCCTCGATGACCAGCGGTCTTCGGTTTCTCCAGAGTAACAGCGTGCGCGTGCTCCGCGCAAATCATTACCGTCAGGCGCGTGGCAGCGTGACGATGAAGCGAGTGTTCCCCGGAGTGCTTTCGACAGCGATTGAGCCCTTGTGTGCACGGACAAGTCCGTCAACAATCGCGAGCCCTAGACCGGTCGAACCTGTCGCGCGCTGTCGTGACGTGTCCGCGCGGACAAAACGCTCGAACAGGGTTTCGCGGACATCGTCGGGGATTCCGGGGCCGTTGTCGGCAACCACAATGATTACCTCGGTGGGTGTTCCCTTTGCGGTGACACTCACGGCGGTGCCTGCCGGCGTGTGAGTCTTGGCGTTGGCGAGCAGGTTGGTGATGACCTGGTGGAGTCGGTGTTTGTCCGCCATGACAGCGAGGCCACGAGCCGCCTTAACCGACCACGAGTGATCGGGTCCGGCGACTTGGGCGTCGTTGACGGCGTCCTTCACGAGCTTCGCGACGTCAACCCTCGTCATCTCCAATTCGCGACCCTCGTCGAGTCGGGCGAGCAACAAGAGATCTTCGACGAGTTCCGTCATGCGAATGGACTCGCTCTCGATTCGACTCAGTGCGTGCCGCACGTCCTCGCTCACGTCCATGTTGAGTCGTCTCGTCAACTCCGAATAACCGCGGATCGCGGTGAGGGGTGTTCGCAATTCGTGGCTCGCGTCCGAGACAAACTGTCGCACCTTCGCTTCACTCGCTCGACGAGCGACGAGCGCCTGGTCGACGTGGTCGAGCATTTGGTTGAACGCCTCTCCGAGTTCACCCACCTCGGACTCGGGGTCGGTCACTTCGACCCGCTCGGAAATTGTCGTGTCCCCCGTGCCGATGGGGCTTCGCGAAATGTTGAGGGCTGTGTGGCGCATCTTTTCGAGGGGTGTGATTGCGTTGTCGATCACTCGTCTCGTCACGACCGCAACGATGGCGAGCACGGCACTCAGGAGGGCGAACGTGAACAGCCCGATTCGTCCCAGGGTCCTGTCGATGATTGCGGTCGGCAAGCCGACGACAACGCTTTCATCACCGCGCTGACTCGCCGCGACGATACGGTAACTCCCGAGTTCACCGAGTCGAACGGTTTGCGGTTCACGCGAATAGACGCCCGACTTCAACTCGGTGAGGTCGACGTCGTTTATCGCTTCGGCGTGTGCACGCTCATCGAGATACACCGCGCTCGCTTGACCATAGGTCGCGACGGCGATGACCGTCCCAACCGGGAAGCCAGGTCCGTCGATTTGCTGACGAAGTTCGTCGCGATCGAGGGAGGTGATGAGTTGGGCGGTTTGCCTCACCTCGTCATCGAGTTGTCCGATCATGAAGGTGCGGACGCCGAGGATGCTTGCCGCACCGAGCGCGATTCCCGCTACCCCCGTCAGCGCAACCGATCCGAGGATGAGTTGCGTACGAAGTGAGCGGGCGCCGGACATTCCTAGCTGGCCGGTCGGATCACGTAGCCGACACCGCGAACGGTGTGAATAAGGGCGGGCCCGAGGGTATCAATCTTTTTACGAAGGTACGAGATGTAAATCTCGACGATGGACGAACGACCGCCAAAGTCGTACGACCAGACTCGATCGAGAATCTGCGCTTTCGACAGAACTCGTTTGGGGTTGCGCATGAGATAGCGCAACAGTTCGAATTCGGTCGCCGTGAGATCGATTCGGTGGTCGCCACGGAACACCTCGTAGGTTTCTTCGTTGAGAACCAGGTCACCGACGCGGATTTCGGGGTTCTCTTTCGCCGATGCGGCGGACAGGGTGCGACGGACGATTCCCCGTATTCGAGCGACGAGTTCTTCAACGGAGAACGGTTTGGTGACGTAGTCGTCGCCTCCCGCCGTCAGTCCCGCGATGCGATCCTTGACGTCGTCCTTGGCGGTGAGGAAGAGGACGGGAACATCTCCGCCGGCGACTCGGATCCGCTTCATGACTTCGAGTCCGTCGAAGTCCGGAAGCATGATGTCGAGCACAATGATGTCGGGGTCGAATTCGCTCGCCGCGGTGACGGCCTGTTGACCAGAGGCGGCGGTGCGAACCTCAAATTTCTCGTAACGCAGGGCGAGTGCGACGAGATCGGAGATCGACGACTCATCGTCGACCACGAGTGCCCGAATCGGCTTGCCGTCGGGCTTCACAAGTTCGGTGGTGTCTTTCGGCATATTCCCAGTCTTATGACTTACCTATGAATTTCCCAAACAACGCCAGAGTTTGCGATGAGAAAACACCGAACGCCCGAACCGAGGTTCGGGCGTTCGGAAAGGGAACGACTAGAGAGCCGCGATGTCGAGCGGAATACCCGGTCCGAAAGTCGTCGACATGGACGCCTTCTGGATGTAGCGACCCTTCGACGACGACGGCTTCAAACGCTGAACCTCGTCCATCGCCGCGCGGAAGTTGTCCGCGAGCTGGTCCTCCGAGAACGACGCCTTGCCTACGATGAAGTGGACGTTGGCGTGCTTGTCGACACGGAACTCGATCTTTCCGCCCTTGATGTCGGTGACGGCCTTCGCCGGGTCCGGCGTGACGGTGCCCGTCTTCGGGTTCGGCATGAGGTTACGGGGACCGAGAACCTTTCCGAGGCGACCGACCTGACCCATCAGTTCGGGCGTGGCGACAGCGGCGTCGAACGCGGTGTAGCCGCCGGCGACCTTGTCAATCAACTCGACGCCACCGACCTCGTCGGCACCGGCCGCGAGAGCGGCTTCCGCTGCGGGACCGGTTGCGAACACGATGACGCGCGCGGTCTTACCCGTGCCGTGAGGAAGGTTGACGGTTCCACGAACCATCTGGTCTGCCTTACGTGGGTCCACGCTGAGCTTCAACGCGACCTCGACGGTCGAGTTGAACTTGGACGAGCCCGTCTTCTTCGCAAGCTCGACCGCCTGGGCGGGGGTGTAGTACTTGCCCTCTTCGAGGAGGGCGACTGCGGCGTTGTACGCCTTTGACTTCTTAGCCATGTTTGTTTTCTCCTTACGAGAATCGCGGTGTGTAGAGCCTGGCGACTCTCCCGCTCATCGGAAATGGGTTATTCGACCGTGATGCCCATGGAGCGGGCGGTGCCGGCGATGATCTTCGCTGCTGCGTCGATGTCGTTCGCGTTCAGATCGACCTGCTTCTCGGCAGCAATCGCACGAACCTGGTCCTGGGTCAACTTGGCGACCTTGACCGTGTGAGGCGTCGACGAGCCCTTCTGGACTCCGGCGGCCTTCTTGATGAGTTCCGCGGCCGGCGGGGTCTTCAGAATGAAAGTGAACGAGCGGTCCTCGTACACCGAGATTTCAACGGGAATAACGTTTCCGCGCTTGTCCTGCGTGGCGTTGTTGTACGCCGTGCAGAACTCCATGATGTTGACACCGTGCTGACCGAGCGCCGGACCGATCGGCGGGGCGGGGTTAGCCGCGCCTGCCTGAATCTGGAGCTTGATCAGGCCAACAACCTTCTTACCTGCCATTTTCTTTTCCTTACTGTCGTGTGTGACGGGTGTCACACGCTCCCACATCGCCGCCGTTGCGACGCGTGGTAAATCTGGTTATTGCTTCTCCACCTGGGCGAAGGTGAACTCCACCGCGGTGTCTCGACCGAAAACGTTGATGAGGATCGACAACTTGCCGGTTTCGGCGTGAATCTCGTTGATCGTTCCCTGAAGGCCAGCGAAAGCGCCCTCCTTGATTCCGACGGTCTCGCCCAACTCGTAATCGGTCGTGACCTTCGCGGAACGGGCGGAACCCGACTTGAGTCCACCCGCGGCACGGGCACCCTCGACATCCGCGGTCGTCTTGAGCATCTCGAATGCCTCATCGAACGAGAGCGGAATCGGGTTGTGAGCGTTGCCGACAAAGCCCGTCACACCCGGGGTGTGACGCACCGTTGACCACGAGTCTTCGTTGAGGTCCATGCGAACGAGAACGTACGAGGGAACACGAACACGGGTGACGAGTTTGCGTTGCCCGTTCTTAATGTCCACGACGTCCTCGAGCGGAACCTGAACCTCGAAGATGTAGTCCTGCATGTTCATCGACAACACACGGTTTTCGATGTTGGTCTTGACCTTCTTCTCGTAACCCGCATAGGAGTGGATGACGTACCACTTGCCGGACTTGCGGCGAAGTTCCTTCTTGAAGTCCGCGTACGGGTCTTCCTCCGCCTCGGCAGTCGCAGCTTCCGTCGTCACGGCCTCTTCGTCCGCGGTGGCATCGGCAGCGGCATGAGCCTCCTCCGCGCTGTCAATGTCGAGAGCGTCGTCAACAATCGCGTCCGCTTCCGGATCGGCGGCAACCTCGAGAGCACCCAACGCCTCATCGAGGTCGGTCTCGTTGTCGTTGACCTCGTGCATCGCCAGTTCCTCGGCGCTCGTCGCGCCCGCGGCATCCTCGCTCAGGGTGTTGCCCTCTTGCGCCTCGTCCTCTTCCGACGACTGTTCGGCCGCCGTCGACAGGTCGATGTCTTCGAAGTGGTTCTCCGTCACGATGTGTCCTCTAATCCTTTAGTTTCCGAAATTCCAGGTTTCGCCACCGAACACGAATCCGGTGAGAAGTCCGATCACGAAGTCGAGCCCCGTGATGAGCGCCATGACGATAACAACAAAGGCGAGAACGACTCCGGTGTAGTTGATGAGCTCTTTGCGGGTCGGGGTGACGACCTTGCGCAACTCCAGAACGACCTCGCGCAAGAACTGCGAGACGCGTCCGAACACGCCCTTCTTCCGCTCGCCACGAGACTCGTGGGCGGCGGCGTCGGTGTGATTGTCGGTCACTGTTGTTGCCTTTCGGTTGGGGGTGCCGCCGACTTAACGACGAGCGCAGGGCGGACAGGACTCGAACCTGCAACCTGCGGTTTTGGAGACCGCTGCTCTACCAATTGAGCCACCGCCCTCTGCGGTGAGATCGCTTCGCGAGCGCCTGACGGCACGACGAAGCATGGTGTTTTCGCACCAATCCACAAGTGTATTGCAGGCGAGTGCTTTCGGCAAAGTGAGGCGACGCAATCGGGCTCTCAAGTAGTCTGGTCGGGTGACGGAACCGCGTAAACGAGTGTCGGCGCGCATTGGTGCGATCGCCGAGAGTGCAACCCTCAAGGTCGATGCGAAGGCGAAGGCGCTCAAGGCCGCCGGTCGGCCCATCATCTCCTACGGTGCGGGTGAACCGGACTTTGCGACACCCGAACACATCGTTGAGGCCGCCGTCGCGGCAGCCATCGACCCGAAAAACCACCGATACACGCCCGCGGCGGGACTTCCCGAACTTCGGGAAGCGATCGCGGAGAAGACTCGGCGGGACTCCGGTTGGGCGGTGTCGGCGTCGCAGGTCATCGTCACGAACGGCGGCAAGCAAGCCGTATACCAAGCGTTTCAGTCTCTCCTTGATGAGGGCGACGAGGTTCTCGTGCCGTCGCCGTACTGGACGACCTACCCCGAGGCGATAGCCCTCGCCGGTGGCGTGATGGTCGACGTCTTCGCCGGTGCCGACCAGGGATACCGCGTCACCGTCGAGCAGCTTGAGGCGGCGCTCACCCCGAAAACGAAGGTGCTCCTTTTCGTCAGCCCGTCGAACCCGACCGGGGCCGTGTACTCGGCGGAGGAGACTCGAGCAATCGGAGAATGGGCCCTCGCCAAGGGGCTCTGGGTCGTGGCCGACGAGATCTATCAGAACCTCACCTACGAAGAAGATCGTGCGCCGTCCATCACCGAGGTTGTCCCCGAACTGACGAATCAGACGATTCTCGTCAACGGTGTCGCGAAAACCTACGCGATGACGGGCTGGCGTCTGGGTTGGATGGTGTCACCGCCGGACGTCACCGCGGCGGCAGCGAACCTGCAATCACACTTGTCCAGCAACGTGTCAAACGTCTCGCAGCGCGCGGCCCTCGCCGCGTTGACGGGGGACCAATCAATCGTCGACGACATGAAAAAGGCTTACGCCCGTCGCCGCGCACTGATGGTGGCGGAGTTGTCGCGAATTGACGGCTTTGTCGTCCCCGAACCCGGTGGCGCCTTTTACGTGTACACCGACGTCACCGGACTTCTCGGTCGTGAGTGGGGCGGACAGGTCATCACCAACACCCTGCAACTCGCCGACTACATTCTCGAGGCGGCCGAAGTTGCCGTTGTTCCTGGTGAGGCGTTCGGCCCGAGCGGTTACCTGCGTTTCTCGTACGCTCTCGGGGATGACGAATTGCTCGAAGGCATCCAGCGCCTCCAGAAGCTTTTCGCCTAGTCGAATCCGACGAAAGACGGCTCTGGCGTCAACATTATTCCGAAGGTGTCATGCACGCGGATTGAGATGTAGCGCGCGAGTTCGATCACGTCTTTCGCGGTGGCTCCGCCTCGGTTGATGATCGCGAGGGTGTGCTTGGACGAAACACCCGCGTTATTTCCCGGTAGCGCAAATCCGCGCGGAACACCCGCCCGTTCGATGAGCCACGCGGCTGATAGTTTCACGTCCGGCGCGTTCCCGTCGAAGCCGGCGAATTCGTGTTCCGCGCCGAGCGGCACAACGACGGGGGCGCGATCGCCCTCGAGCGGAAATCGCGGTGTGTCCGCCGGCAGTCGTCGTGACACCTCGTCGCTGACAATCGGATTGGTGAAGAACGATCCGACAGAGACCGAATCGGGGTCTTCCGAGATCACCATGCCCTTCGATGCGCGAAGCTCAAGCACCGTTCGCCGCACGTCGGCGAGCGCCGCCGTGTCGCCGACCTCGACTCCGAGTGCGGTGGCGAGTTGACCGTAGCGGATGGGTTCGGAATCGTCCGCCCGAGTCAGTCCGAACGTGACCGAGACCACGAGTCCGGCTCGACCTTCCTTGAGGGCTGAGGTTCGATACCCGAATCGCAGGTCGTCGGGACCGAGCGTGACGACCTCACCCGTTCCGGCGTCGACGAATTGGAGGAGAACGAATGTGTCAGCGAGTTCGGCGCCATACGCCCCGATGTTTTGGATGGGGGCGGCGCCCACCGTTCCCGGAATGCCCGACAACGCTTCGAGGCCGGACAAACCGTTGTCGACGGTCCACGCAACGAGGGAATCCCACGACTCCCCCGCTTGGGCGGTGACGAGCACCGTGCTGCCGTTTTCTCGAGCGTCAATACCCGTCGTAGCGACATGAATGACCGTTCCGTCAAGCCCCTCGTCAGAGACGACGATGTTTGACCCTCCGCCGAGAAGAAACCAGGGTTGTCGGCCGGCGCTGACCTCGCGGAAGGTGTCGATGAGTTCGGCGCGCGTCGTTGGCCGCCGATAATCCGCGATGGGACCGCCGACTCTCAGTGTCGTGACGTCGCGAAACAGCTTCTCAGTCAAAAACGACCTGCACCTGGGCCTTGCCCAAGACGGTGTCGCCGTCAAAGGTCACCGTGAGGTCAAACCGCAACGCGTCGTCGACCGCGGCTCCGACCTTCACCTCGATTGTGACATCCGCACCGGTCTCCGCATCAACGACGACGGGTCGGGTGAATCGGACCCCATAGTCCGATACGCGGCCGCGAGTTCCGAGAAAGTCGAGGAGAGGTTGAATGGCGAGGCCCATGGTCAGCATCCCGTGCGCGAGAACTCCGGGAAGTCCGACCGACTGTGCGACGTCGTCACGATAGTGGATGGGGTTGAAATCACCCGAGGCGCCCGCATACCGCACGAGTGAGCCTCGATCGAGGTAGACGGTTCGGGTCGCGACGACGTCGCCGACGGAAACACCGGGAAGCATGATTAGTCCTCCCCTCGAACGACGAGAGTGGAGACAGCGGTAACCACATGGGCCCCCGTCGGGTCGGTCATGACCGATTCGCTCGTCACCATCGAATGGGCCCCGAGCGATTTCACGCTCGTCACCGAGAGGGTGGCGGTCAGTTCGTCACCGGCGACGACGGGTCGGGAATAGACGAAGCGTTGGTCGCCGTGAACGACTCGGGAAAAATCGATGTTCGCGTCGGGCTCCGCGAGGAGTTGGGCGAGCGTGTGTTCTTGAACAACGACGGGAAAGGTTGGTGGAGCCACCACGTCGGCGTGCCCAGCTGCCCTGGCCGCATCGACATCAAGGTAGATCGGATTGGTCGCGAAAACCGCTCGGGCAAACTCGCGCACCTTTTCGCGGCCGACGAGGTACGGTCCGACGGACGGAAATTCTCGTCCGACGAGTTCAGGGTTCACCGACATGGCTTCAGTCTACAAACGCCCTCGGTCGGCGGGTTGGAGCAATTCGGGTCCGTCGCCGCGCAGTGGGTTGACTTCGACCGCGTGCAATTGAGACGCGACGGAAAGGGACCGCTCCACGATGTCGTCCACGAACACCTGGTCAGCGGAGGTTCCGCGGTCAAGCCACACCCCCCAGTCCTCGCGCGCGAGAACAACGGGAGTCCGATCGTGCAGCCACGCGATCGGTTCGGGAGCCGCCATCGTGAGAATCGTCACGGTAAGAACCCAGTCGCTCGACGGAGATTCCCTCCACCACGAATACAGTGCGGCGAAGGCGAGGAGTCCCTCGTCGGCCGAAACCGCGTACGGGGTCTTAAATTTCCCCTCCGTATGCCATTCGTAATAGGCGTCGGCGGGAACGAGTGCCCGTTGGTGAACGACGGCACCGCGGAATGACGCCTTCTCGCACACGGTCTCGCTGCGGGCGTTAAAGGTCGGATACGACAAGGTCAGGGTGGTCGCGAACGGCGGAACGAGAGACCATCGCGCGGTCGTCACCAATCGGCGACGGTCGTCACGCTTCTCGAGCACGATCGGAACAGGTTGGGTGGGCGCGATGTTCCACGACGGACGAATCTCGACATCCGCGACCTCGTCGGCGGAAAAGTACCGTCCGAGTTCCTCGCCGCTCAGGGTCGATGCGAAACGCCCGCACATCGGCTACAGGGCGCTGTCGACGCAAGCGCGCGCGGTGATGTGTTCGCGAATCCACTGCGCCGCCGCACGGTGGGCAGGGTGATCGCGGTATTCCTCGAGAGCCCGCTGCGACACGTGTTCGCTGACAAGCACGAGGTCGAAGTTCGAGTCATCCTCGCCCAGATCCGTCGTGATTTCGAGCGAGGTGAGTCCGGGAACGACGGCGGGCAAACCCTCAAGCAAACGGATGATTTCGCGCGTCACCGTCGCTCGTTCGGCGTCCTCCGTCGCGGCCAACTTCCACATGACGATGTGTCGAATCACGCTGTTGCCTCCTTGAGGGCGGATCGCAAGGCGTTCTCGTCGACGCGCCACCGCGCGTGACGCTCGCCGTTGATGACGATGACGGGAATGTCGTCCTTCATCGAGTCAAACCATTCGGCGTCGTCGAGGATGTTTCGCTCAACCACCCGTGCCGCGGGGAAATCTTCGACGACCCGCGCAATGACCGATGTCGCGTCGTCGCAGAGGTGACACCCGGGCTTACCGAATACCTCCACCGTGACGTCCGCCATGACCCCAGCCTATGCTGGTGTGATGCCCCGGCACCCGAGCGCCATCGCCTTCTTCGACCTCGACAACACCCTGGTCAAGGGGTCGACGATGTTTCTCTACGCTCTGACCGCGTGGAAGCAGGGCCAGTTGCGACTCATCGACATTATTCGTTTCGGGTGGCATCAGTTGACGTTCCTCACCGTTGGTGAGACCGCCGCGCACAGCGCGGTCGCGCAGGGTCGCGGCCTGGACCTCATTGCCGGACAGTCGGTTGCCGCACTGTCCGAAATCGCGCACGCGACCGCGCGGGATGCCGTCGGCTCACGACTGATCACCGCAACCCTCGACCGCGCCCGCCAACACCTCGCCAACGGTGACGAGGTGTGGATCGTCACAGCGTCTCCCCAGGCATTTGCCGAAATCGTTGCGGACGACCTGGGCTTTACGGGAGCCCTCGGAACACAGGTTGAATCGAAAGATGGCTATGCCACGGGGAACCTCGTCGACGCTCCGCTCCACGGGAAACGCAAAGTCGGCGCCATCACGGCACTTGCGCAAGCGCGCGGGGTATCGCTGGCCGATTGCTACGCCTACTCGGATTCGCGAAACGACATCCCCATGCTCTCCGCGGTCGGTCACGCGTTTGCCGTCAATCCGGACAGCGCCCTCGCGCGGGAAGCCGAGGCGCGCGGCTGGGAGATCATTCCGATACGACAAAAGCGCCGAGGCTGACCCCGGCGCTCGTCGATCGCGACGCGACTACTTCTTGTTGCGACGCTGGTGACGTGTCTTACGAAGCAACTTGCGGTGCTTCTTCTTCGCCATACGCTTGCGACGCTTCTTGATAACGGAACCCATGGAACACCTTTTACCTGAGCCGACACGAGTGCCGGCGAACGGAC
>JACCDN010801332.1_pt1 | contig 10504 bp, 5 predicted proteins | sample 7441691 | NCBI WGS metagenome assembly JACCDN01 (sample SAMN15323439, study PRJNA562643) | freshwater metagenome | isolation source: river surface water | place: USA:Blue River Watershed | collected 2017-08-16
CTTGGCGACCAAACACTTTCCTGCTCGCGATTTTCGAAGTGATCTTCACTGTGACAGAACCGCCAATGCGTTTTGTTCGTCGCTTCGTACCACCGCTTCGCATTGGTGGCGTAGCACTCGATCTCTCTTTTATCGTTCTATTGATTGCAGTCAATCTCTTGCAATCAATAGTCGTTGCGGTTCTTTAAGCTTTACTTAACTCAAAGATTAAGCCGAGTTCAAATTCTCCCGGAGTAAGGCTCTCGTCGCGCACCATCGATGTCGCGAGAACTTCTTCCGAAATATGTCGGAGGCCCGATTCGATAGTCGAAACATCTTCTGGGTTGGCATTCCACTTCACAATGATTCGATCTGAGATATCCAACCCGTCGCTCTTTCGACGTTCCTGTATCGCTCGGATTACTTCACGGATTGCGCCTGCAGCTATGAGCTCTGGAGTGAGCTCTAGGTCGAGAGCGACGCTCTCGCCGTCATGGCTAGCAACCATCCAGCCACTCTTTGGTACTTCAGTCACAACTAGGTCATCGATAGAAATTTCATAGCTGCCGAGCGTAGTCACAGGCTGCGTCCGCAGAGTTCGAACTAGTGAGACAGCATCAGCTGATGCAATGAGTTTGGCAACATCCTGGACAGACTTTCCATATTTCGCGCCGAGTGATTTGAAGTTCGCTTTGATTGAAACATCAACTAAGTCACCATCTGCATCAGCAATATCGGCCAAGTCAATCACATTAAGCTCGTCAGAAATCTGCTCCTTCATTTCAATCGGAAGCGATGACCATCCGACAGCGGAGATGAGAGCACGCTGTAATGGCTGACGAATCTTTACTCCAGATTCTGCACGTGCAGATCGGCCAAGTTCAACGACTCGTCGAGTCATTGCGACTTGCTTATTTAACTCAGGATTAATGAGAGATTTATCTGCAACTGGAAAATCAGTGAGATGCACGGAGACGGGAGCGTTTGGATTTGCTACTCGAATGAGTTCTTGCCAAGTTTGTTCAGCAATGAATGGAACCATTGGAGCAAGCAATTGAGTGAGAGCTTCTAAGCATTCGTGAAGGGTCGCAAGCGCTGCGACATCGCCATCCCAGAAGCGGCGACGAGAACGACGGACATACCAATTGGATAGGTCATCGATAAATTTAGCAAGAACTTTTCCGGCACTTTGTGAATCAAATTCGCTGTATGCCTTATCGACTTCGTTTATAACAGAGTTCAGTTCACTTAAAATCCACTTATCCATCGTCGAGCGATTTGCAATCGAAGGGCTTTGATCTAAAGTGAAATTGGATGCTTTGGCATAGAGTGCGTGGAACGAGATCGTGTTCCAGTATGTAAGGAGGGTCTTACGGATCACATCTGAAATTGCCTCATGGCCTACGCGACGTGAAGCCCAAGGTGATCCTGCTGCAAGCATGTACCAGCGAACAGCGTCAGCGCCATGTTGATCCATGAGAGCCATTGGCTCCAAGACATTTCCGAGGTGCTTGCTCATCTTTCGTCCATCTTTATCCAAGATGTGACCGAGGCAGAGAACGTTCTCGTAGGAGGATTGATCAAAGACAAGAGTTCCAATTGTCATCAAGGTGTAGAACCATCCTCGAGTCTGGTCGATTGCCTCGCAAATGAAGTCAGCGGGATAGGCTGCCTTGAACTGCTCAACTGATCCTTCCTTGTGCGGATAGCCCCATTGAGCAAATGGCATTGATCCGGAGTCATACCAACAGTCAATTACCTCAGGAACTCGGACCATGGTCTGATCACACTCCGCACATCCGAAGGTGATGTCATCAACAAATGGGCGGTGCGGATCTAGAGTTGAAAGTTCTTTGCCGGCAAGGGCGCCGAGCTCTTTTAGTGATGAGATGCAGATTTCATGTTTATTCTCGCATCGCCAAATTGGTAGCGGTGTACCCCAATAACGGTTGCGGGAGAGCGCCCAATCGATATTGTTGGTAAGCCAATCACCATATCTACCGGTCTTAATTGTCTCTGGGAACCAGTTGGTCTTTTCGTTTTCCCGTAGAAGCGCTTCTTTAATTGAAGTTGTACGGATGTACCACGATGGTTGTGCGTAGTAAATCAACGCAGTGTGGCAACGCCAGCAATGTGGATATGAGTGCTCATATGGCTGATTCTTGTAGAGAGCTCCACTTGCCTTGAGCTCCTTCACGAGCGGCTTATCTGCATCTTTAAAGAAAAGTCCACCAACGATTGGTACATCGCTAAGGAAGTGGCCATCAGCTGCAACAGGATTAACGACTGGCAATCCATAAGAACGGCATACCTGTAAGTCATCTGCGCCAAATGCAGGAGCTTGGTGTACTAATCCAGAACCGTCTTCGGTTGTCACGTAAGTCGCGAGAACTACAAAATGTGAATCAGGGATATCGATGTAATCAAATGGGCGCTTATAGGTCACGCGCTCCAAATCCTTGCCCTTAAATCGCTTGAGAATTTCCTGCTCACCTGCAACAGCAGAGAGCAGTGGCTCTGCCACAACCAATACCTCTGTGTTTTCATCGACTGTGGTGCGCACCGCTACGTAATCGACGTCAGGGTGAGCTGCAACCGCTGTATTTGATACCAAAGTCCATGGTGTTGTTGTCCATACCAGGAGAGAGGCGTTTAATTGAGCGAGCTCGCCACTGGTAATCGGAAAGCGAACATAAACTGAAGGATCAACAACGGTTTCATATCCTTGAGCGAGTTCGTGATCAGAAAGTCCTGTGCCACAGCGAGGACAGTATGGAGCAACCCGATGATCTTGAACGAGCAAACCCTTCTTCCAAATTTCAGAGAGTGACCACCAGACGCTCTCAACATACTCAGGTGCCATAGTCCAATATGCTTGATCAAAATCAACCCAGAAGCCCATTCGCTCTGTCATTTTGGTAAAGGCGTCAACATGGCGAGTGACAGAGCTCTTGCACTTGTCGTTAAATTCTGCGATACCAAATTTCTCGATATCGCCCTTGCCTGAAAAACCAAGTTCTTTCTCTACTGCAATTTCAACAGGGAGTCCGTGACAATCCCAGCCAGCTTTACGTGAGACGTACTTTCCCTTCATCGTTTGGTAGCGAGGAAAGACATCTTTAAAAACACGAGCTTCGATATGGTGTGTTCCAGGCATGCCGTTTGCAGTGGGTGGACCTTCATAGAAAGTCCAAGGTTCACCATCGGCACGAGCGCTTAAACTCTTCTCAAAAATATTTTCGCGCTTCCAGAAATCAAGGATGGAGTGCTCCATCGCAGGCAGATCAATCTGCGGAGCGATTGCATTGAACTTCGGTGAATCGGTCATCTCTATCTCCCACTCCATGCTCGACTTCTTGGTAAGTCTCGCTCAATGGAGGGACGAGCACGAGGCTCGCGGTACCACCCGCCTTGCAGCGCTGCTTGAGCACTGCCACTTTCACTCTTCACGCGTTGCGGTTCTACCCTCCCGCATAACGGGAGTATCTTCCAGCCGGCTCCGAGGTGATCGCCTCTTCATCGCCACTTTCGCGCAAATCCTGTGCCCGAAGTCTAAACCATCGCCACCGAACCGCAGTTCCTCACGCGTGGCGCAGTTGGCAGCGGGCAGGTAAAGGGAATAGGGTGCGCGGCGTGCCAGCAAAGAATATTGCCCAGAAGCTCCTTAAGAAGGTGAAGCCTGCTGCAAAGAAGGCCGCTCCAGCGAAGAAAGTTGCGGCAAAGAAGGCTGCTCCAGTGAAGAAGGCGGTTGCTAAGAAAGCCGCTCCAGCAAAGAAAGCCGCTCCAACAAAGAAGGCAGTTGCAAAGAAAGCGGCTCCCGCGAAAAAGGCAGTTGCAAAAAAAGCTGCTCCCGCGAAGAAAGTTGCTGCAAAGAAAATTACTGAAGTAAAGAAGGCGCCTAGTCGTCCTTTTCCATCCAAGGTAGGAAAGACAACTCTTACTGTCGATGAAAAATCCCAAACTGTCTCGGTTGCTACCGTAGTAGCGCCTCAAGCAGTTGCTGTTGTGGAAGAGCGTCGCTTAGTGATGCCACCTCCACCTCGTCCAGTAAAGAGTGGAAAGAAAGTTGCTCCACTGAAGCCTCTTAAGGCTGCGCCAACACCTGTTACCGCCGATGCTGGTGAAGCAGCATGGAGCGCATCAGAGTTGAAGGCGATCCGTGCAGAACTTTCCAAGGATCTCCTACGTCTCCAAGCCGAGCTTGCATCAGTCGAGGCAGAGATGGATGAACTCATCGCAGATGCTGGAGATGGCGCTGGAGATGACCAAGCAGATTCAGGAACAAAGACTTTTGAGCGCGAGCATGAGATGTCACTTGTGATTAATGCGCGCGACATGGTGCTTCAGACAGAACGGGCTCTTAGTCGAATCGATAATAAGACTTACGGAAATTGTGAAGTATGTGGTTCTCCTATTGGAAAAGCTCGACTACAGGTCTTCCCACGCGCGACTCTCTGCATGATTTGCAAGCAGAAGGAAGAGCGGCGCTAAAGTGCGCCGAACTTCTTTAGTTCAACGTCTCTTTTCTATCGCCTTTCTCGTCTGGGCGATTGATTTCCTAACCAAAAACTGGGCGGTAGAGAATTTCACGGCGGCCCCTCGCCAAGTAATTGGAACTTTCTTGCAAGTCTCTCTCTTTCGTAACCCTGGTGCGGCATTTAGTATGGCAACTAGCTTTACCATCGTCTTCACGACTATCTCTCTTGCAGTCGCGCTCTTTATCGCACGATATGCCACTCGATTTACTTCGCCTTGGTGGGCATATGTAGCTGGATTAGTCCTTGGGGGAGTGCTCGGAAACCTCTCAGACCGGATCTTTCGAGCACCTGGATTCCTCTATGGCCATGTGATTGATTGGATTCAAATTCCTCATTGGCCAATCTTCAATGTCGCAGATTCCGCGATCTTTATCGCTGCTGGAATCGCTATCCTCCTTACCTTCAAGAATATTTCTCCTACAGATAACTCAAGCGGTAAGAAGTCAGGAAATAATGAGTAGAGAACATCGCACGCTCATCGTGCCAGAAGGCGTGGCAGGTGAACGTATAGATAGCGCTCTCACTCGCGTTCTTGGCCTATCCAGAACATCCGTTGTGAAGCTGCTCGAAGATGGCGACATCCGCAGTAATGGAAGAGAGGTCGCGAAATCGGAGAAAGTGGTTGCAGGTCAGGTGATTGATGTTTTACTTCCAGCAGAAGTAAATGCTGATCCCATTCCTCCGACGCCACTTGATGGTTTAACAGTTGTCTATAACGATAATGAGATTGTTGTTGTCGATAAGCCCGTTGGATGCGCTGCTCATCCAGCTCCAGGATGGACAGGTCCCACAGTAATTGGTGCACTGATTGCCGCTGGATACACAATTTCCACTAGTGGACCGGCAGAGCGCGCTGGCATAGTCCATCGCCTTGATGCTGGAACATCAGGATTAATGATTGTGGCAAAGACAGATCGCGCCTATCTCAAATTAAAGGATATGTTTCGAGATCACGATGTCGAAAAAACTTATCACGCGCTTGTGCAAGGACATATGGATCCTCCTGAAGGAACCATTGATGCACCTATTGATCGACACCCAACTCAGGATCATCGTTTTGCAGTTGTTGCCGATGGGAAAGAGAGCATTACTCATTACGAAGTAATCGAGTACTACCGCTCGGTTTCGATGGTGAAAGTTGAACTTGAGACCGGCCGAACACACCAAATTCGCGTTCACTTCTCTGCACTCGGTCACCCGCTCGTGGGAGATACCACTTACGGGGCGGATCCCGTTCTTGGTAAGTCACTGGCGATGCGTCGGCCATGGCTCCACGCACTCGAACTTCGCTTCCATCACCCAGTCAGCGGTGAAGAGCTCACTCTGCGCGCTCCATATCCACCTGACCTTGAGGCTTCACTCGCACTTCTTTCGGAGGCAGTTCTCCCATAATTGGGCGGCTACGGGATAAGGTGGCGCCCTAATGTCATCTGAAGAGAAATCAGCTTCACGGGCATCGACGCAAGACTCGTTTGTACATTTGCACGTACATACCGAGTACTCGATGCTCGATGGTGCCGCGCGCGTAGGTGAGTTAGTCAAAGAAGTAGCTCGCCAAGAAATGCCCGCGATTGCAATGACAGATCATGGCAATGTCTTCGGTGCCTTCGATTTCTATAAACAAGCTACCAAAGCAGGTGTAAAGCCAATCATCGGTATTGAAGCCTACGTTGCTCCGGAATCCCGCTTTGAAAAGAAACGTATTCAATGGGGCGATGGCGGAGATGATGATGTCTCTGGCGGTGGCGCATATACCCACATGACCATTCTCGCTGAGAACAATCAAGGGCTTGCCAATCTATTCCGTCTCTCGTCTCTCGCCTCACTCGAAGGTTATTACTACAAGCCTCGCATGGATCGCGAGCTCTTAAGTACTTATGCGGATGGCTTGATAGCTACGACGGGCTGTCCCGGTGGAGAAATTCAGACACGCCTGCGCATGGGTAAATATAAAGAGGCGATGAGAGCAGCCAGTGATTATCGCGATATTTTCGGTAAAGATAATTTCTTCCTTGAGTTAATGGATCACGATATCGATATTGAAAATCGCGTGAAGGCCGATTTGATGAAACTCGGTAAAGAGCTGAAATTGCCCCTGCTTGCAACGAATGATTTGCATTACACCCACCATAAGGATGCTGATGCCCATGCCGCTCTTCTCTGCGTTCAATCCGGTTCGACTTTGGCCGACCCTAAGCGATTTAAATTCGATAATTCAGAGTTCTATGTAAAAACCGCAGCACAGATGCGTGAACTTTTTAAAAAGACTCCTGAGGCGTGCGATAACACTTTATTGATTGCTGAACGCTGCAATGTAACGCTGCGCGAAGGTGAAAACTTAATGCCTCGATTTGAGGTTCCAAAGGGCGAAACGGAAGATTCTTGGCTGCGTTCTGAATCTATCCGCGGATTAGCTGAAAAACTTGGTGATCGACTTACTCCAGAACATAGTGAACGTCTTAACTACGAGCTCGATGTCATGATCAAGATGGGATTCCCTGGATACTTTCTCGTTGTCGCTGACTTGGTAAGTCATGCACGTAAAGAAGGAATTCGAGTTGGTCCAGGACGTGGTTCAGCCGCTGGTTCACTTGTTGCATATGCACTAGGAATTACTGGGCTAGATCCGATTGAACACGGATTACTCTTTGAGCGCTTCTTGAACCCAGAACGTATCTCGATGCCCGATATCGATCTGGACTTCGACGAACGTCGCCGCTCGGAGATGATTCGATATGCAACCGAAAAGTACGGTGAAGATCGAGTCGCGCAAATTATCACTTATGGAACCATTAAATCGAAGCAAGCGCTCAAAGATGCAACTCGAGTTCTTGGATACCCATATGCAATCGGTGAAAAACTCACCAAAGCCCTCCCACCATCGGTGATGGGCAAAGACATCACTCTCGGCGGAGTTTTCGATGCTAAGGATCCACGGTACGGCGAAGCAGGGGAGTTCCGTCAACTCTACGAAGGCGATGTCGACTCGAAGCAAGTCGTAGATCTCGCACGAGGATTGGAAGGCTTGAAGCGCCAGTGGGGAGTACATGCGGCGGGCGTCATTCTTTCGCGAGACCCATTGCTTGATGTCATTCCTATTCATCGCCGCGAATCTGATGGATCGATTATTACCCAATTTGATATGGGAGCATGCGAGGCGACCGGTCTGCTCAAGATGGACTTTCTCGGCTTGCGCAACCTCTCTGTGCTCGATGATGCGCTTCTCAACATTAGAGAGAACCAAAACATCGATATTGTCTTAGAGGATTTGCCACTATCTGATCAAAAAACTTTCGAGCTGTTATCTCGCGGCGATACTCTCGGAGTATTCCAGCTCGATGGTGGTGGAATGCGTTCACTTCTTCGCGCCATGGCGCCCGATTCCTTTGAAGATATCTCAGCGGTAATTGCGCTCTATCGCCCAGGTCCGATGGGTGAAAACTCACATAACGATTATGCCGATCGCAAGAATCGTCGTAAAAAAGTCGAGCCAATTCACCCCGAACTTTCGGAGGCTCTGGAAGATATTCTCGGCGATACCTACGGTTTGATTGTCTATCAAGAGCAGGTAATGGCGATTGCTCAGAAGGTTGCAGGATTCACTCTTGGTCGCGCAGATTTGTTGCGTAAGGCGATGGGCAAGAAGAATAAAGAGATTCTCGATAAAGAGTATGTTCCTTTTGAAGCGGGAATGAAGGCAAATGGATTCTCAGAAGATGCAATTAAGCGCCTCTGGGAAGTTCTGATTCCATTCTCGGATTACGCATTCAACCGGGCGCACTCGGCGGGATATGGTGTTGTCTCTTTCTGGACTGCCTATCTCAAAGCGAATTTCCCAACCGAATACATGGCTGCGCTGCTCACCTCTGTTCGCGATGATAAAGATAAATCTGCGCTCTACCTCTCAGAATGTCGCCGCATGGGTATCAAAGTTCTTCCGCCTGATGTCAATGAATCAAATGCCGAATACACACCACGTGGTACTGATATTCGCTTCGGTTTAGCAGCGATTCGAAATGTAGGTGAAGGAGTTGTCGCCTCAATCAAAGCTTCACGTGAGGCAAAAGGTAACTTCACATCCTTTGGAGATTTCTTAGCAAAAGTTGATGCCCAGGTATGTAATAAGAAGACGATTGAATCACTCATTAAGGGTGGCGCTTTCGACTCGCTCAACCATCCTCGTAAAGGTCTCATGACAATTCACCTCGAGGCCATCGATTCTGTAATTGAAACAAAGCGAGCTGAGGCAATCGGGCAATTCGATCTCTTTGGAGGTGAGACTTCATCTGAGATGGCCGGACTTGAGGTTGAAATCCCGCAGAGCGAATGGGATAAAGGAACACTACTTGCATTTGAGCGCGAGATGTTAGGTCTCTATGTATCTGACCACCCTCTATTGGGAGTCGAGCATGTACTTCGCTCTCACACTGATATGTCAATTAGTCAGTTGCTCGATGATGGCGTTCCCGATGGAATGGTCACGATCGGTGGATTGATTACAGGTGTTCAAAGAAAAGTTTCCCGTAATGGAGATTCGTGGGCCGTTGTAAACATTGAAGACCTCGAAGGATCAATTGAAGCGCTCTTCTTCTCGAAGACTTACAATCAGTACTCACTCTCGCTCACTGAAGATCGTGTTGTAGTTATCCGTGGTCGCTTCTCTCGCAGCGATGAGCAGGTGAGATTTACCGCGATGGAGATGTCGATGCCAGATATCTCAAGTGGACCTACTGGCCCATTGCTCATTTCGCTTCCAGCAGTACAGGTCACACCACCGATTGTTGAGCGGATGAAAGAGATTCTTCGCTCACATCCTGGAAAGCGTGAAGTCCATCTTCATGTTATCGACACTGAGAAATCGACAGTTCTAAAGGTTGATGCGCTCGTCACAGCCTCGCCAAGTTTGAGCGCAGATCTCAAGGCGATTCTCGGCCCTGAGTGCATCGTTCGCGGATAATCAAGTCGCATCTGACTCATCTCGCAAAGTAGAATAGGCGCATGTTGCGTCGCGTCGATTTTCGAGGAAAGTCCCTATCTAAGGGTCAGTACCAACGCGAACTCCCACGAGCAACGCTCGATGTAGCAGCAGCTATGGTTGCTATCGAGCCAATTCTTGAGCGAGTCAAGAATGGCAACGAAGAAGACCTGATTGCGCTCAGTGAACAATTTGATCGGGTGCGACCTGCATCAATTCGCGTCCCGCAGACGGCGCTCGATAGCGCACTTGCCAATCTAGATCCTGCCATTCGCGCTGCATTGGAGACTTCAGCTGAGCGGATTCGCACCGTTCATGCATCACAAGCACGAAGTGAATCAACTGTCACTGTTGTCGACGGCGGAACAGTTCGCGAGAAGTGGATTCCAGTAGATCGAGTCGGGCTCTATGTTCCTGGTGGACGAGCTGTCTATCCAAGTTCAGTGTTGATGAATGTTATTCCGGCACAAATTGCGCGGGTGTCGAGCATCGCTGTCGCATCCCCGCCGCAGGCTGAGTTCGATGGTTTACCTCACCCCACTATTTTGGCAGCATGCGCATTGCTTGGAATTACTGAGGTGTATGCAGTCGGGGGAGCACAAGCAATTGCGCTCTTCGCATACGGCATGGATGGCGTTGCCGAGAAATGTGATTTGGTTACTGGACCCGGAAATATCTATGTAGCTGCTGCAAAACGTGCTCTCCGTGGAATCATCGGTATTGATTCAGAGGCCGGGCCTACTGAGATTGCAATTTTAGCCGATAGCTCGGCAATCGCCGGAGATGTTGCAACGGATTTGATCTCACAGGCAGAGCACGATGTGATTGCCGCTGCCGTCCTTGTTACAGATTCACTCGAACTCATTGAAGCAGTAGAGCGCGAGCTAGAGGTTCGAGTCTCGAGAACTAAACACTCTGAGCGAATCCGAACTGCCCTCACTGGAATTCAATCAGCTGCCGTACTCGTCGACTCGATCGAGCAGGGACTTGATGTTGTCAACGCATATGCGGC
>JACCDN010242821.1_pt1 | contig 10503 bp, 6 predicted proteins | sample 7441691 | NCBI WGS metagenome assembly JACCDN01 (sample SAMN15323439, study PRJNA562643) | freshwater metagenome | isolation source: river surface water | place: USA:Blue River Watershed | collected 2017-08-16
CGACCCAGGTTGCCTGTCCTCCGCCCTGCGGCAGCTCGAGGACGTAGAGCTCACGCGCATCATGCCCGCTGATCCAGACCCGGCCATCGATCGCATATCCGCCTCCGGAACTGCTGAAGGCGCCGAATCGGGAGAGCAGCTCGGGAGGGAAAGACCAGGTGGCGAGGACGTTCCAGCGGGAGTCATATCGGACCAGACGACTCATGGACGGATCGCTGTTGAGGCGATAATGCGCGAAGCATGCCAGCCAGCCATCGCCCGAAGGCACCAGCCAGGTCAGCGACCCGGGCGGCTGTTCGAAGATCTTGCGGCCGGCCGGACGCAGGGTTTCGGCGTCGAAATACTCCAAACTGCTCTCGTCTGGCTTGGCCGGGAAATTCGAGTGGGCGACCAGCAGCTGTCCGCCGACGACGACGCCCGAGTTGAGATGCTTCACCGGCGAGCCCGCCGGAGCCTTCCATTCGCCCACCTTCCTTCCGGTCGCCTTCTCATATTTGCCGATGGCCCTGTCATCGATCGCATAGAAATGCTCCGCATCGGCGGCGACGCCTTGGTTCGCCTCAACCGCCTTCCACGTCCGCACCGACTCCAGCCGACCGAGGTCCGGCCGGGTGGCGCAACCCGCGAGGAACAAGACCGTTACGCTAAGCGCGAGCATCTTCATGAGCGAACCCGACCATTACGTCATGGACCCGCCGTGTCATCCGAAATCAGGAGCAAATGCGTTGCGAGATCGTGCCCCCGAACTATCACCATGGGCATGCGCCCGCCCCGCGTATTAAGCCATATCCTCGGCCTGCTCGGGTGCGCCCTTCTGTTCGCCGCCGATGGCATCAGGACCACGACGACCTATCAGCAGGCTTACGGCACATCCAAAGGAGCTCCGCTGGTCGACGCTTCAAAGGAACTCCCCCGCTACCCCGCCGTCGAACCCGCCGCCGCCCTCTCGACCTGGAAGGTGAAGCCCGGGTTCAAGTTGCAGCTCGCCGCCCAGGAACCGCAGGTCCGCGATCCGATCGCCCTCTGCTTCGACGAGCGAGGACGCATGTTCGTCTGCGAGATGATCGACTACTCCGAACGCCGGGACGAGACGCCGCATCTGGGCCGCGTCTCGGTCCTCGAAGACAAGGATGGTGACGGTCATTATGAGACGAGCCGAGTCTTCGCCGATAACCTGCCATGGCCCACCGGCCTGATCTGGGCCAACGGCGGACTTTACGTCATCGCGACGCCGGACATCTGGCGCTTCGAAGACCGCGCGGGCCGCGGAGTCTCGGATCATCGCGAAAGGGTCTTCACGGGCTTCGGCACAGGCATGAAGCTCATCAACGTCCAAGGGATGGCCAACAGCATGCAATGGGGTCCCGACCAACGCATCCACCTCCTGGCCGGCGGCGGCAACCGCGGCAAGGTCTCCTGCCTGCGCCGCCCCGAACTTCCCGCCGTCGAGCTCGGCGGCAATGACTTCTGGTTCGATCCGCTGACGCATGAGTTCGGGCTCGAATCCGGCGGAGCCCAATACGGGATGAGTTATGACGACTATGGTCGGAAGTTCGGCTGCTCGAATTCGGATCACCTGCAGCACTGGGTCCATGATCGCGCCGGTCAGGGCCTCAATCCTTACCTGCCACTGCCTGCGCCACGGTCGAGCATCGCCAAGGACGGCGGCGCGGCTGAGGTCTTCCGCATCAGCCCGGACGAGCCTTGGCGCATCATCCGCACCCGTTGGCGAGTATCCGGTGCCGTCCCCGGAGCGATCGAAGGCGGCGGACGCGTGAGCGGATACTTCACCGGAGCGACCGGCACGACGATCTACCGCGGCGATGCCTATGGCCCCGCCTTCAAGAACAACAGCTTCACGGGCGATGCCGGCGGCCAGCTCATCCACCGCAAAGTGATCACGCCCGCCCCCGACGGGGTGAACCTTTCCGGCGAACGCCCGGCCGACGAACGTGGTTTCGAATTCGCCGCCAGCCGCGACACCTGGGTGCGCGTGGTCAACTTTTCGAACGCCCCCGACGGCTGCCTCCATGTCTGTGACATGTACCGCGAAGTGATCGAGCACCCTTGGTCCATCCCCGACGAGATCAAGAAGCACCTCGACCTGAACAGCGGCAACGATCGCGGCCGTATCTATCGCCTCGTCCCCGATGACAAAGACTGGGTACGACGCCCTTCGGTGGATCTCGCCGCCGCGTCGACCGGCGAATTGGTCGCTACGCTCGCCCACCCCAACGGCTGGCATCGGGACACGGCCACGCGGTTGCTTTACGAGCGTCGTGACCCCGCCGCGAACGAACCGCTCAGGAATGTGCTCTCCGCCTCCGCGGTTCCGCTGGCGAGGTTGCACGCCCTCAACCTGCTCGCAGCCCTGGAGACACTGCCCGAGCCCCTGCTGACCGGCGCGATGGAAGACAGCGATACGGCCGTAAGCGAAAGGGCGATTCGACTCGCGGGCGACTTCTTCCTGAAGCGCGCCCTGCCCCTGCGGGCCAAGGTCGCCCTCATCCAGACGACCCGCTCGAAAGACGCCCGTCTCCGCTTCCAATCGGCGCTGACCCTCGCGCGGCTGACCGGACCGCAGACGCCTTCCGAAATCACCGATGCCTTCGTAGAGCTGGCCCGCAAGGACCATGACCATGCCTGGATAGCCCCTGCCATCCTCTCCGCCCACCCTGACTTCCTCTCCCGTCAGCTGCTTCCCGCCCTCGCTTCCGACGATATGGCGACCAAGGCCGAAGCCTTCCTGGCTCAGCTCATCTATGTCCGGGCAAAGTCACAGCCCGCGGCGGACCGTTCGGAACACATCGACTTGTTGATAAGACTCGGCACCCGACCTGCTCACGTCGTGGCGCTATCCAAAGGCCTGCCTTCTTCCGGCACGGCGCTCGAACAAGCCGATGCTTCCGGCAAGCTGACCAAAGCCTTCGTCCAAGCGGGCGAAACCGCCAAAGACCCCGGACAGGCGCCGGATCGCCGGGTCGCCGCCCTCGCCCTGCTGGCGGCCGCCCCGCTTAAGCTGAGCCGCCCGATCCTGTCGGACTGCCTCGCCCCCGGTCGCCCGACCGAACTGCAGGCGGAAGCCGTCGTGCGCTGGGGCGGCATCGGCGACCAGTCCTTCGTCTTCGCGGTCATCGAGGCCTGGGATGGGCTGGCACCCTCGGTCCGACCAAAAGCCCTCACCCAGCTGCTGCAACGCCCGGCTTACCTGCGCCCTTTGCTTCACGCCCTCGGAACCAAGAAACTCCCGGCGAACGCCCTCGATGCCGGCCAGATCCAATCGCTGCTCAAGCTCAAGGATCCGCAGCTCGCCGCCGAGGCGCGCAGGGTGCTCGCCGACGTGATCCCTCCGTCCCGCGAAGTCGTCACGGCCAAGTTCGCCGCCAGCATCGATCTAAGCGGGGATGCGGCAAGAGGCCTGGCCATCTATCAGCGCGCCTGCCTGATCTGCCACCGCGCCGCCGGCCAAGGCATGGAGGTCGGTCCCGACCTGCTGACGGTGAAGAACAAAGGTCGCGCCGCATTGCTCGAAGCAATCCTGCACCCCAACAAAGAGGTCGCCGCGCAATACATGACCTTCCAGGTCCAGACCCGCGCCGGCGAAACCTACCTCGGCATCATCGCCGAAGACACGGCCACGCAGCTCACGCTCCGGATGCCCGGAGGTATTTCCAAGACGATCCTCCGCGCCGAGGTGGCCGGAAATTCCTCCGAAGGACGCAGCCTGATGCCCGAAGGCCTCGAAGGCGGCCTGTCGACCCAGGACATGGCTGACCTCCTCACTTTCATCGAAACCCTGAAATAAGATGCGCGTCCTCCTTTCCTGCCTGCTCTCGCTTCCGCTCTTCGGCGCAACGCCGCCCGAAGGCTTCCGTGCGCTCTTCAACGGCAAGGATCTGTCCGGCTGGCATGGCCATAATCCGCACCAAGGTCTCAAACTGACGGGCGATAAGAAGACGGCCGACCTCGCCAAGCAGCGCGCCGACCTCCCTCTGCACTGGCGGGTGGAGAACGGCGAACTCGTCAATGCCGGGACAGGTCCGTATGCGACGACGGACGAGGAGTTCGGCGACATCGAACTGCGGCTCGAATATAAGACGGTGGCGAAGGCCGACTCCGGCATCTACCTCCGCGGCGCCCCGCAGGTCCAGATCTGGGACCATCATCAGGTCTTCGATCCGCAGAAACCCGACCGCAAGCCGCACCTGGGTTCCGGCGGTCTGTTCAACAATACCCCCGGAGCCCCCGGACGCGATCCGCTCGTGCTCGCCGACAAGCCCTTCGGCGCCTGGAATTCTTTCCGCATCATCCAACAAGGCGACGTCACGACGGTGTGGCTGAACGGCCAGCTCGTCGTCGACCGCGCGAAGATGGAAAACTACTGGGACCGCGCGAAGCCGCTGCCGGCCAAAGGCCCCATCATGCTCCAGACCCACGGCGGCGAGATCCGCTGGCGCCATCTTTTCGTCAAAACCCTCTGACCATGCGCCTCCTGCTGCTGCTCGCCTGTTCCGCCCTCGCCTCGGCCGCCCCGGTCAAGGTCGCCATCTTCGACGTCGACGCGACCCCGCCCCTCGGTTCGGCGATGGCGTATGATCCGGTCAAACGCTTGGATGACCTGACGCTGCGCTGCCGTGGCGTCGTGATCACGGGTTCCGGCGACCCGATCGTCCTCTGCGCGGTGGACTGGATCGGCATCGCCAACGAGGGCCACGACGCCTTCCGCGCCGCGCTCGCCCAGGCCGCAGGGACGACGCCCGCCCGCGTCGCCGTCCACGCCCTTCATCAGCACGACGCCCCGGGCTGCGACTTCACGGCGGAGAAGCTCATCAAGGAACTGGACGTCAAAGGCTACTCACGCTTCGAAGGCGATTTCCAACGCACGGTCATCGCCCGTGCCGCCGAGGCCATCGCTCGCGCCCTCCCCGACGCCCGCACGGCCACCGAATGGGGCTGGGGTCAGGCCGAGGTCAAGGAGGTCGCCAGCCAACGCCGCCTGCTCGGGCCCGACGGCAAGGTGAAGTTCACCCGCACCTCTTCCACCAAGAACGCCGCCATGCGCGCCGAACCGGAGGGGCTGATCGACCCGATGGTGACCTCGCTGAGTTTCTGGGATAAGTCCGGCCCCATCGCGGTGATCACCAGCTACGCCTGCCATCCGCAGAGCTACTATCGCCTAGGCTATCCTTCGCCCGACTTCCCCGGCATCGCCCGCTTCATCCGCAGCCAGTCCTGGCCGCACGCGCTGCATGTGCATTTCAACGGCGCCGGCGGCAACATCACCGCCGGTAAATATAACGACGGCGCCTGGGAGAACCGCATGGTCCTGGCGAACCGCCTCGCGGAGGGGATGAAGACAGCCCTCGACCGGACGGTGAAGAAGCCGCTGTCGGATGCCGACATCGGTTGGTCGCACACGCCGGTCCGGCTGCCGCTCGCCCCGCACCTCAAGGCCGATGAGTTGATCGCCAAGCTGAAGGCGACACAGCCCAAGGGTTACATATCCTACGGAGACCAGCTGGCCTGGCTCCGCCGCCATGAATCCGGCCACCAGATCGACATCACCTGCCTGCGTGTCGGTGACTCACGCATGCTCCACCTCCCCGGCGAACTATTCGTGGAATATCAACTCGCCGCCAAAGCGATGCGACCCGACCTCCGCGTGGCCGTGGCCGCCTATGGTGACTACGGCCCCGGCTACATCGGCAGCACCTGCGCCTATGAACAGGGCGGCTACGAAGTCGGCCCGACGTCCTCCAACGTCGCCCCTCACGTCGAACCCGTCCTGCTCGACGCGATGAAGCGCCTGCTCGAAGCCAAGGATGCGCCCTCCACCTCACCTGCTCCGGCCGCGCCCGGGATCCCCAAGCCCGTTCCGGCCAAGGATCCGGCGGGAATCAAGTTCGAGAAATTCGAACTCAAGGACGCGAAACTGCTGACGGTGATGGGCGTGGTCCGTTCCAAGGCCTACTTCCAAGGTCAGCTGATCGACATCGTCTTCAAGGACCCGAAAGGCGAACTGGATAATCGCCCGGTCAGCCTCAATCTGACGAACACCACCGTCGGCCAGGTGATGGAGATGCTCTCGCGCCTCGCCGACTTCAAATACTCCATCGAAGGAAATACCATCACCCTCGAACCCAAGTAAGCACGCGGCCTACCCCTGCCCCTACCCCGCACTCTCATGCTCTCCCTCCTCGCCTCCCTCTGCCTGCTCGCAGCCGACGCCCCTCCCTTGCTCGCTCCGACCAAGGCCGATGTTCCCTACGCCGGCACCACCGAGTTCCGCCAGACGCTCGACGTCTACGCGCCTACTGCCAAGGCCTCCAAACCCGCTCCGGTCGTCTTCTGGATCCACGGCGGAGGCTGGCGCGGCGGGGAAAAGACGAGCGTGCAGCTGAAGCCGAAATTCTTCACGGACCTAGGCTACGTGTTCGTGTCGACCAACCATCGCTACGTCACGACGACCCCGATGAACGAGATCTTCAAGGACATCGCGAAGTCGCTGCGCTGGACTCACGACCACGTCGCTGAGTTCGGAGGCGACCCTAACCAAATCGTGATCATGGGCCACTCCTCCGGCGCACAGCTGGCCGCCTACCTGGCCATCGATGAACGTCCGCTGAAGGCCGAAGGGCTCTCCCTCGCGATGTTCAAGGGCTGCGTGCCGGTCGACGCCGATACGTTCGACATACCCGCAGTCATCGACCTCGCGACCGCCAACCGTAAGGCCGCCGGCAAACCCGAGCCGAAATACGGCCACCGCGAGATCTTCGGCGGCAAACCCGAACTTTGGACCGAGTATTCCGCCGTCACCCACGTCGCCACCGGCAAAGGCATTCCGCCCTTCCTGATCCTCTACGACGCGGCCGCCCCGCTGACGCCCGACCAAGCCAAGCGACTTGAAAAGGCGCTCACCTCGAAAAGCATTCAGGCCAAGGCCTACGGCGCGACCGACACGAATCACGGCAAGATCAACTCCGACCTCGGCCTCCCCGGCGACCCCTCCACCGCCGAGCTGCTCTCGTTCCTGAAGACGGTTCTTAAGTAACTGGCCAGGGTCAGCACTGCGTGCTGACCTAGTCGGCCATATCTATCTGGCGCTACCAACCGCTTACCGTCATCACCTGACATAGGTAGGGATGATCGGCCCGGTCATCCTCGTACACGCGGGCCGCACGCCCCTACCCCCTTCAATCGCATCGGCACCCCATGCCCCCGTGTCAACATGCCCACGTGCCCCCTCGCGCTAGCGCATGTCCCCGTGTCACCGTGCCCCCTTGTCACCTCGCGGCTCCGCCGCGCTCACCGGCTGCGTCCACGCCATCTCGACTTCGCCGCCGACCGGCGAACTTTGCATGGGCTTGGTCGAAGTGATACGCGCACGGACGTAGAGTTCGTCGCCTTTGAGGACATACTCGGCCTTGGCGCCCTTGACGGTGGCCAGGACCGTTCCGACCTCAGCGCTGTATTTACGGGTCACCCGAGGCTCGCTGCCGTCCGCTGCCTTCACGGCCACGGTCTTACGGTCATACCCCTTACGCGTGCCGATGAATTCGACGACGTACTCGACTCCGGGCTGGGCCTTGATCTCGAGCTCGATCTTTCCGCCTGAGGACTTCAAGGCGGCTAGCTCGACACCGGTCGAAGCATAGAAATCCCCCTTCTCCATCGCCGCGACGATCGAAGCGGCGCTGAGATCCTTGGCCCGCACCATCACCCAACCCCGGCCCGAGAGACTGGCCTTGGGACTGGTGCTATGGTAGTTGTGCGAATCATCGGTGGCCAAGCCGTACATGACGGGCTTGCCGAGATGGCCGAGTCGTTCGGCCAGGACGATATCCCAGACCCGCTCGGTGCCGGCATGTAGTTCGTCGCCCAAGTTATAGACCGTCGGGTGACCGTTATAGACCTCGAAGAACTGTTCGTGGTCGATCTGCATGAGCTCCTCCGCCGTGATGGCCCACTTGAAGTTCGGGTGATTGAGGTGCGCGAACATGGGTACGCCGGTCCGGAGTCGCTGCGCATGGACGGCGTCAAAGGCATGCTGGAGGGCCTTGATGATCTGCGGGCTGGTGGTGGTATCGAGCGACTTGTCCGGCAGGATGAGCTCCTGGATGTTCGTCGCGTTGACGTGTACGTTCTTATCCGTGATCTCCTCGCTGGGGATGAGCAGGAAACGGCCCGGCTCTTCGAGCTTGGACTTGATCTCGGGCAAGGTGCGCAAACGCACCTCCTTCTTGTCACCCTCGCCACGGACGACGACCCAGTCCTTGCCGAAGCGCTTGAGATAACCGTCGAGGGCCACGGGGCCGGTCTTGGACTTATTGACCTTCAGCCACTTATCATGGTCGGCGATGATGTTATGGTCGGACAACGCCAGGAAATCGTAGCCATGGCTCTTATACCAGTCGGCGACCATCTCCGGAAAGTCATCCCCGTCGCTCCAATAGGTATGCGTATGCAGGTTACCCCTGAACCAACGCGCCTCTTCGGCGGCGGACAGGACGGAAGACGCGGCCAAGCCGCAGACGGCAAGCAGACGAAGCAGGGGCATGCGGTTTGATATGCAGATTGGATGACTGAGTCGAGTGCAGGGTCGATGACTGAATCGAGGGCTGAATGGTTAGCAGGGCCAGAGCCAGGGCTAGGGCCTGGGCTAGTCACCGAATTCAAGCCCAGCAGAGGCGATGCATTCATTGCCTCTAAAGCCCCTAGCCCCAGCTCTGGCTCTGGCCCTATCGCCCCCTTATCCCCGTGTCACCTTGCCCACGTGCCCCCTATCAGAATCCATCCTTCATCTTTCATCCCTTATCTGCATCTGTTATCTTCAATCATGCCCACCCGCCACATCGCCGTCCTCGGCGGAGGAGCCGCCGGCTTCTTCGCGGCGATCACGTGCGCCGAAAAGCTGGGCAAGGATGGTACCGTGACCCTTTTCGAGGCCACCCCTCACCTTCTCTCCAAGGTCCGCATCTCCGGGGGCGGTCGCTGCAACGTCACGCACTCCTGCTTCGAGCCGGCCGAACTGGTGAAGAAGTATCCCCGCGGCGGCCGTGAGCTGCTCGGAGCCTTCCACCGCTTCCAGCCGCGTGACACCATCGAATGGTTCGGCTCCCGCGGAGTCGCCACGAAGACCGAAGAGGACGGGCGCATGTTCCCGACGACCGATGATTCGGCGACGATCGTCGATTGCCTCATGAACGCCTCCGCCCGCGCCGGCATCACCGTCCGCACCTCCACCCCGGTGCGCTCCATCAGCAAGGACGCCGAGTCCTTCCAACTGACGCTCGGCACGGGCGCGACCGAGTCCTTCGACCGCGTCATCATCGCCACAGGGGGCAACAAATCCTCGGGCGGTCTGGCCATCGCCGAATCCTTCGGCCATGCCATCGTGCCGCCGGTCCCTTCGCTCTTCACCTTCCACATCACCGACCCTCGGCTGACTGACCTCGCGGGAGTCTCCGTCGAGAATGTCGTCGTGACCGCCCCCGGAACCAAGCTCAAGACGGACGGCCCGGTGCTCATCACGCACGCCGGCCTCAGCGGCCCGGGCATCCTCAAGCTCTCCGCCTGGGGCGCGCGTGAGTTCGCCGAAAAGAACTACGCCTTCCCGATCACGCTTAACTGGGTTCCGCCCCACACCCGCGAAACCCTGCTCAAGGCGCTCTCTATCGTCCGCGAACAGAATGCCCGCAAGCAGATCACGACCTTCAGCCCGGTCGCCATGCCCCAGCGCCTCTGGGAACGCTTCGTCATCGCCGCCGGCATCCCGACCACCACCCCTTGGGCGCACGTCAGCAACCCTTCCCTGCAAGCCCTCGCCGGCCAGCTCACGGCCGCCGAGTTCAAGGTCGACGGCAAGAGCATGTTCAAGGACGAGTTCGTGACCTGTGGCGGCGTGAAGCTTTCCGAGGTCGACTTCAAGACGATGGAGAGCCGCAAATGCGCCGGCCTGCACTTCGCCGGCGAGGTCCTCGACGTCGACGGGGTCACCGGCGGCTTCAATTTCCAGAACGCCTGGACGACCGGCTTCCTCGCCGGTACGGCCTGCGCTGGTTGATTCAATCAAGCAGACACTCTCAGGTCCCAGGTCTCAGCCTTCAGGTAACAGGTTCAGGCGTTCAGCATCAGGTACAGGTTCAGGCCCTTACCTGTACCTGAACCCGGCAACCCGTACCCGGGACCTGACGGCCGAGACCTGAGACCCGAAAGTCTTTTCTGCTACTCGCCACCTGGCGCTGCCACCTGCCACCCGAAACGCGTCTTCCACATTTGCACCTTTGCACCGGCCGCAGGCCGATTTGCACTTTTGCACTAAGGCTCTGGTCAACTAAGCCTCCGAGCCGCGGTGCCTCTCGTTTGCACCCTACCCACTTGCCCCCTCGGAATAATCCGCTCCGCGGATTATTCCGAATTCAAATGCAGCTTCGAAGAATACCCATGCTCTCCGAGATCACGGACCGAGACGAGCATCCGCAGCTTCGGCGCACGACCTGAACC
>JACCDN010538876.1_pt1 | contig 10500 bp, 8 predicted proteins | sample 7441691 | NCBI WGS metagenome assembly JACCDN01 (sample SAMN15323439, study PRJNA562643) | freshwater metagenome | isolation source: river surface water | place: USA:Blue River Watershed | collected 2017-08-16
AAGCAACTGTTGTTGCTCACGCAAGTGAAAGAAATTGGTTTGGTAGTTCAGTTGGTTAGAATACCTGCCTGTCACGCAGGGGGTCGCGGGTTCGAGTCCCGTCCAGACCGCAAAACGCTAACGTTAAAGACAAGTCCTATATGGCTGTAGGAATTAGAAAACCCTAAGATGTATCAATGTCTTAGGGTTTTTGCTTTTACAGACTTTTTGGCTTCAGCAGCTAATTATAGCATAATATACAAGAACCCTTTCTTATTATCGGAATGAGCTCCGTAACTTTGTGCGGTGTTACGGCACCTCGTTACAATTTGACCTATGAAATTCAATTTATGATTCAAAAAATACGCGTGCTCATCGGAAGTTTGCTGCCGATGGCGCTTACACTTTACGCTCAAACCCCTACGGCCTCGATCAATAGTATACCGGCGGCGGTGAATGGGGTGCTTACCATTTGTCAGGGGCAGACGATCAATTTTGCGAGTAGCTCGACGGGAACTGCCGTTGGAACGAGTTATGTTTGGAATTTTGGTGGCGGTTTGCCGGCGAGTGCCAGTAATCCGGGGCCGCATGCGGTGGTTTACAATAGCGCGACGGCTGGGCAATTGGTTTCGTTGACGGTGAGCAACCCGAACGGACAGCAGTCTACGGCAAGTTTGAATGTGGTGGTCTTGGGCTTGCCGAGTTCTCAGCTGACACTTGCTAGTTCGGGCAGTGGATTTGGAACACAATTGGTGAACGGACAGACCATCTTTAAAAAGTGTACGAGCGCCGGCGCCACCGCTACGCTCTATAATTTCAATATACCGAGTTATCCGAATACCACTCAAACATTCAATTGGGGCGACGGTAGCCCAGTGCAAACAGAGGCCGCCATTGTGGCTGGGCAGTTGTCGCACACATTCGCATTGGGTGCCTTTACGCTGAGCCACACGATTACAGCAGCCAACGGCTGTCAGGCCACAACGCAATATTTAGTCTTCAATGGGGCGGCGCCTGTCTTGAGCGTTTCGGGCTCGGGGCAGAATACTTGCCTGCCTTTTCCGTATGAAATTGACGTACTGTCTAACAACATTCCCGGCACCAATTACACGGTTTCATTTACAGACAATTCACCCGTAGTGAACTTCAGTACGGTCAACGACACCACGATAGCGCATATTTTCAATACGAGTTCTTGTGGGCAGTCTTACCCGGTTGGGCCGCTGCTGATTGAAAATGCTTACAGCGCAACGATTATTGCCCAAAATGTTTGTGGGGCTACGTTTGCAACGGTTGGGCCCATCATTATTTCAGCGCCTTCTGCTGCTGGCTTTACGTATAGCCCGGCCTCGCCGATTTGTCAGAACGAACCGGTGTCATTTAGCAATACCAGCCTGAGTGGGCAAATGGTAGATGGCAGCACGTGTAGCGGCAACTATGGCCATTTTTGGAAACTCGAAGAAACCGCTGGTTATTCAGTTACTTACGGAAACCTCGGGACTTCAAACGGTTTTGTGGGTGCCAACTACGATTTTGCCTCCTGGACCAACGGTTCTGATAGCCTTGTTTTGGAATTCAGCGTGCCTGGCACGTATCATATGTGGCTCTATACTGGCAATGGTTGTGGCATCGATTCTGTCATGCAAATTGTGGTGATCAATCCAACGGGGAGTGTATTGGCCTTGCCTCTTGTACAAGATATCTGTTCGGGCACAGCATTTTTACCCATTGTCTTGACTTCTACCGTACCGGGTTACACCGTTACTTGGGAGCTCGATACCGCTATCAATGTGCAAGGATTCAACCTCAACAGCGGTTCTGGCCTCAGCACCACTACTATAGCGCCACTGATTTTGACCAACTCCAGCAACACAACAGGCACGGTTACCCTCACCGCCAGCGTGGGCTGTACCAGCGTTGCACCCATTGAAATTGAGATCAATGTGCTGCCAAACGCCAACGTGCAGCTAGACCCAAGCCAACAAAGTATTTGTAGCGGAGACCAAACCGATATCAATATCACGAGTAATTTGGCCAATATGTCTTTTACTTGGCTTGTGCAGGCGCCCAATACCATAAGTGGGGAAGTGCCAGGTGGCGGTGCCAACATTGCGCAAACCCTCAGCAACAGCGGCATTTCGCTCGATACCGCTATTTACATTGTAAGTGTTGTGGGCTATCAGTGCCCTGGGTTGCCGCAAACAGTGCCGGTCATTGTAACGCCAGAGGTAAGCGCTAATTTGCTCTTTGACACTACTTTTTGCCCTGGTGTGTTGGTCAATTTGCCAGACTACCAAACCGTACCGGCTGGCGCGCAAATATTCTGGACGAACTCCAATACACTCATAGGCCTTGCCACTTCTGGCACAGGTCAAATCATTGATTTCACCAGCTCGGCCAATAACGGCCAAGCTACCTCCGGAACAGTAACCATAGAAGCCACATTTAACAATTGCACAAACGCAATCGATACTTTTATCATTGAGGTCAATGCCAATCCTGGCTTTACTGAATTCATCTACCCAGCATCTGGACTCAATTGTCTGTATGAACCGATTCTAATTGGAGTCAATAATATTCCGCCAAGTACTATTTTATGGACCGGTCCTGGTATTGTTGGTCAGAATAACCTACCTGCAATTGACGTCAATCTAAATGGCATTTATTATTTCAACCTGACCGATACAACCACAGGTTGCAGCAGTAGTGATTCCATCTTTGTGGAAGCCCCAGATGTCATCGACATCACTGCACTTCAATTCAACAACATCTCTTGTTTTGGTGGAAGCAATGGGCAAATTCAAATCAACGCAACTTCCATTTCTCCGATCACTTACAACTGGACACCGAATGTGTCGGGTTCAAATACAGCACAAAATTTAAGTATCGGTACCTATGTCTTTACCCTGACCAACGAGGACGGCTGTGAGGTAGATACGAGCCTCTCCCTCACCCAACCCACCGCACTTTCTATCGAGTTGTTGGGCACGCAAATTTCTGAGTGTGGCGAGGCCAATGGTTCTATCAATGTGAATGGCGCTGGTGGCGTTTTTCCTTTGAGCTACTATTGGAGCAATGGGCAAAGCGGCGCTTACCTCAATGGCATAGATGAAGGCACTTTCATCCTGACACTTATAGACGCCAATAACTGCCAGCTGAGCGATACTTTTGCCATTGCTTGTTTACCCCTGATCGAGGTAGTTGCACCGCAATTCTTATCACCAAACGGTGACAATCAAAATGATTTATGGATACTCCAAAATACCGCGCAGTATCCCGAACTTGAAGTCAAGATTTTCAATCGCTGGGGCAGCCTGGTGTATGAAGCACAACCTTATTTGAACAACTGGAATGGTTGGTCTGAGAAAGGAAGCCCGGAAGGCCCACTGCCTGCCGCTACCTATTTTTATTACATCGACACCCACAAAAAATCACAAGAACCACTTAAAGGTTATATCGAAATTCAACCCTAAACGATGAAAACTATCCTTCTTCTCTTCTTATTTGTGGTTTCTTTTGCCGGGACAGCTCAGCAAACCGCACAATCTTCGCTTTATTTTTTCAATCCGCTGCACTTTAATCCGGCCTATGCAGGAAGTCGTGGTTCTTTGAACGCCACGCTTGTACACCGCGCACAATGGTTGGGCTGGGATGGCGCACCGCGCTCTCAGTTCTTGTCTGTACATGCCCCTGTGTGGCGCAAGAATTTAGGCTTGGGTCTGACGATCAACAACGACAAGATTGGATCTCGCTCTAATTTGGCAGCGCTGTTCAATGCCGCATATCACCTCAAATTCAAGCAAAGCAGTTGGCGCTTTTCTTTCGGGATGTCTGGGGGCTGGATGAACAACCAAGCCGATTTCTCTTCGCTCTTGGCCACTGACCTCAACGACCCCAACATGATGCAGGGCTATAGCTTGAGCAAGCCCAATTTGGGAGCTGGTATTTACGCTTACCACAAAAAAGCATATATTGGCCTGAGCATACCTCACCTGATCGAGCGCAACCTCGATACCATCAGCAATTCATACCTACAGCGCCACACCTACTTCACAGCCGGCATGGTGCTTCCCTACAATGCGGTCATCGACATCAAGCCAAGTATCTTGCTCAAATACACGGCCAATGCGCCCCTGAGCCTCGATTTAAACGTCTCGGCTTTCTTGTACAAGCAATTTTGGCTGGGCGTACTCTATCGCTACAACGAAGGCATCGGTTTCAATTGCGCTTATTCGCCTTCTGACCGCTGGTCTTTGGGCTACGCATATGAGCTACCGCTTAACCGCCTGCTCTACCGCAACTGGGGCAGTCACGAAATCTGCCTCTCTTTTGACCTCCGATCCAAACTCAATGCTTTCATAAGCCCAAGATATTTTTAAGATGCGTTTATTATCCTTTTTTACGTTTTTTGTACTGAGCAGTAGCTTAATGGCTCAATCCTACAAACAGCAATATGCTGAAAAGCTATCGAAGTCCTATAACTTCATTGAAGCTTACCCTGTTTGGCTCGAACTTGCAAAAGAAAATACGCCAATCGATACCCATACGGTGCGTCAGCTCATTACAGCAGCCTACGAATCAGAACAATACGAAGCTGCACTCGAGTGGTCCCTGAAATTCACAACAAATGGCAAAGACCTCCAACCCAAAGACTTCCTGATCCAACTTCAGCTCTTGCAACTGACCAAAAATACCGACAAACTAGCTCCAACAATAGACCTTGGCTTGAAGCTATTTGCACAAGATCCACAACTCCAGACTTGGCAAAAGCAGTTGCCCCTGATTGCACAAGCAAAAGACATTCAGGCGCCCTATACAGCCCAACTATTTAGGAGTTCTCAAACGGGTGAAGTATTTGCAGCAGCAGACTACCCTGAAGGCGTTTTGTATGTCTCGACGCAATACAATTCAGGTTTTGTCAACCGCATTTATGGCAAGACCGGCCAATATTTTACTGACATCATTTACGCCAAAGAGGGCAGTAAAAAAGACCAAATCTGGAATGGAATCAAGCGCACCAACCCGCACGATGGCCCAGTGAGTTTTTCAAAGACCAATCGTTATGCCTACATGACAAGCAACCATGAAGCCATCGATTTAGAGAACGAAGTCAAATTCAATCGCCTTCAATTGGTGATCTACGAAAACACCCAAGGTGAATGGACCCCAACAACACTTTTCAAATGGAATAACCCGAGTTATTCTGTAGCACATGGCGTCGTGGACGACTCCCTGCATTTATATTTTTCTTCTGACATGCCCGGCGGCTTTGGCGGCGCAGACATTTACCGCTGCAAATGGAACGGCACGGCTTACGAGGCCCCAGAAAACCTAGGTGCAAAAGTCAATACAGCTGCAGATGAGAACTTCCCGTTTGTATCGCTCGACGGCTATCTTTACTTTTCTTCCAATGGTTGGCCGGGCCTTGGGGGCTTAGATGTTTTCCGCTCAGACCTCATTCAAAACGCTCCTAAAAACATTGGTAATCCAGTCAATTCTCATGCCGACGACTTCGCATTCTCGGTCAATGACCTCAGCGGCAAAGGGTATTTTTCTTCGAACCGCAACAACTGGAAAGACGAAGTCTATAGCATTCAGCTCAAAGGACAAAAACGCTACGTTGAGCTCGCCCTTCAAGATTGCCTCAAAAAACCATTGGCCAATGCCTCTATCGCCATCTACAACCAAGACGGCAGCTATTACAAAAAACTCACAACCGACGACTTCGGTAAAGACAACTTTATTGGGCTCATCGGCGAGCAATACATTGCGAGCTACCACAATACCCAAACGGGCTTTAAAGACAGCGTGCGCTTTACCAACGAACTCGATCCGTATCAGACCATCTTACTCAAGGCCGCACCCGCCAACCAGACGCGCGTCCTGAACTTGGTCTCTTACAAAGGGGAACCCCTCGACGGCGCATTGGTGAAACTCTATGCGAACGAAAAATTAGTCAGCAAAATGGTCACCAAAAAAGAAGGTAGTATCGACATCACCAACCTGCAAGTAGACTCATTGGCGATCACGGCCATCAACCACAAAGACCAATACATTTCTATCAAAGACCGCCTTTCTTGTGAAGAAGTCGACCTCATCAAGCTCCAAATGAAGCCCAACAGCTCGGCCACCTTCATCAACCTCGACCTCATTCTCTATGATTTCAACAAATGGGATTTGCGCCCAGAGAGCATCAAGGAGCTAGACAAGCTCATTGCCTACATGAAAACCACCGATCTCAAAGTCGAGCTCTCTTCGCATACAGATTCCCGCGGGATAGACGCCTACAACGAATGGCTCTCTCAGCAGCGCTCCAACAGCTGCGTCAACTACATCATCAGCAAAGGCATCAGCCCTGACCGCATTATTGCAAAAGGCTATGGCGAATACAAACTCAAAAACCGTTGCACCAACGACATCGAATGCTCAGACGAAGAGCACCAACAAAACCGCCGAACGGAATTGAAGATTGTGCAGTAGGTGTAGTAAACATTTTTGTTTACTATTTTGAAAATCGCTAACTTTGAACAAATTAGATCATTGTGACCGGCAACTTCTCACTTTATAATGGCATTCATCCTGGAGCAATTCTCCATCGCGAGTTAACCAAACGAGGTATTAAGCCCACAGAATTGGCCTTAGCCATTCAAGAACACAAACAAACAATCAGTGCAATCTTAAACGAACGAAGAGGGGTTAATGCCAAGCTATCTATCAAGCTATCCAAATATTTAAACTGTGAACCCGCATTCTTCTCGTATTTACAAGCCAATTACGAAATTCAACAAGCGCTAAAAGAAAATCAAAAGCAACAAGAAACTCCCAATCTTTCCATTATTCGAAAGGTCATTTTTTGGGACACAGATTTTGAAAAAATTGATTGGATAGCCAAAAAATCAGCTGTCATCAAAAGAGTATTTGAAAGGGGCAATGAACAAGAAATCTATGAGATTCTACGTTATTATGGCAAAGAAATCGTAATGCAGGTACTACTCAACTATAAAAATGATTTTTTGCCTGCTTTGCAAGAGAACATTTCAAAGTACCTGACAAACGAACACAATGAAATTATATAGAAAAACTGTTTCAGATTTATTGTGGTCATCATTATATAAATTGACGGCCGATGAACATCTTAAACCATTTAGACTTGTGGGAGGAACTGCGTTAAGTTTACAATGCGGGCATCGTATTTCCATCGATATTGATTTATTTACCGATTCAGCGTATAACTCCATCAATTTCGAGTACATCGATGAACGAATTAAAGCTATGTTTCCATATACAGAAACGGCTTATGTCGGTAATCGAAGCATGGGTAAATCTTATTATGTAGGCGAAGACAGCGCAAATCTCGTCAAACTAGATTTTTATTACACCGATACTTATGTATTTCCTGAACTAGAAATTGAAGGTATTCGAATGGCCAGTATAGAGGAAATAGCAGCTATGAAAATGGAGGTTATTGGCCATGGTGGCAGGAAAAAAGACTTCTGGGACATTCATGAATTACTGAATAGCATCTCTATCCATCAAATTTTCAATTACTATTTCCAGAGATATCCATATGGGCATTCCAAAATGCAACTGATTGAAAACCTCACCAATTTTGAACAAGCAGATGAAGACTTTGATCCAATTTGCCTGCGTCAAAAATATTGGGAATTAATCAAACTTGACCTTTCGGAACTATCCGAGAGAGCATTCAAATAACTCACCCCTTCTTCTTACTCAAGTAAACGCCACCATAAATATTGCAGCAGCCGTAAGTTTCAGTTTTCACCCTGATCGACTGCACCTTTCCATTGAGCATTTTGGCGGTGATCACCTCTTCTTTGTGGCCATATGGGTGGCCAACGTAGGTGCCATTTGGTTTTTTCTTCAAGACAACCGTCATAACCGATTCACAAGCACATTGTTCCGAAGACTGAAAATAAAGCTTGACTGAAATGCTTTCATTGGTCATTTTCGCTACATCGATGTGCTGATCATAGAATTTACTGTCCTCATATAAATGAAAGCGCTGCGCAAAAGATTGTTGTGTAAAAAGTAGGGCGAAAAAAAGGAGGAAACGCATGGTGTTGGGTTGTTTATTGATTTGAGCTGAAAGATAGTAAAAATCAAAATGTGCAATATCAAATTTGATTCTGTAACCATCCCCTAACTTTTCATTACAGGGTAGAGCAGCTTCTCCAAACTTTCTTCCAAACCCTATAAACTCAAGCCCATGAAACGTTTGACTCTTCCAGCGCGCTATCGAGCGGCCAACAAAGCACAAGAAAATCCGTATGGCGCCGTGGTGGTGGCCTTGTTATTTCTGGGCGCGATCTTGCTGAGTGCCAGCCCTGTTTTTGCGCGTTCCACTGCTCAAAATAAACCATTCGCAACAATTGACGCGTATGCGCGGGCCTGCCCAGCTACTGCAAAAACAAGTTTGGATGCTGTGGCTAACTACCTGAAGAAAGCGACCTTCAGTGACCTAGAGAAGGCGCGCAGTATTTACGTTTGGCTCACGGAACACATCAGTTACGACGACAAAAGCTACAATTCGGGTAACTACGGCGACAACAGTGCCGAGGGTGTGCTGCGCAGCAAGAAAGCGGTTTGTGCGGGTTTTGCCGACCTCTACACCGAACTTGGTTTGCGCATGGGGCTGCAGATCAAAACAGTAATTGGTTATGCAAAGGGCTACGATTATACCGAGGGGGCTGGTTTTGAGGACTCCAACCACGCCTGGAATGCCATTGAAATTGACGGCAAATGGCGCATTTTTGACGCTACTTGGGGCGAAGGCTATGGCGTAACTGGCGCTAAAGGGCAGCTTGTGAGCTTTAAGAAATTTGATGCCGATTGGTTTGATGTAGAACCCGAATACGCTATTTTCACGCACTACCCTGAAGACCCAACCGATGCCTTCCTCACGACCAAACTCAGTTTGTCTGAATACGTGCGCCTCCCCTACTACACGCCGCGCGAACTTTACGCACAAAACAAGCAACCTTACCAATTGATTGCAGATGTGAAGCGAACCAAAAAAATTCCTTAGCTTTAATTCTTCCAAAATCAAGTACCTCCATGAACGAAATCAAGTGTCCTCATTGCCAAAAAACGTTTAACCTCGACGATGCCGGCTACGCCGATATCCTCAAGCAGGTGCGCAACCACGAGTTTGAAATTGAGCTCGAAAAGCGAGAGAAAGAACTCGAGCGCCAGCGCCAAGACGCACTCAAGTTGGCCGATGCCCAGGCAAATGAAAAGCTCCAGGCAGCTTTGCGCACCAAAGATGCAGAGCTCGCAGAACTGCGTGCCAAAGTAGGAACTGAAGTGGCTGAGCTCAAGGCACAACTCAACACCTTTGAACTCCAAAAAAGCTTGGCCGTAAAAGAAGCCGTTTCGGTTCTTGAACAAGACAAAAACAAACTTGCAGCTGAGCTCCAAACCGAGAAAAAAATCAAAGACATGGAGCTGCAAAACCAAAAGGCCGCGCTCGAAGAAAAGCTCCGTTCAGAGGTACAGCGCAAAAACGACGAACTGCGCCTCAAAGACGAGGCCATTGAGCGCCTGCGCGACTTCAAAGCCAAGCTCTCTACCAAAATGGTAGGCGAAAGCTTAGAGCAGCACTGCGAAATCGAATTCAATAAAATCAGGCCAACAGCCTTCCATAAAAACGTCTACTTCGAAAAAGACAACGACTCCTCAACTGGTACCAAAGGAGACTTCATTTACCGCGAGGCAAGCGACGACGGCACAGAGTTCATTTCGATCATGTTCGAAATGAAAAACGAACAAGAGGAGGGCAACACCAAGAAAAAGAACGAAGATTTCTTCAAAAAACTCCACGAAGACCGCCTCAAAAAAGGCTGCGAATACGCCATTTTGGTGTCCTTACTAGAGCCCGAAAACGAACTCTACAACGCCGGAATTGTAGATGTCTCTTACAAATACCCTAAAATGTATGTGGTGCGCCCGCAAGCGTTTATCCCGATCATAACCCTACTGCGCAACGCAGCGCTCAACTCTTTGCAATACCGCACCGAACTCGCTTTGGTCAAAGCACAGAATATCGACGTCACCAATTTCGAAGACCGCCTCAATAAATTCAAGGACGGTTTTGCCAAGAATTACCAACTCGCTTCAGACAAATTCAATACGGCCATCAAAGAAATCGACAAAACCATAGAGCACCTCACAAAGGTCAGGGATAACCTCCTGGGCTCCGAAAGAAACCTGCGTTTGGCCAACGACAAAGCCGATGAAATCACGATCAAAAAGCTGACGCACGGCAACCCCACCATGAAGGGGAAGTTTGATGAATTAAAGGGGGAATAAAGCCCCTACTTCACCACCTTCACCAACTCAATGCCTCTAGCCGTCTGCACTTCCAAAAAGTACACACCACTTTGCAATGAGCCCGTTTCAACTTCGAGTGTGTTGCTGCTCGCTGTTTGTTGCAGAACCACTTTACCTTGTGCATCGCGAAGGGTAATGGCCTCAATGAGCTCAGCTGAAGTAACGGTAAAT
>JACCDN011161416.1_pt1 | contig 10499 bp, 7 predicted proteins | sample 7441691 | NCBI WGS metagenome assembly JACCDN01 (sample SAMN15323439, study PRJNA562643) | freshwater metagenome | isolation source: river surface water | place: USA:Blue River Watershed | collected 2017-08-16
GCTGCAGCCAAGCTACACATTCCTGTTGCACATGTCGAGGCCGGTTTGCGCTCTTTCAACATGCGCATGCCGGAAGAGATCAACCGCATCCTCGCGGACCGAATTTCTAGCTTGTTATTTTGTCCAACCGAAACGGCAATTCGCAATTTGAAGAACGAAGGTGTCAATGAAGGCCTGCACAACGTCGGTGATGTCATGTACGACGTGGCCTTGTACTATCAGGATCGAGCAAGACTGCAAAGCACAATACTTTCCGACCATGGCTTGAGTCTCGGTAAATTTGCCTTGGCAACCTGTCATCGTGCAGAGAATACCGACGACCCGCAACGTCTCAGGGCAATACTGTCTGCACTTTCCTCACTCGCTAAAGAAATCCCTGTCGTTCTGCCTTTGCATCCTCGCACACGAAAACTAGTGACACAGCATGACTTGTCAGTGTTTTTGACGCCACTGGTTGTGACAGAACCCTTGCCATTCCTTGACATGGTGGCATTGGAACAGGCTGCCAAACTGATTCTGACCGATTCTGGTGGGGTACAGAAGGAAGCTTTCTTCTATGGGGTGCCATGCATAACCATGCGAGATGAAACGGAGTGGGGCGAAACCGTGGAAAGTGGTTGGAATCGTCTTGTTACACCGCATGTAGGAGAGATCGTTGCGGCAGCCAAAGAGTCCATGTCTAAACCACTTGCTGCGAACGCTTACGCTCCCTATGGCGATGGACGAGCAGCTGAAAAGATTCTTCGCCTGCTCCATGCCCACGGCAGGTGATATCGATGCCAAAGAAAGATTAAACACATGAAAGTATGCAAAGTTGTCATCAATTCGGTTTCACACGACGCTCGCGTCCTGAAGGAAGCCGAAGCTGTCCATGAAGCGGGATTTGATGTGACCATCTTGGGTATTCAGGATGCCAACATAAATGTTCCAATCCAGCGGCTAGAAAATGGCATTGTCATCCGCCGAGCCGCCTGGCAGGCTGCTGCATTTCGTCCTTCACCATGGACTTACTTTATCAAGGGGGCTGCTCTTATCATTGGTGTGCTGGTTACTTTGTTTGGCAGCAGCTGGCTTGCAGGCAACTACTCATTGGTATTGCCTTGGTTAACCTTTGATAATGCCGGTATTCTGATTGGCATCTTGGTGCTGATTTTTTTTGGATGGGTGCTATGGAATGACTTCTATCGTCGCAGAAAAAATTACCTCAATTTGAAGAAACGTGAGCAGGATGGCCTCCTTAAATACGAAGCAGATCTTTCTCTATATCAGGGTTTGATTGCCACTATGGATACGCACGAGGGTGCTAACTTCCCAGAGCAGACTTATTCGACTTTTGAGTCCCTCCCACCAGCTTGGCTTACTGGAAAACTGCTGCGGTTGTCGCGTCAAATGCCACGACCTTTGATGGGCGGTCTATTGCAGGCTCTGAAGCCGAGCAACTTGAGGCGTTGGAAAGTGGTTTTCGCTAGGGAACAGCAAATCTACAAACTGCTTGAAGAGGAAGCGCCTGACATTGTGCATGCTCATGATCTCAGCGCCCTCCCGATAGCGGTGAAATATGCCAAAGCTTATGGTGTCAAGCTGGTCTTTGATGCGCACGAAATTTATGACCATCTTGCTCAATCGGAAGATGAATTGTCCGAACTTAACAGCAAGCTCTTGAACAAGTATTCCGGGGATGTCGACCTGTTCATTACTATCAACGACAGTATTGCAAGGTATTACTGCAATACTTATCCGCGTTTGCCGAAGGCTGTAGTTATCAAAAACGCTACTAAGCGTGCCGATCAATTTACTTATGATGGTCGTTTGCACGAGATGGCAGGCCTGCCGCGGGAAACCCGAATATTGATCTATCAGGGAGGTTTTGCGCCGAAGCGGGGGTTGATCCAGCTGCTTTTGTCGGCAGAGTATCTTAGCGCCGACTGGAGCCTAGTCTTCATGGGTTGGGGCAAACTAGAAGAGGAGCTACGCCGGGTAGCGGACTCTCTAAAAATGAAGAACCCCGATCTCGATTTGCGCATTCGCTTTGTCCCCAAGGTCAAACAAACTGAATTGGCTTACTGGACAGCTGGTGCAACTTTGGGCGCCATCCCTTATGAAAATACAGGCCTAAATCATTGGTATTGCAACCCGAACAAGCTATGGGAGTACCCCAATGCCGGAGTTCCGATCATTGCAAGTCCTTTTCCGGAATTGAGCAAGATCATTGAAGATAACCAGATTGGCTGGCTTTTGCCTGATCCTTTGTCTCCCCGCGAGATTGCTGCGGCAATTAATAAGCTTACAGAGGAAGAATTGCAGGTTGCTGCAAATAATTGCAACAGTTTCATTCAGCGCGACAACTGGCAGGTTTACGCCAACCGCCTGAAAACAGCCTACGAGAGTTTGAAATGAACATCCAGAATCTTTATCAAGAACTAAAGCAAATTACTTCAGATTATGTCAGCGGGCAGGCTACACGCGCGTTGACGGCCCAAATGCTGGTCGATCAGCTTTTCAGGATTGATGTGGCAGCCAAGAGCAGTGAAATTACCAAGAGTGACAAAAATCGACTTTTTGTGCTTATATTGCAGCATCTTTCAATGGTGCAACGCAGCCAGGGGACCAAATCGCCGCGCAATCTGTTCAAGCGGGGCAATTTGCTTTTGAATTCAAGACCTGTGCTTGTTATCACGGGCTTGAATTTTTCAGGACTATCGTTACCTGAGTTTGATATCAGCGATGCCATGTTGATTGCATGTAACTTTGATGAGGCTGATTTGCGTGGTGCAAAAATCGGCGGCTGCCAATTGCAAGGCTGTTCATTCCGACGCGCCGATCTATCTAATGCCGACTTCAGGCGCTCTTCGCTCTTTGGGTGTGGTTTTGAGGATGCAAACATCCGGAATGCCAAGGGTCTAGGATGAGTCAAAGTATAAAGGTGGATAATAAAAATTTCCCACCTATTCCCGAGCATAGAAAGTCTGTTTATGAATACTATAAATTGACTTTTGACGAAGCTGGTTGCCCGATGAAAACCACAGAGTCGGGAATGGTTTTTCATCCAATCTTGGCCGCATATCTTATCGTTGAATATGTTACGTGGTTTAAAAAAACCAAAGATATAATATATATAGGTCATGCCGTGAAAATTGCCAATTTGGCATTATCTAAGTGTGAATACCGCGATGGTATTGCAATCTTTCTTTATCGCCAAAGTGAGGGTTTATCATATGTTCCTGGCGACTATTATTCCGCCTTAACTCAAGCTTGGTATATTAAAGCCTTAACAATTCTTAGGCCGTTATCCATGAAGTACTTTGGTTGTGGATATGACAAAGAGGTTAAGGCGATTTATAAGAGCTTAGTTCTTCCTTTTGAAGAAGGGGGAGTCTTAATTAGAAAAGAGTGGGGTTGGCTAGTTGAGGAGTATCCGCATTCGCCCCCACTTTACACGCTCAATGGTTGGCTAACAGTGCTTCGTATCATTAAAGATAGCCGGCTTTTTCTTTCAGAGATTGGTATCGATGTTGTTAATTTTTTAGATAATAACTGCCGTGCGTTAGAAACAATATTACCATATTATGACGCTGAGTTTGTTCATAACAGTCGGTACCAACTGACCGGATTTTCTAGGATTCGGATAGTATTCGATAGGACCGTTAATTTAAAAATAGAGGCGTTTGCAATTGATATCCCGGGGGAAGGGCGATTTCAGGGAGCACTTCAGCCATCAAAAAGTCGATGGCGAAATTATCTTGAAAGAGAAGAGCAAAGGCTACTGCAATTCAATGTTGTTCTGTCGTTGATAAGTTCACCATCACCCAACCAATTTATAGCCCAGTTTACTATTGACAAAGCCTGCAAGGCTGAAATGTACATTGCCGATGGTGACTACAGTCCGGATTTTACAGCTATGCCCACCAAGCGATGGCGGCATATTAAAACACTTAACTTAGATGCTGGTGATGTTTCCATCGAGGAGACCTTGCCCTTTGATGAGCGTAACATGTTTGCATATCCAACCAATTTCAAAAAAGTCATTGGAGGAAAAAATTTTAATGCGTATCATTTTATACATATAATTGACTTAGCGGAGCTTTACTCTTATTCTGGACGACTTCCTTTCAAGCAATACGCCTTGCGCTGGCTAAAGTTTGTTGAAGCTTGGCCTAAACTTGATGCGCTCAAGGATCAAAAATATTCACTTGAAGCCCATGCTTACGGCAATGAATTCCCTTCACTGGTTGCCAAAGCTCTCGCTCGCAGTGAAAGAGTAATACCATTTCCCATGGAAATGTAGATTTGCTAAAACAGTTATCCTAATATGCGCCACTTGGTGCGAGAGCGTATGGTATTCGCAGTAGTATCTTGTACTACGAGCAAATTTTTGGCGATCAGACCAAGTCCAAAAACCTGAGTTAATTTGTCGAATATATAATATTATTTCATATTGTTGATTTGTTATGAAGTTAGCGATTTATTATGTATTAGACAAGGTGTGCGACAATAGTGATAATAATTTTCGTCAAAATATATGTAAATCAGTAAATGTTTCATAATAAATATTACAGCTTAGAAGAAACAAACGGCACAATCCGGTTTGCACAACGGAATCGAACTCTTGCAGGCCTTTCCGGGTATCACCTTGTTTATGGCTCTATTCACTACCTGCGCTGTCCCATTATCCATGTCATTCGCAAAAAAAATTTACATAGCTATTGATTTCTATTTACTGGAATATAAGGCTGCTGAAGGTCGTGGTTTAGATGCTTATAACGATGAATATTTATGTCATCCAATGGCGGATGGAAAGTATCTAAGCACACTAGCAGAACTATATCAATCTAATATTATATCTCTTGTGCAATTTTCACATAGTGCAGCTAGTGCATGCAAACGCTTAGAAGGTGTGGAGCGCTTTCCATTCAAACAGGGCGCATGTTGGGGCTTGAATTTTTCTTGGCGCAATCTGGCTGTCACAGAACCTTTTCTTATTACGTCCGCTATTATCACCCGTGGTCTTCTTGATTGCAGTAGCGAAGTGTTATTGGCATCTCAGGCTGGAAATCTATTGAGGCTAGGGCGGGACGGATTAAAGGGATGGATCCGGGATTTTTCAATAGCAGTTGATGACAGAGGTTTAACTCTTCCTGCTTACTCGCCGAATATCCGTGAGCCCATTTATAACGCTGCAGCGTATGCCCTCGCCACCCTAAGGCTAATTGATGAATCGGAAGGTCGGGTACCTTCAAATAGAGATACATTACATGCCATTGAGTGGATACGATCACGTAGAGTGCCCGGCTTGGGTTGGCCATATTCTCCAACAAGCCCTGTAATCGACCTTCTTCATCAGTGTTATCTCCTAAATGCCCTTGCTGATGTCTTTGGGGTGCGTTCGATCGAACATGAGTGCGCCGAAATGTTGGGTCAATTTGCTGGCCCCTGTTGTTTTGCTGACACTATGCGTTTGGTTAGGGGGGGCGAGGAATTCGCTGATGCGCGGGACATACCTTGGTTGCGCCCTCTAGGCGATTGTTTTGTTGAGGTACTTCCAAAACCCGCGCGGCTTTGGTCTTTAGGAGAGCTTCTGGTGTTGCTGTCCCGTCTTGGGTTGGAAGGTAAATATTCAGAAGCATGGGTTCGGCAAGGTCGTCGTGTCGCCACATTAATTATGTCCCGCCTCTCTGCAGAAGAAGATACAGAGGCTCGATATCCAAGACATGTTATGCATGCGGTGCATGGCCTTGCGTGTTACCTCGCGCTCCTAAGGAAAAGAGCAAGAGGGAATAAGCATGTCGATGCTACATTGTTTATATGACTGCTATTCTTCCACTCACTCAATTGGTTGATGGCTCGGCATATCTTCATCAGGCCGATGTTCCACATATCAGCGGCGATTGCACTTGGAATAGTTTCGGGGTTCGCGATCCGTCAGTGCTAATTGATCAATGCGGAAATTGCATCGTCGATGAGAATGGTCAAATTACCATGTTCTTCAATGCACGTAACTCCATGCTTGAGAAGGGGGGCACCTGTGTCGGGATGGCACGTGGGACTCCAGAATCCATTTGGTCCGTTTATCCGACGCCTGTATTTTCGGATGGCCCTTATGCCGCTCAAGGTAGCGTAGTGCAGCTCACGCCCAATGATTTTCGTATGTACTACAGCCCAGATACGCTTCTTGGATTTGCAGTTGCGTCATCGATGGATGGGATAGCATGGAAAAAACTGGGGGATCGGCTGATCCTTAAACCTGGCGACTTTGGAATTCGCCGAATGGGATTGCCATTTGTCCGTAAGGTGCATGAAGACTGGATTATGCTGTTTGAGGGGACCGATAACGGTCAGTTTCATATTTATCAGGCACTATCGAGGGATGGCGTTGATTGGCATCCTGCTAACGGCGGTCGACCGATATATTCCCCTAAGAATTCTTCGTGGGATGCCTTCGGTCAAGCCAACCCCAGTCTATACGTTGAGCTGGATATATGCGGGCGCGCGCGCTACTTCATTTTGTACAACGGATGCAGTTCATTGCATGGCTGGGATATAGGGATTTTGACCGCAGATAGCTTGGACGGACCGTGGCGTGGCATTACAGATCCGATTTTAAGGCGTGGTTCGCATGGCACTTGGAATGCAGGAAGGTTAGAGGGGGGCCGCTTGGTCGCTTTACCCAATTATCAACCATATTTTGTATATTTCGGTTTGCCTGGGAAAGACTCTTATGCGCAGGGGAAAATTGCTTTCGCACCTCTTAGTCTGAAGGAAAACTCTACTAAGAGAAAATATGCGGTTGAGTTGAGTGCTAAAGCAGAAACTGCATTCAACGATAAGCTTGCGGATCGCTATTTCGCAATTTGGGACAACTATCCGATTCAGAAATTTACAACCAAAATTGAATCTATCTTGATGGATGAGGTCATTACTCCGTCATCGAAGGTTTTGTTGTTAGGTAGCGGTGGTGCGCGTGAGTTACCAGTGTTGTTAAAAAATCGTTGTGAAATAACTGCTATAGATATTTCGCCGCAAATGCTTGCAGCAGGCAGGGCCCGTTATCCCGAGGCCGGAGTTTGTTGGATCGAAGCAGACTTACATCATCTTCCTAGTAGTTTGGTGGGCTTTGATACAGCCGTTTGTTTGGGGGCAGTATTTAACTATTTGCATAATCCAAGTGCATTCCTTTTAAATACATACCGATCTTTGAAGCCGGGCGGTAACTTGATTATTGCAGTAATTAATGCTATGCATCCAAGTGAGAAAAAGATGCGTACGGAATTCCCTGATGGTCGTGTGAGGCAGCTATATGATTTGCCGGCAATCAAATACTTTCTTAAGTCGGCTGGATTTCGTGTGGTTTCCGATCGTGGCGTGCGATTCTTTGTAGACTTGTTACCCGCTGAATGGAATCGTAATGATGTAAATGAACAAACCCATTTGGGAATTCTGGAAAAAATGCTTCATTTGGAAGAGCGGCTTTGCGAGCTCCTCCCCTCTGCGCAGGGAAAGTTTATTTTGATCCATGCTGTCAGCGCTGGGTAATGTAATGCTTGATGGTAATTCTCAGAGAAATAGTCTTTCAGTCGTCGTTCTTACTGATGAGGATATAGAACACGACAGGCGTGTGCTGGTGAGCTTGGAAGAATATTTAGATATTAAAATTATCGACTGTAGGTTATTGCGCCAATGTACTAAAAAATCATCTAGAGTGTATGTCAAGGCCTTATGCGCTCTAGTAAATGCATTAATTGGTGGGTTTAGCCTCTGGAGAAAACTCAAGAAAGGTTATGGTTTATCTTTTGACTCATTCGGAAATGGAATTAAAAGTTCTTGGAAAAGCCATCTTTGGGCGCACCAGGTGGCAGAAGAACTTCGCTTGCAGACCAACGGAGTAGATGTTATTCATGCGCATGATTTGTATTGCGGTTTGATTGGCGCTCAATTAGCTAGCCTCAATGGCGCGAGGTTGGTTTATGATGCCCACGAAGTAGAGTTTCATCGCAATCGCAAGAATAGTTGGTTGCGTTTGGCGTTTGACTGTGCTATTGAGAAGCGTGTGATTGCAGGCGCACATGAGGTAAGAGTAGTAAATGCGCCAATTGCTGATCTGTATCGCTACATTTATCCCGAAGTCACTGATCGTTTGCGGGTTGTGTTAAATAATCATTTTCCTGTGCATCCGATTCATTTGGAGAGTATTCCTCCTTCAGATTGTGCGAAGATAATATATGTAGGTGGTGGGGTAAGGGGAAGACAACTAGAACAGTTGGCTGTAGAAGTTGCAGACTCAAGCATTTCAGTGCATGCCTTTTTTATTGGTAAAACCCCGATAGTTGCGCTGGAGGCAGGTTGGGCGATTGGAGTCGAAGATTACGAGCCAGACCTAGTCGCTTTGAAAACTTCTCACCGTTGCATGATGTGGTGTTGCGTTGAGCATATCTCTCTAAGCTATCGTCTTTCCTTGCCAAATAAATTTTTCCAGGCACTGGCGGTCGGTATTCCCGTTATTGTCTCTTCTGGAGGGTATCTAGAAAAGTTGGTCGTTCGATACGAAATCGGAGCGGTATTTCACGGTAATAACTTCAAGCAGATCGTTAATCAGATCGAATCAGATCAATTTCAATTCTGGGTTATGCAGGTAAAAGCTCTTCGTGAAGGGTTACGTAAAGGGCATATGCATTTATGAATTACAAGAAGTTTTTACACCATCTAATTTACTTTTAATTTCGCGATTGATTTGTACGACCGCATATATCACGTGACGGACAGGGAAGGTATTTGAAAAAAACTAATCAGTGGCTATTACCTTTATGGAGCATGGGCCTGTTGCGCTTACCTTTGTTGGCTGCGTTTTTGGGCCAAAAGCCTCGTGCCAGCGCATGGCCATGGAGCAGTGGCCAAGATGCCACATGGCTTGGCTGGGGTGTCAAGCGGAGTATTGCATCTGCCAAGTGGTGCGCAAGGTTTGGGAATGGCAAAGTGGCTTGCCTTGAAGACGGTTTTTTGCGTTCCTTCTGTACGGGGCAAACTGTGCCCGCTCTGGCCTTGGTGTTGGACGATGTGGGTATTTATTACGACAGCACACGACTCAGTGCGCTGGAGAGTTTGCTGGCAAGTTCATATGATGTGTTGGCGGGCCATGAGGGACTGGTGGATAAGGCCTTAATGGAGTTGCTGGCAAATGGTTTGAGTAAATACAACCATGCTGCGGATGGCGGGGATGGTTTGCTTCGTCGCTTCGCTCCTTTTAATCAGGGCTTGAGTTCTCATAATGATGCGGTGGTGCAGCGTGTTTTGGTGGTTGATCAAACGATGGGTGACTTGAGTGTGTCTATGGGGGGGGCGACGGCTCAAACTTTCGCGGCCATGTTGGCAGCGGCCAAGGCAGAAAATCCAGACGCAACTATTTTTGTGAAGACGCACCCCGAGGTTTCCTCGGGCCGCAAGGGCGGCTATCTGACACATGTGCAGCCAGATGATCGCACTGTGTTGCTGCGTGATGCTGTCAACCCCATGAGCCTGCTCGGCCACATGGACATGGTGTATGTGGTCACCAGCACCATGGGTTTTGAGGCATTGCTGGCGGGTAAACCCGTAGTGTGCTTTGGGGTACCTTGGTACGCAGGCTGGGGGGTGACGGATGACCGTTGCAAATATTCGCCTGCTTGGGAGCGGCGCACGCGCCAACGCTCGGTGCGCGAGTTGTTTGCTGCGGCTTACATCCACTACACCCGTTACCTCAATCCGGTCACGCACCAGCGTGGCAGCATTTTGGATGTGATCGATTGGTTGGTACGACAAAAAGAGATGGCCAACCGCATGCACGGTGAGCAACGCCAAGGGCGCGTGCTGGGGGTGAGGTTTCGACGCTGGAAGGCGGTCAACCTCAAGCCTATGCTTGGCTTGCATCGTGAGCTGGTGCAATTTGTTCCAAATGAAAGTGTTCTAGAAAAGCTTTCGCCTCAATCTGGAGAGACTTTAGTTTGTTGGGGGGCTAGTCCTCCCCCTGAGTTTTGTGCGTTCGCGCAAGACAAGCAACTAAAACTCATCCATTTGGAAGACGGCTTTGTTCGCTCAGTAGGTTTGGGTTCCGACTTCATTCGCCCCCAGTCATTGGTGCTAGATGAGCGTGGCATTTACTTTGATGCCACACGGCCTTCTGATTTAGAACATATGTTAGCCACTCGTGAGTTCACGACAGAGGACAGGCAGCGGGCGCAGCAGGTGAGTGCGTTCATCGTTGAACGTGGCATTACCAAATACAACCTAGAGCCGCGCCAATCTGTGCAATGGCCTAGCAATGGGCGGTTGGTGGTGCTGGTACCAGGGCAGGTAGAAACCGATGCCTCTATTCGGCTAGGCTGCACTTCTGTGCGAACCAACTTAGATTTGCTGCGTGCTGTTCGCCAGGCTCGACCAGGTGCCTTTAGTGTTTACAAGCCACATCCCGAGGTGTTGAGCCTTAATCGCAAAGGGCGCGTGGCCTTGGCGGCCGCACGCGAGTATGCAGA
>JACCDN010302033.1_pt1 | contig 10497 bp, 4 predicted proteins | sample 7441691 | NCBI WGS metagenome assembly JACCDN01 (sample SAMN15323439, study PRJNA562643) | freshwater metagenome | isolation source: river surface water | place: USA:Blue River Watershed | collected 2017-08-16
CTAGAAACTTCTCAAAGTTCCACATCACGGGGCCCGCAAGGCCCATACCGTCTTTGTTTTTGACCAGCTCTTTATAGAGCGGGTGGCGGTTGCGGCCATTGACCGAGACGGTGTCAGTCATCGGGAAGGTCACGCCCCAGGTGGTTGAGCAGTATTCGCTGATCTTGTCTGATGAGTCGAGCTCTTGCTTGAAGGTGTTTGATGGCAGACCCAGAACGACCAAGCCACGTGGACCATAGGTTTTTTGCAGCTGCTCTAGCGCCTCATATTGCGGAGTCAGACCGCAACGCGATGCCACATTGACCACCAAAACCGCCTTGCCAGCCAGGGCGCCAAAGGTGGTCTTGCTGCCGTCAATCAGGGTCAGTTCAATTTGGTCGAGGCTGTTCGTCATGTCTGGCACAACCTCGGGCGGTGTGCGGTTTATTCCGCGGGTTTATTACTTTTCAATCTTTGCAACGTCACCAAATGCGCCGGTCTCCACGTTGGTGATCGTCACACCGTCGACTGTGACTGACTCACCCTTCTTGAGAGCTGCATCTCGGCGCCACTCGTTATCAGTTGCCGATGGCGAAGGCACAATCTGGAAGGCGGACTGGTAATAAGGAATGGCAGTGTCAAGCTTGTAGATAATTAGGCCGTTATTTGCCGAGCCAAGATTGAAATCAAAGCCATACGAGCGACGCGATTCAACGGCAATAGCTGTGTACTTGCCGGTTGGTATAACAGTGAGTTTGACGCCCTTATCTCTTGCCTCTAGCGGCGTCATCCATGATGTGAAAGTGCCCGCCTGGCTGATGCAATTCACCTGGTTGTCTGCAATTGTGCCAAGCAAGAAGCGCTGCCAGGCCAAAATTTCTAAGGCAGAAAATGAATTCATGACATCAAAGACGCCGAGCGGTGACGAGTCTTGGGCGCTTGCCTTCGGCACGTTTCGAAGATCAGATAGCCCGAGCATGTGCCCAAACTCGTGAACCCAAGTTAGGAATTCATAAGGAGTCACTGGTTTTCCTGGAGAGACCAGCAGATTCATGATCTCTTTTTCTGCAGATTTGAAGCCGCGAGTTGGCTCGGCGGCCTCAGCGGTAAAGCTTCTGACCTGCTCTTTGGTTGCCTCGGCTGGTGGAACAACGGCAACAACATCGACGTCACTGAAATCGATCTTGTTGTCGATTGCAGCAATGGAGGCTCTTGCGTAGTCAAAGGTGCCCTGTGGTGGCCTGCCGGTCGTGAAGAAGTCTGCAGAAAGGTCGTAATCGAGCACAGGCTTTGGAAGGTGGGTGTATTCGTCTGGGATTCTAATGTCGAGCTTGATCTCTTTTGATCCCTGCAATTCCCAGAATTGCTTCAGAAATTTCGCGGTGTCGGCCCAATCAACCGCTGGGGAGCGCTTGCCCTTGAGGTCGGCAAAATCAACTGGAACAAACTGAACGACGGTTTTTTCATCTAGCTTTGCGCGGTCTGGGTATAGGGGGAATCCCGTCGCAAAGTGACGCTGTGGGTTGTTTGGGATGTCACCTTTAGCGCCAGCATCGGCGATCTTGCATGGTGTGACTTCTGAGGCAAAAACCGAAAGTGCGCTTGATGGCTTGGTTGTTATTCTCGGAGGATTCGAGTAGTCGGTTGACATTATATTCAGCCCGAGAGGTCCAGCCAGCGGTTTACCGGTTGTCTGGTCGATTTCAGGTGCACTGTTTTCTGGGTGCAGTTTTCCATCTGGGCCACAAGATAGGTAGGCAAGCTTGCCGACTTTCGTCTTGCCGATCACCAGATCAAAGTTTGGCTGGCACTTGTCGAATTCTTTGAACTTAGGCGCTAAGGCGCTGGCTCCGGCAGTCTTCTGCCAAATAAGTTTCTTGCCGACTTTGGTGCACTTAAGAGTGGTGCTCGACGCCTTGGCTGTTTGACCAGCCTTCGAACAGGATGCCCCGACTTTAACCGCTGCCTGAGCAGTGCTGACCCCTGTGAGAACCAGTGCTGCTGCTATTAAAATTGCCCCGAATTTCTTCCCCATGGGCCAATTATGGCGAATTTGCGTTGCTTAGGGCATCTCTTTGTCCGGACTATTTTTTAGCCAAGACCGCCGACCCCAGGGTCACGGTGATGCCGACTAATCCGAGGCTCATCACGATGTGGCCCAGGCCGGCGATGCCCGACAGCGCAGCGCCGAATTCAATGCCCTGCACCTGATAGATGCCGTGCCAAACCATCATCGAGCTTGAGGTGACCAGCCCTGCGTTGAATAGCCAGAATGCCGGATTGAAGAACCCGTGCTTGGTGAGCTCGAACTGCTTTTCGAGCAGCAGCACAATCAAAAGGAAGACAAAGCCTAGGGTGAGCACGTGGGTGTGAACCACGCTTAGCTGAGTCTGCTCTCCCTCAAAATTGTTGAGCTTGGTGAACTCACGATAAAAAACGCCGGCCGCTAGGCCAAGAATCAAATAGCTAAGAGATGCAAAATAGATCTTCTTCATGAGGCAATAATGCCTCAAGTTCGCCTACTTTTTGACAGTGATTTTCAGGGTCTTTGTCACAGATCCATAGCTCATGATAATGGCATAGGTGCCAGCCTTCTTTGGCTTGATAACAGATGAGCTAAAGACCTTTGATGACCCGACCTTCTTCGGAGACAGGACAAAGATTTTGCCGTCATTCGACTTGATTTTGGTCATGACCACAGTGCCTGCCTTCAACCCGGTCAAGGTGGCAAATACTGGCTTTCCGATCTTTACTGACACCGAGGCCGAAGAGCCACTAACTCTTGCAGAAGCTGCGCCCGATGTCGAAGATGAAGTAGCGAAGTAGGTCGATGGCGAAGCAATTGGCTTGCTCGGGATAATAATTGGCCTGTTTGGCTTGGTTGGAGTTGTGGTGCCGCCACCGCCGCCGGTCGATCCGCCACCGCCAGATGAGCCGCCGCCACCAGTAGAACCGCCTCCGCCTCCGGTAGAACCGCCGCCGCCACTGCCACCGGCGACTGTGCCAGCTGCGATGGTGAAGCTACGAATGACGTTTGGTGCAGCGCTGAAGTTAGCCGAGCCCGCCTGTGACGCGGTGATTGTGCATGTGCCTGCAGCCGTGAACGTGATCACGCGGTTAGAAATCGTGCATGTTCCTGAAGCAGCCAGGGCTACGACGAGGCTTGAGCTAGCGGTTGGGGCGATTGTCAATGTGCCGGGCAAGGTCTGGTTGGCAATCGATGCAAAAACAATGTTCTGAGTCGACTTGACCGTGAATGTTTTAGAGGCTGTTCCGGCGGCAAAACCAGAAGTTGCATCGGCGCTAGCTGAGATGGTGCAGAGTCCAGACGCTACTGCAGTGACGATTCCAGCAGAGTATGTGCAGACTGCTGAGTTAGTTGAAACAGTCACCGTTCCACCTGATGGAGCAACGACGGAAACACTTTGAGTTGCGCCGATGTCGAGGTTGGTTAGAGAAGTTGGCGTGAACACGGGGGTGTTTGCAGCCGAACCTGCAGCAACCGTGAAGCTGCTTGAGGCCGCTGATCGCACGCTGTCACCAACGGCATTCGTTGCAACAACTTTGACCGTGTAGGTTCCTGCTGCGATGTTTGTAATGCTTGCAGTAGTTGTGGTTGTCAGAGTCGCTGAGCCCACATCATTGCCAGAGTTATCGATCAGATAAGTTTTGTATCCGGTAATTGGTGAGCCATTTGCAGCCGGCGCAGTCCAAGTTGCCGTGATCGAACTGGCAGATTGTTGAATTGTTGGAGCAGCTGGTGCGCTCGGACTAGCGACCGCCGTGACCGTTGTAAATGTCGAGGCTGCACTGTTTCCCAAAGCATTCTTGGCCTTGATGGTAAAGCTATAGGTGCTGCCAGCCGTCGCAGTAGTGATTGAATCCGAAACTTTGTCGGCCGCAATGTTCTTGGTGATGTTTGCCCCGTCGGTAATTACATACCCGTCGAGAGCTAATCCGCCAGAAGTTGAAGGTGCACTCCAGGTTAGGTTAATCGCACCGTCAACGGTAACAATCGAGACCACTGCTGGTGCGGCCGGGATCGACTTTGGCTCGAACTTGACTGCTTGTGCCGCTGCCTGATTGTCGTTTGTATCGATGGCCGTCACTATGAAGTCGTAAATGACGCCGCCAGAAAGAGATCCGATAGTTGAACTGCAAAGCGACACTGTGCAAGACGATGGCGATCCGGCCCTTGCGGTCTGACCAGTCGCGGTTGCCGAAACACTGTATGCCACAGCGCCTGTCACGGGTGCCCAAGTGACCTGAACTACTGCCTGGTCAAGAGCGGTATTGGCAAGCGACTTGCTTTCAACACTCACCGATGTTGGCGCCGATACACCGTGCGCTGAAGTAGGAAAACCGATGCCGGCTAGAAGTGCGGCTGCGAATATCGCGATTGATTTCTTCATTAGTTACTTAGCCTCTAGCACGATGTCAGTGTTGATTGAACTGCCGTTAGAAAGGCCTTGCAAAACGGTTGCTGACAACACGATCTCGGTCAACTTAGATCTTTGAGGCAGCACTTCGCCCGGAGCATTCACATAGAAGACTTTTAGCTTCCAGGTATAGGCACTATCTAGTTGCATGCCGTAGCTTCCGTTAGCAGCAACAGTCGTCTCAAATGTCACGCCATCGACCAGAGTCGAGCCACTATAAGCCTGAGCGAATACGATCGCTCCAGCGGCAGCAGTTGTGTTGTCAGACTTTTTGACGAAGCCTTGCACGTTGCCCGCGCTGAGTGTGAAATCAGCCACGCCATTTGTCACAGTGCCAAGTGCGGTGCACTTTCCAACGATAGGTGAAACAACACCGCTTGAATCAACTGATACATAACAGCTGGTGTAGGTTCCGACTGAACCGAAACCTGGATAGGCGTTGATTTTGAATGTCTTTGACGAACCAAGAGTCAAATTGACAAGGCCGTCTACGTCGACGCTTGAACCGCCAACCCAGTCGACCCAGTTGTAGTTGTTAGCCGCATTGACTTCGTCGACGTGAACATAACCCCACTTGCTGACTCCAGCGCCCAAAGCTTGCTTCATATTTAGCGTTAGGTTTGGCGTCGCCAAGTTGAACGATTGATTGTTCAACTGGCTGAAGCTCAGGTTCGTGTAGCGCTTCATTGAGTAGCTCTGGCGATCGGCCCACGGAGCATTTACTTCTAGCGTGTATCGGGCCGCCGCATCTGCTGAATTCTCAATGTTGAATGTCGCTTTACCGTCCAAATCAGTGTTAGCGTGGCCAATCCAGCGACGCCATCCGTTCTCTTCTTGATACAGAGTTGCCCATCCGCCTTGCCCAACAGCGGTGTTCAAGCTAGGGCGCTTGATCGTGATGGTGGTGTTTGGGGTCATTGCCTGAATTGGGCTAGCAATGATTGTCTGTGCGAACTGTTGGCCAATGGTGACATCAGGAACAGAGTCACATATCGGTTTTGCGTCACCGCTCTTGCAGCTCCAGCGAACGATGTCACTGCGACCCCATCCTGGTTCGACCCAGAAGTTGAGATCGTAGCTGCCATTGAAGCTCGGGTTCTTTGCGGCAATCTCATCGCTATCAATGAATAGCGAAACGAAGCCATCCTTGTCAGCTTGGGCGCCGGTGTTCCAGTTGCCAACGTTGACGCTGACCCAGGCATTCTGCAAGGCGGTTGCGCCGTTCACGAGCTTGAACTTTAGGTTAGGGGCGCGAAGCGCAAGTTTGACCTTGCCGTCAACTACACATGCACTTGATGTTGTAGTCATAGCGCCAGCCGCAACCTGAATGCTGCAAGTGCTTGACTTAGCGATACCAGAAAGCTGCCAAGGCACATTTGCCACTAGTTCATAGCTGCCGCTGTCGAGCGCCAGACCAAAGTCGCCATTGAACTTTGAGTTTGTGCCTGCTAGCCAGTTTCTCTGGCCATTCACGATCTTCATCAACTCAATCCAGCTGTCTGATACACCAGTTGTGTTGTCGGTTGAAACAACTTTTCCAACCACGGATGGTGAGCTCAAGGTGAATCCGTATAGACCGCTGACTGGGTTCACCGTCACTCCTGTGCGCTTGTCCTGCACAGTAACAGCTCCGCCCGTTGCAACTCCAACGGTGTATTCACGCTGGCTCAACAGGTTAGTTGAGTTGTTTGATCTAGCAGTAACGGTGTAGGTGTAGCTGGTGTTCGCCGCGGTTGGTGCAGTTAAGAACAGTGAGAATCGACCCTGACTGTCTGTGGATGATCCGCCTGCCCACTCACGAGTTGACTCGTTGAATGCTTCAATCCATGAATATGCGATTGCAGCACCAGGGTTGCTCGAATCAGACGGCTCGCTCAAAGTGCCTTTTAGGTTAGGAACTTCGAGGCTAACTTCGGTGTTGAATACTCCGTTGCTCTGAACAATGTCGCTCGCCGCATAGGACTTTCTAGTTGACGCGTAGTTCTGAGCCACTTCACGATTGCCGTTCAGATCGACTCGAACATCGAAGGCCAATGTTGGGTTTGCGATGTTCAGATGTGCGACACCATTTGCATCGGTAACACCACCGCCGAGCCAGCCCACATTCGGGCGCTCAATCGACACCCAAACGTTTGGCACAGGTGTAGTGCCCGCCTTCACCGTGATGTTGGTGTTTGGCGCAAGTGGGCGAAGTGTGATGTTCGAATATGTATTGCCGGCGGTGTATGCACCGAGCACGGCTGTAACATCGGTGGCACCTTGATAGCGACGTTCAGTAAAGGTGCTGGTTCTTGGGAAAATCATCAACTGACTTGACGCGTCAAACCCAGTGAAACCGGCTGGCTTTGAGAATGCCCAGCGACCCTGATTGTCGACCTCGGTGCACATCCACGATGACTTGCCGGTGCCGAGTGAAAGGCAAATTGATCCCTGCGAAATAGGAGTAGTAGATGAACCTGGCTCTAGAAGAACTCCAGACCAAGTCGGGTTGGTTAGGTTCACATTCAAGTTCGCTGCGTCGCGTCCAGTTACTGTTGCAACCCCCGATGAATCAACGGTTACATTTTCAACCAAGTTGCTGTTTCCATAAGAAACGTTTCGATATGGGGCACGAGCGTAGATTGAGTAGCTTCCCTGCGGAAGGGTCATCGTCCACGCACCGTTTTGGTCGGTCTGGCGACTGTACTCCCACATTTCTTGACCGGTGTTTTGGTCGACAGCAACCACTTGAGAATTCGGCACTGAAGTTGTTCCGTCAGGACCAAATACCTTGCCCTTTAAAGTTGGCGACTTCAAAGTTATTGACCCAAATGCCTTCGTGAAAGTACTCAAATTAGCCGAAGTGATCTCGAACGTACTTGTAGTCGTAAGGGCTACGTCAGTTCGACCCCCTGGCTCAAGACGCAAACGATACTTTCCTGGAGCGTCAATGTTCAGGCTGAAAGTTCCATCTGCCCTTGTATATGAGTAGTAGTTTGCCCACTCCCAGTTTTCGGTGACTGGGCTCAGGCGTTGAACGCTAATGTTTACCCAACCCTTTGACTTGCTGCCACCAACTGCTGCACCGGTTGAGTCAACAACTTTGCCTGTGATATTTGGAGTGGCGAGACGCAAGACATAACTGCCGTTCGATTCAGCAGTCAATCCTTGCTGGCTGGCAACTGCAAACTCGCCGGCATTTGCACCAGCGGTGACGGTGAAGCTGTAGGTCTTTCGAGAATTTGCAGAGCTGTCATCGTTCGGGTGAACGACCATCTCATAGGTTCCGGCAGACTCGAAACGATAAGTTCCGAGGCCGGTTTGATCGGTGTTGATCCAATCTAGCCACTGGTTGTCTTTGCGAAGCTCGACGCCTGAATATGCCAGATTCGTGGTTCCTGTTGCAGTGCGCACATAGAACTTAAAGTTCGGCTGCTTTAGTTGAATTGCACCGAAAGCCTTAGTGAATCCACTTTGGTTGCCCGAGTTAATCACAAACTCGTCTGAGGTTGTTAGAACTGCGTTGGCTACGTTTTCAGGCTCGAGGCGCACTCGATAGGTTCCTTGGTCAGATGCCGCAAAACCAAACGAACCGTCTGACTTCACATTCGTGTTTGAAATCCACTCCCAGTGGTCGCCAACATACTTCTGTAGTGCCGCATTCACCCACTTGTTGTGTACCGGTTTAAAAGTTGTTCCATCTGGGTTTTTCACCGAACCAGTGATGTTTGGCACCCCGAGTTCAAGAACAAAAGCGCCAGAAGAATCCAGTGATTTGCCTGAAATGGCCACCGACAGTGTTCCGTTATTCGATGTCACGGTTGCGTTGTATCGTTTTGGCGATGAGTTGGCGGTTGAGTTATCGAATGGTGGCTGAACTTCGATCACATAGGAGCCAGCTGATTCAAAGACAAGACCAGCAACACCACCTTGTTCGGTATTGGCGTCGCCAACGTAGTCGTTATCTTGGAAAATAACCACGTTTGAGAATGGCAAATCGGAGCTGCCGCCCGAGTAGCGCACCTTAACTTTGACCGTTGGCGCATTCATGTGGATGGCACCAAGGTCAACGCTCGTCGAACCGTTGGTAATTGTGAATGAATTTGAAATGGTTGGGGCGAAGTCGCTAGAACCCCAAGCGTTGAATCGGATTCGGTAGGTGCCGGGTTCTGTCACTTTGAATCCAATAGCACCGGCTTTGGTGGCATTTGAATTTGAGACGTAGTCCCAGCGGTTATTTGAAACGTATTTCTGAAGCTGGCCGCCCACGTTTACTCGAGGGTATAGAGACATCGAACCGCCGTTGGTGTCCTGCACGGTGGCTACTACGTTCGGTTGATCTGCAGTGACTGAGACCGAGCCGTCTTGATTAGCAACAACCGGTGTAGAGCCATCCAAGACAGTAAAGCCGCTGCCAGTGACGGTGAGTGAGTAGCGCTTTGTCGCCAAAGTTCCAGTGTTTGGATAAATTTCAAGACGATAAGTGCCGGCAGCAACGGCCATAGAAACCTGGCCACCGCCACCACCAGCTACGTAGTTGTCGTTAGAGTCGTCGATTACGTTCACGTATGCGTTGTTTAGGAACTTTGTCGCATCGGTCGGTGACATAATTCGCAGATTCACGTTTGGTGATTTGGTAGTAACGGTGAATACGCCTTGGGCGTCAGCGGTCAGATATTCGCTTGTGCCTCTAATTTGAAGTCGAGGCTGGCCTGCATCGACACTAAGAATGACGTCGGCTGACGCCCTTCCGGCACTTGTTGGCCAAACATTTAGATTGAATGTGCCATCGGGAAGAATGAAAGATGCTGTTCCATTTCCCGAGTAGCCTGGCCCGAACCAGCAGTCGGTTGCTGGATTCTGCTGGTAGACGGAAATAAAAGATGGCTCCGCGGCTAGTGTGTCATCACGCACTACTTTCATTTGAAAGTTCGGTGCCGCAGAAGAGATTCTCTGGTCAAGGCTGAACTGTGACGGCGTGACGAAAGTCCCGTTTTCTGTGAGGGAGTACTTTCCATCTGTTGCAACCCAGAACGATCCCAAGATCTGGGTAGGGATAGTAAGGGAACCGGAGATGTGAATTCGAGTGTGCACTTTGGTGGCCACATCGAAAGCTGGCAGCTTGGCGCTGTAGGTCGAGGTGCTCGAAAGTGTCGCGCGCCCGAGCCACTGAGTGAAGTCAGGCCCACCTTCAGAATCGCTTGGGAAGAATTCAATTTCGCCTGTGACCTGAGCTGGCAAGGTGAGTGTTGATCCACTGCTGGTTTGCACCCGTCCGGTGAGGTTCGCCGCTGCCATCTGCAGCTCGTAAACGTTCATGGATCCCGATGTAGTTTTGGGAAGCTCTGTGGTGCAATCTTTTTCTGCATAAATTTTTGGAGTGCCAGAGACCAGCTTCAGGCCATACTGAGCAGTGAAGTCACCTGCATCTTGATTTCCAGAAACCGAGACAACTGAACAACTTGCTGAACTTAGAGAGCTCAAAATATCAATGCCTACAGCACCGCTTCTAAGTAGTGTCCGCTCGGCAGAATCCGAAGGCGCATTGAAGGTTCCGGGATATGAAACATGGGCGCCGAAACCTGCATCAGCACCATTGGCGGTCAGCAGCTTTACGGCTACATTCGCAAGATTCAATGTCTGGGTAAGTGACTCATTTTCACCTGTAACGAATCCTGGGTATTCCTGAGACAGAGCATGAGTTAGGTCGCCTGCGGCTGGTTGGACAATTACGCCGTCAACTCGCTTCGTGTTGGGGATTACGACCTCAGCGACGCCTTGTGAGTTGGCAGTGACTGCTGGCGTATATTCTGGTTTGTTGTTGACATCGTCCCAACTAGAAAGAGCGACCAAGGCATTGGCATATGCAGAGCCATCCGCTTTCTTGACGGTGATGGTCTTGGTCACAGTATCGACCGCGGTTGCCGGTGCAAGAGGATTAAGAAGTGTTGCGACCAAGGTCAATACAGATGAAATGGCGATACGCGCAGAACGCATGGAGTCCCCCAACTCAAAAGCTTTGAATGCTTATCTAGACAATAGACCCCTGAAAGGCTCTAAACCAAGTTGTTTATTAGTTGTTACCGATTTGGCTGAACAA
>JACCDN010854967.1_pt1 | contig 10497 bp, 14 predicted proteins | sample 7441691 | NCBI WGS metagenome assembly JACCDN01 (sample SAMN15323439, study PRJNA562643) | freshwater metagenome | isolation source: river surface water | place: USA:Blue River Watershed | collected 2017-08-16
CCCCCGAACGGTTTTCGTCCATGGGTGTGCTCCTATCATGGGCACCGCTAAATGCCCCTGTTTGGTCGGGTTTCAGCTCCCGTCTTACTCAGAATATGAACGTATAGGCGAACGCAAACCACAAAGTCTCATACGAGCTTTGCGGTTGAATGGAAACGGGGTTACCTGCCTTGTGGCGGCAGGGTAAAGAGATACGTCATGTCTGGCTCCTATCAGGGAAAAACGAGTGCGCTAACACCCATGAGGAATCCTAGCAGATTTTTTCCTATCGTACCAAGTTCACTGCCCTTCGACTTTCAGCAGCAACAGCTCAATCGATGAAATAAACGACGCGCTATCCAGAGGCTCTTCCATTGCCATCACCAGAAGATTTGCTGAATGCTCAGACACGGGCATGAAGCAACTTACCTTCGCGCTGCGCACGTCCGACCACATGTTGCGGTTGATGTTTCAGATGATCAAACTCATCCTGACTGTACAGCAGCAAATCTTTGGCAATCGGCAGTTTGCGCAGGGCAAAATAAAGACGCGCCGTTTCCTTACGGCGACTACGCTGGAGGGTAAAGGGCGCTTTCTCAACGATCAGCAGGTTTATATCCGAATCAGCAAGAGCGTCATCACGCGCACGTGAACCAAACAGTATCACCTGTTCCGGATCGGCTTCGCGCACAATTGTCTCAACGATTTCTTTTAATAGAGAATCTTCGATGATATTCATGACTCTCTCCAATGGCTGGTCAAGAGCTATCTAATTTTAGATTTTACCCGATAGTGCCCCTCTCATAGACCAATCCCATCAAAGCCCCGAAAATGCTCGTTCCACACCCACCTGATCTAGGTGCTGGGCATACCTGACATGTTCAACTTCTGGTCCGGCATCCACAACCTTCATGAACTCCAGACCATTCAGTAACCACTGGCTTAGTTCCGGCACCGGGCTCTCCGCGTTTGGTGTTGTCTTTTCTAGCAGGGCGTTAATTTCCGACACGCTGACGCCCAGTTGCTCCTGATAGCACTGGGTAACAAATTCATAGGCACCTTCTTCATCGTCTGGCGGCGGCAAATCAATATCAGCCTCCATCAGAAGCAGATGTCCGGGCGGCACATCAGATAAATCGGATTCATCGGCCTTCACATCGCTATCCTGCAATGGTCGTATCCGGTTCTGTAGCTTGGCGACAAAGAGATCGAGGTCCAGCGGTGGCACAGCTGGTGGTTGCATGACTCGAGTACTGAATGCCGGATCATCGTAATAACGGATCTTGTCGCAAAGAATGGGTTTAGTGTTTTCCAGAAGGACGATTTCTTTCCACTGCCCTAGTTCCTTGAGCTCCTGGGGCATCATGAGGGCACGCTTCTGGTCCGAGATGCTTTCGCTGGAACCTTTGGGATCCAGAATCTGTTTGGAACGGCTTTCACTGATCCCCTTCTCCGTAAACGTGCCGAGCATTTCGGAGTATTCGTTTGCGTCCTTCTGTTCGCGCGGAGCAAACAGGATCTGCATAGCGTGGTTGGTAACGAAGGTACGCGCATCCTCCCGACCGTAAACGGATTCAAGCTGGGATAGCGACTGGATGATCGGTAGCAAACGCAGGTTGTAACCGGCGATGTAGCTAACCGCCTTGGCGAGGATGTTGACCTTGCCAATGGCGGTGAATTCATCCATGAGCAACAGGCATGGGTAACGGTAGCGCTGCGGATTGTCCTGCGGCAATTGCTTGGTGTTCAGATTCACCAATTGGCTGAACACCAGATTGACGAGCAGCTTGGCGTCTTCCAGATGGTCCGGCGTTATGCCGATATAGACCGACATTGGCCGTGTCCGGACATCGGCCAGATCAAAGTCGTTCTGGCTGGTGGCTGCATCCACGACCGGATTGCGCCAGATCGTGAGTGGTGCATTGAATGTACTTAGAATCGAAGCCAGCACATCGTCTGAGGCCGACAGGAAGTTGGCCATGGCATCCAGACATTCCGAGGATAACCATGGGTAGGTCTCAATGAGGCTTTGCAGGTATTTCTTGACGCTCTGCCCAGTTCCGCGACCTGAGGATTGGCGTAACACTTCGCCCATGGTCACCGGGTAATTTGGCAGAGACTCATCCTTGAGCTTACGGTCCCTCACCTCACAGAGGAACAGGACAATGGCCAGAAACAGGTTCCGGGCATTGTCGTTCCAGAAGGCATCCTTGCCGCCTGTGGGCCAGATGGCGTTACCAATCGCCAGAATGTCTCCGACCCGGAATACCCCATCGGTAATACTCGATAGCGGGTTGTACCGGTGCGTTCGTGGGGCGGCACGGCCTGTTTCCGGTTCCCGATCCTCGGCGAATGGGTTGAACAGCCAGGTTTCCTGCTTCAGAACGTCTTTCCGGTATCCGGCGGTAATGTTGTAGTTTTCCTGTTTGATGTCGAGCACCACCACGGAACCGGTATAGGTCAGCAGATTGGGGATGACGACCCCGACCCCTTTCCCTGACCGGGTAGGTGCAGCCAACAGCACAAACTGCTGACCGGGAAAACGCAGAATCTCGCCCTTGTGCTTACCGATCACGATGCCGTCATCTTGCACAAGGTTGGCGTTCCGGATTTCCTTGTCATTCGCCCAGCGGGCACTGCCATGCAGCGCCCTGCGGTGCTTCTGGAGCATACCGTTGAGCACCACATACAGCGGCACGAAATATACGAGCAGGCTTGCGTAGAAAAGGGACCGGATCAGACGATCCTGTTCAGCCTGTGGGTAGATTCCAGCGCTTACCCTGCCCCATGCATCTAGCCAGGTCCACAGGTCTGCACCAAGGGGATTCCTGTGAATGGCCGCCAGCCAGAACATACCGGCGAACCACAGGATAAACGGGATGGTGACGGACAAAGCCACCACCACAAACAGCACGCGCCATTGCGCGGCCGCAATTCTCTGCAGCATATCGGACTCCTATCAGACAGTGCGCTAACACCTGACAGGAGTGTATTACGATCTAGGCTAACCTGCTGAAGGAAACTATTCGAGGCAGCGCTTCATGAATTTAGTCTGATCCTTTAGTCTTTCCAGACCAGAAGCCGTTACCTTGATGTCTTTGGCACGGGCATCCGTCTTGCTTTTGCCGAGTTGGATTAAACCTCGTTTGGCAAGCGTGAGAACCTTACGGTGGACTGTCGGACCGGTACCGAACATCAGAGACTGAACCAGTTCGGTGATTTTGACAACAGCGCCTTCCGCGTCCCTGACGACCAGATAGGCCAGAATCTCATCACAACCTTCGACCTCAGCGTCAGCCTGTTCTTTGCGTTTTAGACAAGTCTGGTACAAATAAGTTGCGTAACCCGGTACTTTTCCCATTTCTACGATCTCTTCATATTCGAAAGGGGCATGGTAAATGATTTTCTGAACCGGTGTGTCACCAGATGACATATCAACGTGATTAACGTAGAGAATCCGATCTTCTAATTCAGACCGGAATGCCTTTCATACAGGCATCAATCTTAACCAGAGCCTCTTCTGCACCCAGCGCTAAGGAGATCGTGTTGCCAGTATCACTTTCAGCATCTCGCACATTAATGCGGATCATGGGCGCAGACTGGTACTCACCAAAATACCGTACCGTAGGAACTGCGAGACCCGCTCCTAACTCAATCGTGACCAGGTGCATTGGTTTCCGAAGCCAGGACTGGCAGGCCTCATACTGACGATCAGAACGGTCCGGAATCCAGTTGCCATCCCCAAACATCAGGATATTAGGACGAGCAATCCTCTGGCAGGCTGGGCATCTGGGCAGCGCACTTTTCAGCCTGCAATTAACCAGATCGACTTCTGGATAAAAATCACTAGCTGACCAGACCTCGCCGCAAGCCGACTCGCTGCATTGCAAATGGTGAATGCTGCCATGGCATTCATGCACTTGTAATTCTCTAAATCCGGCTTTCTGGAACTGCCCATCGACATTACTCGTGTAGACAAATGCCCCATGGGGCTTCATTAGAGACCAATCCAGCAGAATGCCAAAGCCACTGTGAGGCACTGTACTGCGATACAGGTTTAGCCGGTGACCGTAGAACCCCCAGGCCATTTCCGGGTCCGACCTGAATGCCTGCGGATTAGCGATTTCCGTAAAGTCGATTCGCGCCTTGCCCAGAGCTGGATAGGCATTCCAGAAACCTTCCCTGCCTCTGAAGTCAGGCAACCCGGAGTCAACGCCCATGCCGGCACCCGCCGTAATCAGAAGCCCGTCAGCCTTATCGATCAGATCGGCGGCATGTTGAATAGAGGTAGCATGGGTCATGTCTGCCAATTTCAGAAACAATCAGCGGGTATCATAAAGGCAAAGAGGCTTCCTTCACATCAAGTTCTAATAGCCACCTTTCCATGAAATCCTTTCGTCATCTGATCCAACTCATTGTCACGATGCTCATGGCCGCTGCGCTGACGAAGCCAGCCTTTGCCCTGCCCGAAGGTTTCGTCTACATCGACAGTGTGATTCCTGAAATTCTGGTCGACATGCGCTATACCGGTAACCACAACTTTGTCGGTCGCCCGGTCATTGGTTACATTTCTGCCAGACCCGTACTCTCAAAACCTGCAGCCGATAAACTGGCACTTGTTCAGGCAGATCTTCGCACCTACGGCCTTCAGCTCAAGGTTTTTGACGCTTACCGACCACAACAGGCCGTAGATGATTTTGTCGCTTGGTCAAAAGACCTCGACGACACGCGAACGAAGCGTGAGTTTTATCCTGATCTTTCCAAGACGGTTCTCTTTCCGGAGGGATACATTTCGGAGCGATCCGGTCATAGTCGCGGTAGCACGGTGGATCTCACCATCGCACAGTTGAAGGCACCCTATACGGAACTGGATATGGGGACACCCTTCGACTTCTTTGGCCCGGAGTCATGGCCAGATTTCCCCGGTGCAACTCCGCAAGAGCGCGCCAACCGTTTGTTGTTGAGAACGCTGATGATGAAGCACGGGTTCAAGCCCTACCAGCAGGAGTGGTGGCACTTTACTCTGGACAACGAGCCTTTTCCCCAGACCTATTTCAATTTTGTTGTGCAGTGAAGCGAATTTTGATCTCGCTCAACTTCATTATGCAATTCACTATGCGGTAACTTGTTATTCACAGACAAACGGCATAAATTGCAGTAAGACCTCACAATAGGCGTGGAGAAAATCGTTGAAATACAGGATTGAAGTGTGCATTCCGAGCACACGAGAGTGGGTGCTGATAGAAACCGGTACCATGGCATTGAAACAGATTCAGAATCAGGTCGAACTGATCAAACGGATTTACCCGGAATACATTGTTCGTGCGCTAGACATTCTCAGCGCTAAAACTCTGGCTATTGCCTGAATCGTATCCGTGTAATGGGGGGGTGTTGTGCTGCATTCTTTTACGATTGAGGTTCTTAGCCCCGGCGGCGTCCAATGGCAATTTTATGAGTCACTGGAGGAGACGCTCGCTGGATTATTGACTCATGTCTATTGTGTTCGTAAGGCTTTCCCGAGTTGTGCCGTAAGAGTCATTGATAAGGCGACTGGCCAAGTCGTTAACCTGATCCGCGGGACTTATGCTGATGAGTGAGGGGCACGTTATAGTTAGTCCATCGATTTGTTGCGTACCGAGGAGATAATTTTTGGCATTCGAGATCCGCTATACCGTGAACCGGGGTTCAGTAACCCTAAAGCCTAGACAGCCTGTCATCGACTGGCTGAACTCGGTAGACGCATTGCTCGACGTTAAGGGTGGCAACGTCTTTGACCCTCTGGATGAGCACGGTGATATGTTCCTGGTTCCCAATGATGAGGTCATTGAATCCCGTCTGGATGCCGTTACCTGGGTTGAAAAACGCTGGCGTGATTTCTTCGAATTCGAACTGGGTCAGTGGATTATCGACGATACGCTGTGGCCACAGAAGTTGAGCCTGAAGCTCTTCCGTGAATGGTTCAATATCGAATACCGTTCGATGGTCTGGGATCTCGGACAGAAACCGCTGAAGCATGAAGACTGGCTGGACGACTAGATAACACACCCTGATTTATTTAGGTGGCATGCGCTAGCTGATCCCTGGTGGTTGTAAATGCCCTGCCAGCCATAAGGTGGGATCGATTATCAGAGCAGATCATTTCACGAGGATATGCTGGGCGTTAGCCGAAAATCGGTAAAAACCCCCTAGAATTTTGCAGAATGAACAACCCAGCCAATCTTTTTGCGGACATCCCTGAACAGGCCAGCCAAGAACTGTTTTCTAACCTGCTGGACAACCCCCACTGCAGGATTGAACGCATCGTTTCGTATGGCCAGAGCAGCCCTCACCGATTCTGGTATGACCAGGGTTCGGACGAGTGGGTGCTCCTCATCCAGGGCAGCGCAGCACTGGATGTGGAAGGTCAAATGGTGAAGTTGGTTCCTGGCGATCATCTGCTGATCAAGGCGGGGCAAAAGCATCGCGTTACCCATACAGATCAGAATCAGCCCACCGTCTGGCTGGCAATACATTTGAATGAACCGGCTAAGAGCTGATATGCGCCAAACCTACGCCAGCGTCACGCCCTACATCACGAAAGACGGTTCGGAAATACGCGAACTGATGCACCCTAACGTGCAGGGCAATAAAAACCAGAGCCTAGCCGAGGCGACTGTGCCGGTTGGCGGTAAGACGCTGAATCATAAACATCTAGTCACGGAAGAGCTCTATCACATCACTCAGGGCCATGGCCTCATGCATCTGGGCGATCAAAGCTTTGAGGTCTATGTGGGCGATACGATCTGTATCAAGCCCGGAACCGAGCATTGCATTGAAAACATTGGCCCAGAATCGCTCGTGCTGTTGTGTTGTTGCAGTCCCGCCTATTCGCATGACGATACGATACTGTTGGCGTAATTCATGCAACCCCTCGCCTTCGTTGACCTGGAAACCACCGGTGCGACAGCATCTCAGGACCGCATCACAGAGATTGGCATCATTCTGGTCGATGAGTCGGGTGTTCAGGAGTGGAGCTCTCTGGTCAATCCGGAAACACGCATATCGGGATTTATCGAAAGCCTGACCGGCATCAGCAATGAGATGGTGGCCGAAGCCCCCCGCTTCTGTGATTTAGCCAGTCGAGTCTACAAGATGCTGAAAGGTCGACTCTTTGTCGCCCACAATGCCCGGTTCGACTACGCCTTCCTGAAGCAATCATTTATGCGTGAAGGGATCGATTTCAATGCCAAGACGCTCTGTACCGTCAAACTCTCGCGGCGACTCTATCCAGGACACCCCAAGCACAACCTGGACACACTGATTGAACGCCATGGCCTCAAAGTATCCGGTCGTCACCGGGCACTGGCCGATGCCCAGCTCATTTACCAGTTCTGGGAGAAGATTCAAGCCACGATCCCGGAAGAAACCATTCAGTCCGCTGTCAAAGCCTTGCTGGGTCGTCCGAGCACCCCGACGCACATCGACCTGACCATGATTGATGGGTTACCGGAGGCACCGGGCGTTTATCTGTTCTATGGCGAAAACGACCTGCCCTTATATGTCGGGAAGTCAGTGAATATCCGCCAACGGGTGATGTCCCATTTCACGGCTGATGTGACTTCTGCCAAGGAAATGTCTTTGTCGCAACAGGTTCGTCGGATCGAACACATCAAGACGGGTGGTGAGATTGGCGCTTTACTTAAAGAGGCAGCCCTGGTTAAGAAGCTGCAACCGACGCATAACCGTCAGCTTCGGCGAAATAACGAGCTGTGCTCGATCCAGCTTCAGGACAGATCTGACGGGTTACAGCTGCATGTCGCCTATGCCAATGAACTGGATTTCGCGACAACATCCAATCTGTATGGTCTGTTCAAGAGCAAACGCGAGGCGTTAAAGGCACTCACCGAGATTGCTGAAGAACATGGACTGTGTAAAGCCATCATCGGATTGGAAAAGGTAAAAGCCGGATCGCCGTGCTTTGGCCTGCAGTTAAAGAAGTGCCGAGGGGCGTGTATCGGTGAGGAGCCAAGACTCGCCCATGACGCTCGACTGCTAACTGGGTTGGGCAAACTCAAGATCAGAACCTGGCCCTTCAACGGACCCGCCTATCTGAAAGAAGGCGAAGAAATACTATTGATCGAAAACTGGGCCTACCTGGGCAGTGCCACCAGTGAGGATGAAATATGGCAGATCATGGACGGAAGACAAACCCGGTTTGATCGCGATACGTACAAGATAATCTCCGCTGCCGCAGGTCGATTACAACCATTAGACCTACAGGATATATCTTGATCCAGCAGCTTTTAGAGCGATGGATGCTCCGGAAATTTCGTGCACCCCGCATTGCTCATGATCGCACCCCGGATTCGCTTGGGCTCAAAGCAGAGGTCGTTCATATCAAAACGGCAGGTGACGGATTTTTATTCGGCTGGTGGATTCCTGCTTCCGCACAGATTCAGCCGGAAAAAGCGCCGACTGTTGTTGTTTTGCATGGGTGGGGCGCTAACGCGAGTCTGATGCTGGATATTGCACCATGGATTCAGAGATCGGGATTCCATGGACTTTTTATCGATGCAAGATGTCATGGCCAGAGTTCAGACACTGATTTCACCTCAATGCCCCGGTTTGCAGAGGATCTTGAGTCGGCACGAGCATGGGCTATGGCACGCGACGATGTCAATCCTCTGCAAATAATTGCGCTGGGGCATTCGGTCGGGGCTGGTGCAGTCCTTCTGAGTGGGAGCCGTTCGGACTGGGCAGGAATTGTAAGTCTGAGTGCCTTCGCTCACCCCAAGGACATGATGCAGCGTTTCATGAATGAACACCGTATACCGAAGAGATGGGTCCAACCCATGATCATGAATCAGGTGCAATCAGTGATCGGTGCAAGATTCGATGACTTTGCTCCTGAGAACACCATTCGTAAAATCCGATGCCCACTGATGCTGGTACATGGCAACGATGATGACGACGTTCCGATAGCTGAAGCCAGACGTCTGATGGCAAATGCCCCCTACGGGAGCATCTTTCGGACAATACCTGGGGTCGGTCATGATCTTCGACCCGTTATGCCTCAGATAGCACCGGACGTTATGGATTTCATGAAGTACCTGATTTGAAACGATTAAAATCTTGCAGGAATGTTCGGAATGACATTCCGGATCACACGATAGCCGGAATTATGGATTTAATAAGTCATCTGGGATAATCAGGCCATGTCATGGATTATCCAACGCATCTGTCCCCGTGAAAATTCGGTGTACCTCGTTAAGGAAAGCTCCGGGGTCATTCGTCAGATTTCAGTACCGGGGGCCGAGTCAGCCACGATTGAGGGCGGCAATGTCCTGATCCAATGTAAAACGGGGTTTAACTGGTCTGTCGATCCGAATACCGGTTCAAGACGGCGTTTTCAGGCTGTAACTTAAAAGTCATGCGCCGATTGCGGCTGGCTCTGATCAACTTTCTTTGTGCACTACCCGGATTAGTTCTTGCCGCATCGCTTTCGGATTGCCTGCTAAAAAACCGTATTCAGACGGCCGAGTGCGCCAGCCAGATCGTCCGATTCGAGTCTCAGTACAGCTATGTTTCCCAATTGGCAAAGGAAGCCGGTATCGACCCGGCTCTGATACTGGCCACTATTGCCGTTGAATCGGGTTACTCAGAGCTGAAGCTATCTGAGCGTGGTGGCATTGGCCCCATGCAGATCACCCCCATCGCTGCCAGAGAATTGGGGATCAATGATCTGACCTATCTACTATCTGACACTGTAAATGTCCGTACCGGTACGCAGTACCTAGTTAGGATGATGCGGCGTTTCGGAGATTGGCGACTAGCACTGGCCGCCTACAATGCTGGCCCGGGTGCGGTACAGAAGCATCGGGGCATTCCGCCATATCGGGAAACTCAAGCTTATGTGCAACAGGTGATGTGGTGGTATCTAACCTTCAAGCGTGAATCAGGCTACCTTAGGCAGCCTGAAGCTCCAGCTTGATCGTTTTGCCAAGTGCCGCAGCTGCACTTGCAAGCGTTGTCAGTGTAAGACTCGTGTCCTCTTCATCCAGAAGTCGGTTAAGCGCAGCTCGGCTGGTATGCATTTTCGAGGCCAGCTGAGTCTTAGTGAGAGACTGCGTTCTCATTTCTTCAGCAATCTGCCATGCAATCACTCTTTTGATTGCTACGGCGGTCGCCTCTTCCAGCATCGACTCCTCCCGGAGGAAGTCATCGAAGCTACTCCCAATGTTCTTTTTACCCATCATGCTCTCCGTTTCAGTTGCTTCAGACGGTCTTTAGCCAGATCCAGATCGGGCTTCGGGGTTGCCTGCTGCTTCTTGATGAATCCATGAAGCAGAACCATCGTCGATTTATCCAGCGCAAACAGCACGCGGACAATTCTGTTTTCCAGCTTGATACGCACTTCCCAGATACCATCACCTAGGTTACGTACCAAGGGCATCCCCAAAGGCCAACCAAGCTGAACCGTCTTGATATCCTCACCTATCACCTTGCGTTCGACAGCGGAAAGATCCTTCAGCCATTCTC
>JACCDN010534971.1_pt1 | contig 10496 bp, 6 predicted proteins | sample 7441691 | NCBI WGS metagenome assembly JACCDN01 (sample SAMN15323439, study PRJNA562643) | freshwater metagenome | isolation source: river surface water | place: USA:Blue River Watershed | collected 2017-08-16
TCAAAGGCACGCACCTGGCCCGAACCCATGCGACCCGCACGCAGCACATAGGTTTTGATGACGCGCATGAAAGGGGCGTCGGTTTTTGGGGTGTCGGGGGTGGTGGGCGTGTCAGCAGTCATGGCAGCAAGTCTTTAAGTAGTCTGTGATTATCGTGGGACTAGCGCAGGCCAAACTTTGGTGGATTTATAGGTTCTTAAATCACTAATAATCATCGGTTATGGCTATCAAAAAATCCGACCTGTATTCCTCCCTTTGGGCCTCTTGCGACGCATTGCGCGGGGGCATGGATGCCAGCCAGTACAAAGACTATGTGCTGTTCATGCTGTTCATCAAATACGTGAGCGACAAATACGCCGACAGCGACGACTTTGCCCCTGCCGTGGTCATCCCCAAGGGGGCCAGCTTCAAGGACATGATCGAGCTGAAGGGCAAGAGCGACATTGGTGACAAGATCAACACCCAGATCATCCAGCCGCTGATCGACGCCAACAGCAAGCTGGCCCGCAGTGACTTTCCGGACTTCAACGACCCCAACAAACTGGGCGAGGGCAAGGAAATGGTCGAGCGGCTGGGCAACCTGATCGCCATCTTCCAAAAGCCCGAGCTGGACTTCTCGCAAAACCGCGCCGACCACGACGACATCTTGGGTGACGCGTATGAATTTCTCATGCGCCACTTTGCGCAAGACTCGGGCAAAAGCAAGGGCCAGTTCTACACCCCCAGCGAAGTTAGCCGCATTCTGGCCAAAGTGCTGGGCGTTGGCCCCGACAACACCAGTGCCAAAACCACCGCATACGACCCCACCTGTGGATCCGGATCGCTGCTGCTCAAAGTGGCAGCCGAAGCGGGCAAGCAAATCACCCTCGAAGGCCAAGAAAAAGACGTGACCACGGCGGGCTTGGCCCGCATGAACATGATCTTGCACGACTTCCCGACGGCCAACGTGCTCAGCGGCAACACGCTCACCGCGCCCAAGTTCAAAGACGGCGAGCAGCTGCGCACCTACGACTACGTGGTGGCCAACCCACCTTTCAGTGACAAAGAGTGGAGCACTGGCCTGACGCTGGGCGACAGCGGGCAGGGTGACCCTTACCAACGCTTTGGCTGGGGCGTGCCGCCACCCAAGCAGGGCGACTACGCCTACCTCATGCACATCATCCGCAGCATGAACAGCACCGGCAAAGCCGCCTGCATCTTGCCGCACGGCGTGCTGTTCAGGGGCAACGCCGAGGCGGTGATTCGCGAAAAGCTCGTCACCTCGGGCATCCTTAAAGGCATCATCGGCCTGCCAGCCAACCTGTTTTATGGCACGGGCATTCCGGCCTGCGTGCTGGTGCTGGACAAGCAAAACGCCAACGCACGCAAAGGCGTGATGATGATCGACGCCAGCAAAGGCTTCATCAAAGACGGCAACAAAAACAAACTGCGCGAGCAAGACATCCACAAAATCGTCGATGCCTTTGACAAGCTCGAAGACCTTGCAGGCTATGCCCGCATGGTGCCGCTGGACGAAATTGCCAGCGACAAAAACGCCTACAACCTCAACCTGCCGCGCTACATCGACAGCACCGAGGCCGAAGACATTCAAGACCTGCAAGCCCACATGACAGGCGGCATCCCTAACCGCGACCTAGACGCACTGGCCGCCTACTGGAAGGTCATGCCCGGCTTGCGCAACCTGCTGTTCAAGCCCCTGCGCGAGGGCTATGCCCAGCTGCAGCAGCCCATGACCGAGGTGAAAGCTGCCGTGCTGTCCCACCCTGAGTTTGTGGCCTTTAACACGCAAGCCACCAGCAGCTTTGCCGCATGGCAAGCGCGCAACCTGACCGCCATGCAGGGCATCCAACAAGGCGACAAACCCAAAGCCTTGGTGGCGCAACTGGCCGAAGACCTGCTGGCCACCTTCAAGCCCGTGCCCTTGGTGGACGCGTATGACGTGTACCAACACCTCATGGACTACTGGGCCGAAGTCATGCAAGACGACGTGTACCTGCTGGTGCAAGACGGCTGGGCCAGCGCACGTACCCTGCGCGAAGTGGTGCAGGTCAAAAACAAAGACAACAAACTGGTTTGGCCCGAGGCGCACGACTTTGTCATTAACAAACGCCGCTACAAAAGCGACCTGATTCCCCGCGCCCTGCTGATTGCCCGCTACTACGCTGCCGAACAAGCCGCGCTGGATGCCAAACAGGCCGAGCTAGATGCCGTGAGCGCCCAACTGGCTGAGCTGGAAGAAGAAAACAGCGCGGAAGACATGACGTTTGCCGGGTTTGAAAAAATCAACGACAAAGAAGTGAAAAGCCGCATCAAGGAAATTGGCAATGATGCTGATGCCACAGACGAGTTGGCGGTGCTGAAAGCTTGGCTCAAACTCAGCGACGAAGAAACTACCCTCAAGAAAACGGTGAAGACGCTCGACGCCGCGCTGGAGCAAAAAGCCTTCAGCCGCTATGCCACGCTGACCGAAGCCGACATCCAGCAACTGGTGGTGCACGACAAATGGCTGGCTACCCTGAACGCCAGCCTGTCTGCCGAGCTGGACCGCGTGAGCCAAACCCTGACCCGCCGTATCCGCGAGCTGGCCGAGCGCTATGCGACGCCGTTACCGCAACTTGTGAGCGACTTAGAAGGTCTAGAACTCAAAGTGATGCAGCATTTGGCCCACATGGGGGTCATTAATGCAGCCTAATCAAACTCCGCCAAATGGCTGGCAGCGAAAACGTATTGCGGATCTTTTCAATGTTCGGGCTTCGGGGGACATTGATTGGTCGCGCTGGAGTAATGAACAAGATGCGACTCATCCACACCCGGTTTATGCAAATGGACGCGCTGATTCGGGGCTTCATGGCTACGCTAGTTATGCCGTTGAAAAAGGCGATGCCGTCACTTTGACTGCTCGCGGGACTTTGGGTGAATTAGGTTATGCATTTTTTCGATCAACAAGCTTCACTCCAATTGGACGTCTTTTAGTTCTGAGGTCTAAAGGCGAAGTTGATGCGAGATTTTTTGCCAGTTACATCAATGGACTAGTCCGATTTGCACAGGAAAACACTGGAGTTGCACAGCTCACTGCACCTCAAGTTACTCGTTATCAAATTGATTTGCCGCCACTCTCTGAGCAGCACGCCATTGCGGCAGCCCTCTCCGACGTCGATGCCCTGATCGCCGGACTGGAAAAACTGATCGCCAAAAAGCGCGACCTCAAACAAGCCGCCATGCAACAACTCCTCACCTGCCAAACCCGCTTGCCAGGGTTCAGTGGGGAGTGGGTGGTTAAGTCACTGGGTGATATTGCAAATATCAAGACGGGCAGTAGAAACAACGAGAACAAAGTCGAGGATGGCCTGTATCCGTTTTTTGTACGTTCGGCGCATGTAGAGCGTATTAACACTTATTCGCATGAGTGTGAGGCAATTCTTGTCCCAGGTGAGGGGCAAATTGGAAACATCTTTCACTACATCAATGGCCGATTTGATGTTCATCAGCGAGTCTATGCAATCACTCAATTTATCGAGGGGGTAAGTGGTCAATACATTCACTTTTTCATTTCGCAGCATTTTGGTGAATGGGCAATGCAGAACACGGTTAAAGCGACGGTTGACTCGTTGCGTCTTCCTACATTTCAAACCTTTCAGGTGCAATTGCCTCCAACACATGAGGAACAAGCTGCTATTGCGGAAGCTTTGTCCGATATGAATGACGAATTCATTGCGCTCGAATCCCGCCTCGCCAAAACCCGTGAACTCAAGCAAGGCATGATGAAAGAGTTGCTAACTGGTAGGACGCGGCTCCCGGAGGTAGGCGAAAAATGAGCAACGAAGACCAAAAAATAGGCGCGATCAGCACTTACTTGCAACGACTTGATGACGTGCGAGCAAAAAACAAAGGGGTGCTTTATTTTCGTGGGCACTCGAAGCACACCTATCGACTTGAGCCATCTATCTATAGGAATCGTGGCTGGATCACAAATGAAGCGTCGATGTTGAAAGAACTCATTCTTCGATGCCCGAATGATTTCAAGAATGGCATGTCTACATTTGAGTGCTTGGTAAAGATGCAGCACTATTCATTGCCAACGAGATTGCTCGACATTACGAGCAATCCTTTGGTGGCTCTTTATTTCGCGTGCCAGTTGCACGGTAAGGATGATGATGGCGAAGTCATCGTGTCGGAGTTCTCGGTGGAAGACGTGAAGTATTTCGACAGCGATACGGTTAGCGTGCTGGCAAACCTGAGTAAACGCCCTTTAGGTTTCAAGTTACCTTTAACTTCAAATATTGGTGAATTTAATAAAGGGGAAGATATTCCTTTGTTGCTGCATGACGTACGTCAAGACAAGCCTCACTTTGCGCCGCTTATTCGCCCTGATGATTTGCACAAGGTTGTTTGTGTCAAACCTTTGCTCGACAACCCGAGGATCATTCGTCAAGAAGGTGCTTTTTTGCTTTTTGGCATTGGCAAGACAAAAGATGAACCTGCTGCAGTGGATAGTGAGAAGGTTGTTAGACGGATACGGATCAATAGAGATAAAAAGAAAGAGTTGCTTATGCAGCTGGAAAATTTAGGTATCAGCGATGCAACTTTATTTCCTGAGATTGAAAAAGTTGCGACACATATCAAAGCGAGTTATCAAGAACCCGACCCAAGCTTGCTCAATGACTTGGGCCAAATAGAGAAAAACGTTATCAGAAGTCTTGCAAACAGACCGAATGCCGGAAATGGCGATTTAGCACTAATGCTTGGGTTGTCAGTGCAGTCAGTGTCCCGTGCACTCTCGAATTTGATGGCCCACGGCTTAATTGAACGCATGGGTACTGGACGTGGGGTCTCTTGGCGGGTTGTTGAATCAGTTCGCCAGCAACTTGTCGGAAAAGTTCAATAAAGCTGTTTTTGTATAAGCTTCAAAGCCTGTCACTCATGACCGAAACCGAACTCCTGCAACCCTTGGCCCGTGGCGAAGACAGCCATCATCAGTTCAAGCGCGACGCCACCAATGCCGACGGCATGGCGGCTGAGCTGGCTGCGTTGGCCAACAGTGGCGGGGGTACGGTGTTTTTGGGTGTGGCCGACGATGGCAGCATTGCTGGGCTAGATGCTGCAGCGATGCGGCGTTTGAACCAGCTCATCAGCAATGCGGCCAGCCAGCATGTGCGCCCGCCGCTGCACCCGCAAACCTACAACGTGCAAACCGCCCAGGGCTTGGTGCTGGTGGTGTCGGTGGCCGATGGGCTGAACAAGCCTTATATGGATTTGCAAGGCCGCGTGTGGGTGAAAAGTGGCGCAGACAAGCGCCATGTGACGGCGCGTGAAGAAATGCAGCGCATGTTCCAGCGCGGTGGGCTGTTGCAGGCTGACCAGGTTCCGGTGCGCAACGCCACCGTGGCCGACATTGACGAGCGGGCTTTTGGCCGCTACTTTGAGCGGCGCTATGGCCAAAGCCTGAGCGCAGCGGGCTTGCCCGTAGCACAGCTGATGGAAAACCTGCAACTGGCGCAGGGCGGTGTGCCCAACCTCGCGGGCGTACTGTTGTTTGGCAAGCACCCGCAGCGGCTGCTGCCGGTTTGCCAAATTGGCGCGGTGTGGTTTCCGGGCACGCAGTTGGGCGACACGCGCTACCTTGACAGCGAAAACATTGACGGCCCGCTGGACGAGCAGTTTGAGCGCGGCATGGCTTTTCTCAAGCGCAGCTTGCACAAGGTGCAGGCGGGCAGGGGCTTCAACACGCTGGGCCAGCTGGAGCTGCCCGAAGAGGCTTTGGTCGAGCTGCTGGTCAATGCCTTGGTGCACCGCGACTTTTTAGTCAGCGCCACCATTCGGCTGTTTGTGTTCACCGACCGGGTGGAGATCATCAGCCCTGGCCATTTGCCCGACAGCTTGACGCCCGAGCAAATTCGCACCGGTGTGTCCAACCGCCGAAACCAGGTGCTGGCCGAGCATGCGGCGCACATCTTGCCCTACCGTGGCATGGGCACAGGCGTGCCCCGGGCGCTGGATGCTTGGCCGAAGATTGATTTGGTGGACGAGCCGGAAATCAACCAATTTCGGGCGGTGGTGTGGCGGACGGTGCAGACTGCGGCAAATACTTCGGTAGAAACTTCGGTAGAAACTTCGGTAGAAACCCCGCAAGTCCCGCTCAAAACCCCCGAGGCCATTTTGGCCTTGCTGACTGAACAGCCAAGCATGACCTTGTCGCAAGTCGCAAACCGACTTGGGAAGAGCACACGAGCCATCGAAATGGCCGTGGCCAAATTGACTGAATCAGGCAGATTGAAATATGTAGGCCCTAAAAAGGGCGGTCACTGGGAGGTGATGTGAGTACAACACTGAGGCCCGAACGGGTCACACAAAACCGCGTGATCGAGCGCATCACTCGCCCCGCTGCCCAAGGTGGCTTGGGCTACGCCTATTTGGGCGAGTGGAGCAAGCGCGAGGGCAATCGCTGCATTGAGCAAGGCCTGCTCCGTGCCAGCCTGCAAAAACGCGGCTATTCTGACGCGCACATTTCACAGGCCCTCCACAAGCTGCAAGCGACCAGTGACGTGACGGGCGTGACGCTGTACCAAGCCAACTTGCGCACCTATCAGCTGCTGCGCTACGGCGTGCCCGTGCAGGTGGTCGCAGGGGCTGCGCACGAAACCGTGCACTTGATTGATTGGGCCAAGCCCGATGCCAACGAATTTGGCCTGGCCGAAGAGGTGACACTCAAGGGCGGGCACGAGCGCCGCCCAGACATCGTGCTGTACATCAACGGCATCGCCGTGGTGGTGCTGGAACTCAAGCGCGGCTCGGTGGAGGTGGCAGAGGGCATTCGCCAGCTCATCACCAACCAAGAGGCCATCTTTAACCAAAGCTTTTTCAGCACGGTGCAGCTGACTTTGGCGGGCAACGATTCGCAGGGCTTGCGTTATGGCACGGCGGGCACGCCCGAGAAGTTTTATGTGGAGTGGAAGCACCACGCCGTAGGCGTTTCCGGGAATGCTGGTGAGGTAGTTGTAGGCAGCTTGCTGGACGAACCACTGGTACAGCTGTGCGACAAGGCACGTCTGCTGGACCTGATGCGCAACTTTGTGGTGTTTGACGCTGGCCAAAAGAAAGTGCCGCGCTTGCACCAGTACGAAGGCGTGAAGGCCGCGCAAGAGCGCATCAAAAAACGCGAGGGTGGCGTCATTTGGCACACGCAGGGCAGTGGCAAAAGCATTTTGATGGTGTTGATTGCCAAGTGGTTGCTAGAGCATGACCCAGAAGCCCGTGTGCTGGTGGTGACCGACCGCGACGAGTTGGACAAGCAAATTGAAGGCGTGATGAAAAACTCTGGGGTGATTGGCGCTGATTCGCCTTCGCCTCGCATCACCAGCCGCCGCGAACTGGTGGACATGCTGGCCCAGCCTGCGCCACGTTTGCTGTGCGCTTTGATTCACAAGTTTGATGCGGCCGACCTCAAGGGCGACCCGCCGCCCGTGAATGGGCGCTTTTATGTATTTGTAGACGAATGCCACCGCACCCAAGGCGGCGATATGAACAAGCAAATGAAGCGCTGGCTGTCGCAGGCTGTGTTCATTGGCTTCACAGGAACGCCGCTGCTGCGCAAAGACAAACAAACCACGCGTGATGTGTTTGGTACCTATATCCACACTTACAAGTTTCACCAAGCGGTGGAAGACAAGGTGGTGCTGGACCTGAAATACGAAGCCCGCACCGTGCCGCAGCAGCTGACCAACAAAAAGGCGGTGGACGATTGGTTTGAAACCAAGACGCGTGGCCTGAACAATTACAAAAAGTCAGAGCTGCGCCGCCATTGGGCGACGATGGAAAAGCTGATGAGCGCGGGCGAGCGCAAGGGGCGCATCGTGGCCGACATCATTCACGACTTTGGCGTGAAGCCCCGACTGGACAACAACCGAGGCACGGCCATTTTGGTGGCGGCATCCATTTACGACGCTTGCCACTATTTGCGCTTGTTCAAGAACACGAGCTTTGGTGACTACTGCGGCATCATCACTTCGTACGAGCCGAACCACAACGCCATTTCTCGCGAACCAGCCAAGAGCGACGAGCGCTACAAGTTCGACACCTACACCCAGCATGTGTTGGCCAAAGACCAGACCACTAAGCAATATGAAGACGAGATGAAGCGCCGCTTCATCGAAGAGCCCGCCAACTTGAAGCTGCTGATTGTGGTGAGCAAGTTGCTGACGGGTTTTGATGCGCCCAGCTGCAGCTACATCTACCTGGACAACGAGCTGCGCGACCACAACCTGTTTCAGGCCATTTGCCGCACCAACCGACTGGACGGTGAGGACAAAGACTACGGCCACATCGTTGACTACAAAGAGCTTTTCCAGAATGTGCAAGACGCAATTGCGGTGTACACGTCTGACGAACTGGACATTGATGAAGGCGATGGGGCTGACGGCAACGTGATCGTAAAAGACTGGCTCAAAGAGGGCAAAGAAAAGCTGGATGCCGCTCGCGAAGCGCTGAGCTACCTGTGCGCGCCCGTGTCTGCGCCACAGCAGCTGGAGCAGTTCATTCACTATTTCTGTGGCAATGCCACCGACCCCGAGGCGCTGACCAACACCGAACCATTGCGCATCACCTTCTACAAGGCTGTCTCTACCTTTGTGCGGGCCTATGCAGACTTGGCGCAAAACTTGAGCGAGGCTGGCTATTCACCCGCCGATGCGCAAGCGTTGCAAAAAGAGGCTGATTTTTATGCCGAGGTGCGCGAGGCCATCAAAATGCACTCGGGCGAAGAGTTTGACATCAAGCCTTACGAGGCTGACATGCGCCACTTGATCAACACATACATTCAGGCCGATTCGGCGGAGGTGTTGGGCGACTTAGAAACTTTGTCATTGACCGACTTGATCATCAAGACCGGTATTCACGATGCGATTGCGCAGAAGCTGAACGCCAAGAAAAACCTGTCTCGCAAGTCGATTGCCGAGGGCATCATCAACAACGTGCGCAAAACCATCATTCGTGACCGACTGACCGATCCGCGTTTTTACGATGAAATGTCCAAGCTACTGGATGACTTGATCAAGCAAAAGCGTGACGACACTGAGGCTTATGAAGAGTTCTTGCGCAACGCCGAGGTATTGGTCAAGAAGCTGGTTCAAGGCCACCCTGACGCTGGCGTACCGACGGTGCTGAAAGGTAATCGTGAAGCCATCACCCTCTACAACAACTTGATGGGTATCGTGGCCCCTGAGGTAGAGGGGCAAGCCATGGCTGAAGCCAAAACCGCTTACGGTGATGAACATTTGCAGTTGGCTTTGAAGTTGGACAAGGTCATCAAGGCTGAAGCGCCTGCTGGTTGGAAGGGCGATGAAGTCAAAGAGCGCGTGGTGCAAAACCTGATACATAAAGCGCTTGGTAAAAGCCGCGAGGCCACGCTGGCTGTGTTTGAACTGGTCAAGAACCAACCGGGTTACTGATGAGTAGCGTGATTGAGTTGGGTGACATCACGATCTCGATGGCGTTTAAAGCTATCAAGAACGTGCACCTGACCGTGTTGCCGCCCGATGGCAAAGTCACGCTGGTGGCTCCGCTAGGCACTCGTCCTGAAGTGGCGCGTGCTTATGCCATTACCAAGCTGCAATGGATTCGCCAGCAGCAAGCCATGCTCAGCGCGCAAGCACGCGAAGCCCCGCGCCAATTTGTAGAACGAGAGAGCCACCATGTGTGGGGCCGCCGTTATTTGATGGCGGTGGTTGAGGCAGAGGTGAAACCGCACGTCAAGTTAGACCACAAACGCATCACCCTTAGCGTTAGGCCTGGGCACGATGCCGCAAAGCGTCTAGAGGTGATGCATGAATGGCACAAATCTTTGCTGCATGCATTGGTGCCCAAGCTAATTGCCAAGTGGGAGCCAATTCTTGGTGTGAAAGTATCTGGCTACTTTTTGCAGCGCATGAAAACCAAGTGGGGCAGCTGCAACCATCATGCGGGCAATATTCGCCTCAATACCGAGCTGGTGAAAAAACCAAAAGACTTGGTGGAATACGTTGTGGTGCATGAAATGGCCCATTTACTGGAGCCCACACACAGCGAACGATTCGTTGCGTTGCTTGATCAGCATTGGCCGCATTGGCGCGAATGCCGTGCTGAGCTAAACGCCTTGCCTTTGGGGCATGATGGCTGGCGGGCGTGAGGCTTGCGTCCATTGATGTAGCGCATCATCAATCGTTGTGAGGCAAGGGTTAAGTTTTAAAGCTTGCGCCGCACGGTTTAGCGCTTGCAATGGATTACTCAGGTCCAAAGCCTCAGCCCCATTTTGCTTGCTGAGCTTTTCTCCGTTTTCACCCAATACCAGCGGCGTGTGCATGTAGCTTGGCGTGGGCAAGCCCAATGCACGTTGCAACACAATTTGTCGTGCGGTGTTGTCAGTCAAGTCTGCACCACGCACGATGTGGCTGATGCCTTGTGCGGCATCGTCCACCACCACGGCGAGTTGATAGGCCCACAGACCGTCGGCGCGGCGCAGCACA
>JACCDN011044973.1_pt1 | contig 10494 bp, 7 predicted proteins | sample 7441691 | NCBI WGS metagenome assembly JACCDN01 (sample SAMN15323439, study PRJNA562643) | freshwater metagenome | isolation source: river surface water | place: USA:Blue River Watershed | collected 2017-08-16
CGCCACGAATCGCAGATTTGAAAGTGAACAGGAAAGTCAATGAAATCAACGATCTACCAACACCACCCCCGCGCCAGTGCTAGCTTTGCGTACCGTCACTTATTGCACTGAAAACGAGGAGACCCCAGGTTCAAGCTTAAGCCACTTCACATGAAGTGTCTAAGAAATTTTGTCATTGGGTGATGAAATAAATCAAGAAGTATGTCATCAAGTCTTAAACGCAAAGTGAAGACTACCGCAAGTTAACCGTCAAATTCCTTCTGCGACTACAAGGGTTTTTTATGCATGGACAACTCACAAAACTCGAAATTGCACGTCGACAGTTGGCTACAGCTATCGACCTGTTCTTCGCTGACCGTGACCTCGTGTCTGTTTATTCTCTAGCCACCAACTCCTGGGAGGTCATTGATGTTCTATGCAGAAATGCAGGAATTGAAAGCTTCTCTGTCCAGGCCAGGGAGAACGTCCCGACAGGCAAAGATCTGAAGATCAACTATGTCAATTTCCCATACCGTAACTTTTTCAAACACGCAGATACGGATAGCGAGAAGACTTTACCTCCGCTGCCAGACTGGCAGGTCGAAGGAGTGTTGTTTCTCGCGGTCGAGGATTACGTTCGACTGAATGGCCGATCGCCCGTGCAGTTTCAGGTCTTTCAGCTTTGGTACTTGGCAAAATACCCAGCAAAGCTATCCCCTGGTGTCTCGGACGTACTGACGCAAGAAATCGCGGCTGCTTTTCCGGGGCTTACTTCTCTTCCGCGTGACGCTCAACTTGCACAGGGCGATCAAATGCTTGAAAAAGCTGCAAGAGATCAGCATCTAGCCGGTGATCCAAAGACGGAGCCAGCTTTCCCAAAGAACGCGAACAACACTTGAAGACTGTATAAAATTACAGCATGCCCAAGGACCTTAACCTGTTGCTTCAACCTCAACCTGATCAGATCCGGCACATGCGCTTGGGCACCGACGATGCCCAAGGCCTAGGACTGAGGCAAGGGGACTTGCTGTTGATAGACACCTTGGCAGAGCCCCGATTTGGTGATATTGTTGTGGCTAGTGTCTCTGGAAGGTGGAAGCCACGGCGACTGCAGAGGTTGTCAGGAAGAATCATCCTGACGGCGCAAACCGTGGCAACAGCCGACGCCATATTTGAGACGTGGGCTCAACTGGACATGCTTGGGGTTGTCGTCTTCTCGATTCACCAGCATGGCCAGGAAGCTCGCCAGACCCGCCGCAAGATGACGGTCAGACCACCCGTCTCGTTGCCGCACAGCAGCCGATCTCGGTGATGCTGTCAGCAACTTCTGAAATTCCCCCCAAAAAACGACTTTACGTTCACACAAGTAAAGTTGACGCTACGAATAGTTAGAGCCAACCCTTGGAGTGCGCCTTTTTCCAAGCAAAGTTGACGCTACGAATTCCAAGTAATGTTGAAGCTTAGTGGTCTGAGGATGAGAACAAGCATCTATTTCCTTGGTTTTACGCTACAAATCCCGCGCCCAAGTAGCAAGTTGGGTCATGTTTCGATCTGTGTTTCATCTTTACTTGGAAACTAGCATCAACTTTACTTGTGTGACCGTTAGGCGGTCGCACAAGTAAAGTTGACGCCACGAATAGTTAGATCCAACCCTTGGAGTGCGTCTCTTTCCAAGCAAAGTTGACGCTACGAATTCCAAGTAATGTTGAAGCTTAGTGGTCTGAGGACGGGAACAAGCATCTATTTCCTTGGTTTTACGCTACAAATCCCGCGCCCAAGTAGCAAGTTGGGCCATGTTTCGATCTGTGTTTCATCTTTACTTGGAAACTAGCATCAACTTTACTTGTGTGACCGTTAGGCGCACTCAGTGCCCTCCCCCTGATTCAGGGTATGTCTGATAATCTGTATTATCAAACCTGAATTTTTGGTATAAATATGGGGTTTGAGGGGGGTAGATCGGGGCTCCGTGGCGTTTGAGCCCGAAAAGCTCGGTCGCTCAGCAACCACCCTCCCCCCATTCCAAAAGATCGAGGCGTTTAAACGACCCACAAGCCCCCAAAAGGGCCGGGGGCGGCCAACCCCTTGCCAAACAATGAATTCCGCCTCCTGCGGCGTTCTGAGGGGCTGGTTTTAACGTGGCTGCAAGTTCGGCAACGGGCAACGACACAAGCGAAAGCAAGGCAAAGCAAGACATGGCACAACATTCCAACGTCCACATGAGCACGGTGCGCTACTCGCGCACCGACTTCACCGCCTTGCGCGCCTGGGTCCAGCGCATCCCCCCCGAAAAAGTCGCCCAGCTGTACTACAGCGAAGACGCCCCTCAGGTGGTGCACGGGATGGAAAAATTCCTCACCGCCATGCGCCACGACCTCATCGAGCGCGCCATTGTGGCCAACCCCCGGCTGGCCGACGCCCTCTCCCGCGCCCGCTCCGGTGGTGCGATCACCAGCTCCATCTTGGACATCCTGATCAAAGCGGCGGACGCAAAGCCGAGTCCGCCCTCCCCCAGCGACCACATCGGCCAGTGGCTGCGCTCCAAAGTCGCCCGCCAGCTGGCCGCCGAGGGCATCCGAAGCCTGCGCGACTTCAAGGCCTTCATCGAGGCCAACGGCCCCCACTGGTGGACCCCCATCCCCCGCATCGGCAAGCTGCGTGCCCAAGCCCTCACCGCTTGGCTGAACAAGCACGAAGATCTGGCCATCAACCCAGCCACGCAAGTTGCAGTTTTAGGCCCCCAAAACCTCTCACCTCTGGCAAACACCCCCCTGCCCTTGGAGCGCATCGCCGCCCTGCCCGCCACCTTGGATGGGCAAAACGGCATCAACCGCTCGCCGGTGTTTTCTTACTTGAGCGCCCGAAACGACCTTGAAGCGGTGCGGGCCTACATCCTGAAATTCCGCCAGCAACCGCACACGGCCAGGGCCTACCAACGCGAGCTGGAGCGCTTTCTTCTGTGGTGTGTTCTGGTGTGCAAGAAGCCGCTTTCTTCCGTCCTGGTCGATGAATGCGAGGCCTACAAGGCATTCCTTGAAGCGCCATCCCCTGAGTTTTGCGGCCCCCGACGCGGCCGCTTCACCCCGCAGTGGAAACCCTTCGCAGGCCCCCTTTCCCCAGAAAGCCAAAAGCAAGCGGTGCAGATCCTGCGCACAGCCATGGGCTGGTTGCACAAGGTGCGCTACCTGGGCGGCAACCCCTGGGCAGCGGTCGGCGACCCCCAAGTCAATCAGCAACTCCATGCCATTCAGATTGAACGCGCCCTCCCCTCCGACCTCTATGAGCGGGTGGTGGCCATGCTGAGCACGGAGTCCGAGAAGCCCGAAAATTCCCAAACGCGGATTGCTTTGGCGGCGCTGCTTTTGATGGGTGACTGCGGCTTGCGCATCAGCGAAGTGGCCTCAGCCAAAGCCGAAAAACTCGAACCCAGCCCCTTTGTTCCTGGACAGTTTCGGCTGACCATCTTGGGCAAAGGAAAGAAGTTCCGTGGCGTGCCCCTTTCAGAGCGCACCCGCAAAGCAGTTCAAGCGCACCAGCAGGACTTGTTCAACCAGTACGGCGAGAGACCCGCAAAAGACGCCGCACTGATCCGCCCCCTCACCCTCCCCCCGATCGGCAAAACCAGTGAATTGCACCAGGCCGACTGGATTGGCTATGCGCCCAACTCCATCGCCCGGCTCATCAAAAAGGCCCTGAAGACCCTCTCCGGCTTGGACGAAATCAATGTCGATGACATGCTGAAACTGAGGATGACGAGCGCCCACGGGCTTCGCCACACTTTTGGAACCATGGCCACAGAACGGGAAATGCCGCTCGATGTGATCCAGTCGATCTTGGGTCATGCCTCGATTGACACGACATCCATCTACATTCGGGCACAAGAAAAAAGAGTGGCTAAAGAGGCCGAAAAATACTATGCGCTGGTCCCATTGCTCAAGAATTAGATCTTGTTCCAATTTGCCACTGTTAGACCATTTAACACCCAGCCCTTTGCTGGAGTAGTTGCTTTCGATGGCCGCCAATCCAAAGTGTCCAGCTTTTACAGGCGGGCTAAGTGTCCAGGTTTTACCACCCATGAGGTACAGTACCACACCCCATGAGGTACAGTACCACACCAAAATAAAGGGGCCGACAGGCCCCTTTATTTATCGTCAGTCTAGGTGAATTTAATCTTCCTGAAGAGACAACTCTTTCAAAAAGGCCTTCAGCTTGGTCAGCTTCTCATCACTAAGTACGTCCGAGAATTTGACAACCAGCGACCCTGTCTTTGTCTCTCCTACTTTCGCAAATGCGCCCTTCTTTCCTTCGATTTCGAAGTCCTTCTCCGATCGGCCATCGGCAGGCAAATTTGCACCAACCAATGTTTTAAACACCTTTGCTGGAGACAGATTTCCAGCCGAAATGGAACGAGCCCGCTTAATCACAGACTCTTGGTCAATTTTGCAAGCTTCACATAGCTCCCTACCCCATCGAAAAGTTATGAAAGTTGGCGAGGCGAACGCCTCGACCACTTCATCCGGAAGGTTTGCAACACTCAACGCTTTGGCAAGATTACTCGGGTCGACACCAATAACCGAAGCCAGCTGGCGTTGACTAGGGAAAAGGCCTGAGCTGAGTGCACGTTTATAAGCAACACCCTGCTCCCATGCAGACAGATCTTCACGGCCACGGTTTTCACGCTCCATCTGAATGAAGGCATCTAAATCATCCATTTCCTCGACAAGTGCGTTGACAAGAAGGCCACTTTGTAGGCACGCCTGATGGCGGCAGTGCCCATAGATGATTTCGAATGTTCCGTCTGAGTGCGGCCTAACTTTAATAGGCTGGACATTGCCACCCGACTCCATGATTTCATTTTTCAACTGGAGGAATTTATCAGTCTTGAAATAACTCGCATGGCGATTTGCATATTGCCCAGGATTGATCAGCTTGGGATCAATTTTTCGAACTGGGAGAGCCCCGTCCCAAGCCTCGGCTTGTTTTTTCAACTGCTCATTTTCGGCAAGCATCTGACTTTTACGCGTTTGTGCTTCACCCATGGTTTCGCCAACAGCTGTGTTTGGTTTGGCAGCCGTTAGGGCCGGAGCACTTCGCCCGACACCCAAAAGATCAACGCCAGCGAATCGGTCTCTAAGTTTTGTTGAAGACATGATTAAACCCTTTATTTATTCCAGCTGGAAACAATCTTTGCTTCGATCTCTTGGACGCAGTCATCGTAAGCGTCCTTGGCACGTTGCAAAGTTCGTGAAGACATTGAACCTTTAGGCAAATCGTAAATTGTGCTCATTTCAGCAGCTGCATTTTGTGTTGCTGCTGATTCGGGCACTTCAGCGCTCAGCATAATGTCGCCATACGCAGCGTTCATCCAGTCTCGGACCACCGAAATAGATGTTGTCTTGCTACCAACACGAGTTCGCAGAACGTTGAAAAACTCAAATTGTTTTTTGTGTTCTGTCTGAGAGTAAAGCGTGCTCGAAACATCATTCAACAAACCCCAAAACTGAGCACTAGAAGCAAAATCCAAAGCGGAAGGGGGGCAGGGCATAACAACTCCATCAGCCGCCATCAAGGCGTTAATGGTCGTGTAGCTAAGAGAGGGCGGAGTGTCAATAAGAATGACGTCGTAATTTTTACGGGCAGCATCAAGACCAAAATCCAACACCCGCCAAAACTCAAAACCAGGGTCGTTTTTTTGACGTGAAGGCAATACAAACTCAGCGCCGTAAAGTTGAGGGTTGGCACCGACGATATCCATACCATCCCAATATGTCGACTGAATGCTGTCATCAATAGTTTCAACATCACCCATGAACAAGGGGAGGGCGGTTTTTTCACGGGTTGAATCAGCATTGGGCGCCAGGCCGCACAAAGTGCTTGCGGAGCCTTGAGCATCAAGGTCAATCAGCAAGACTTTATGACCTCGAAGGCTTAACCCCTGCGCCAGAGAAACCGAAGTTGTTGTTTTACTGACACCACCCTTAAAGTTTGCAATTGTCAAGACGAAGGCATCAGCACTCTCTGGACGCATCATCGATGGCCGGAAGGTCCGAGCCCAGACACGGAAATCGGCAAGAGACCATTCGCGTCTAGCACCTACCAGCTCACCTCCAGGAAGATCACCCTTATCTATTACGCCGCGCATCTGGTGCTTCGTCATATCGCAAACCTGAAATAGCTCTGCCGTGCCAAAGAGTGGAGAGCGTTTGACCTCTTTTGGAGCCAAAATAACACTCTTGACAGTATCAAGAACAGTTTGTACGCGCTCTGCACGAGCAGAGATGTCATCGAGAGTAACAACGTTAAGCATGGCGAGTTCCTAAAAAAATTCTGTTCAACCAGTATATGACAGAAAAAAAGAAGTTTTCCGTTTTTTTGGGAAACATCCAAGAAACGGAAAAAAAAGAAGGTAGTAGAGAATTCAAGGCCTTTCTTATTGAAGAACAATGTCTTCCTCAGAGATTTAAGAAATTTCTTTGAAAAGCTTTAGAACTTTAGACAAGTCGATCATCTTTAAAACTTGTTTATTATCAATAGCTTACATGACTTTGAAAGCGCTAAGCGTCCAGCTTTTACAAGGTTTCGTCCAGCTTTTGTAGGCGAAGCGTCCAACTTTTACCGGCGCTCTGTCCGGCAATTACAACCCTGCCTGTGGATAACTTTTTAATCTTTAGTAATTAAACTTTGGTTGCATTTTCGCAACGCAAGGACATCCCGCACAAGAAGTGTCCAACATTTACATGAGGGGGATTCCTGCTTTGGCATTGAGTAAACGTCCATCATCTGTCTGGACGTGTGTTAGGATGGCGTCCATGACTGAGATGGACACAGCCGAAGCAGCACACCAGATCGCCACGATTGACGAAGGGCTTTTGAAGAAGCCCGTCGATCTAGTCGTGATGAAACCCGTGGGTGGAGTATCCATTCAACGAGCCACAAGGCTCATCTACAACGCGCTCATTGCACACGCACAAACAGAGATGTCGCGCCTTGGTGCTCCGATGCTGAACACCGATACATATAGTTTGCATTTTTCGAGCTTGCTAAAAACAGTCAAGCTTGAAACATCGAATTTCAATAAGTGCAAAGAGTACGTGATCGGCCTGGAAGACTTTAAGGTTGTTTGGGAGAGCCCTAACAAAACCGGAATCCAGGTACGAGAAGCTGCGCACATGCTGTCTCAAAGCAAACTCACGAAAAAAGACGGACAATTTTTTCTTGAGTTTGCTTTCCCGCCCTATGTCAATAATTTGATTTGGAGAGCGGTTAAAAATGAAGAGCACGCACTCATCATGCTCCGCGTTCTGAGTAGCTTGGGTTATGTCGGCCTATGCCTCTATGAAATTTGCGCCAAGTTTCGCGGCATTCCGCAGACCGCTCGAAAACCCCCTGAATGGTGGCAAGACGCCTTATCTCAACGAGGCTTAGGACCGGATGAAAAGCGCCGGGAGTGGCGAAAATTTAAATCCGAAAAGCTCAAGACCGCCATCGAAGAGATTAATGAACTCACAGATTTGCGGATTGGCCTCATAGAGCACCGGCAAGGTAGAAATGTAGTTGCGGTTCAGTTTTCAATTCAGAGGCAGCGGCTTCAGTCAGATCCAATTAAATTTTTGCCGAACATGGATTTGGTTGAGAGGGCTGGAATGCTTAAAGTGCCGGAGCCAAAAGCTATGTCACTTCTCAAGCAGCACGGAGACGAAAAATTTGAAAGTGCCTTGCACAAACTGGCAAACTACAAAGGCAGCACTCCGCTTGAGCGTCCGTGGGCGTACCTTTCAAAATGTTTGGTGAATGTTGAGGAATCTCAAGATCAAAAATCCCTCTTCGAAGAGAGGACCAATGATGTCGACCACCGCGAGGTCAAACCTGCAACGCCATTGGATGTGCGAGACAAGGAGACAAAATCAGTTGACGCGATCCGCAAACAAATTCTTGAGGAGCTAAGAGCGGAAGCAGATAACGTGCGTCGTCAGTACCTTGAAAAAGCAGAGCGGAAAATTCTTGCAAGCGGGTTGAAGTTAAGCTCAACCGAGCAACTACGACTAAAAGAGGCAAAGGTCACCGCAAGTTATCTCGGGAGTACTGCCCTGGAGATATATGCGGTTGAGAAATACGGTTCAGATTGGAAAAGCGCAATCGCGGCAACGCCAATCACAAAGCTGCCAACATGAGAGGGGAGGGAGATGCCACGTGCCCCGCACACAGGCATCCAGTAGGGGTTCATTTCGCCCACTCCCGAACTTGCCTAGGTGAAACAACAACAAAAGAGAACCGTCTGTGACGTTCTGAATCAAAGCCTCTTGGCGAGAAGCAGCCAAAGCCAAGCATCTGCCAAGAGACCAGCGAAGAATTCAGCGAGGCAATGCACCTTTTGTTTTTTCCGGGATTGGTGGTATCGCACCACTTACATCCCACACCCACTCGGCTAACTTGCTCTGAGCAGTCAACTCATTAAGGGAAAGCTTGTATTCTTCACTCGCATTGGTAGGGCTAATAAACATAGCCGTTGGCACGGGCGCGGTATCCACAAGTTCAACCGAAGCTAGCGGGCGTTGCGAGCCCATGTTGTAGCGTAAACCTTTGATAAATTGTCGGTTCGATTCTGTCAATCGATCAATGAGAGTTTTTTCATTAAGGTCCGTGAACGGAATCCAGTTTTCGGTCGTCAACATCAGCGCAATTTCTTCTACGCTGGCAAGCCCTGTTGGCCCAACACCAAACGTGGCCACGGCCACCAGATGAGTTCCATCGTATGCACTCCACATCGATAACTCATTGTCAAAGCGTTTGATGATCTTCTTGTGAACATCCTCACTCAGCATGAAGTGATAGTCTGGAACTTGTTTGAAAACGATTTTGAAACCATAGCGAGATGGCTCAATCGATTTCACTTCCGCAATAACAATTCCCAAGCGTCGTGACTTTGCTTCGCCCTGGTTCAATTTCGCCAACATCGCCGCACGTTGACCTGCAATTTCATCTTTTCTGTCAACGTAGAAAGGGGAGGGGACGTAAAGAGAGTCCAACAATGTGATCCCCTTTGCTTGTTTGCCATGAGAGGCAAGCATCAGCTGCTTATATACAGTCCCCCAGCTTCGTTTGTTCGCCCATGTCGGCTGCCAATGCGTGAGTTTCGCCCCATCCCACAAGTAGTGAAGAAGCGACCGAATTGTCAATTTGGTGCTGTCTGTTTTTGCGCTGTCATGTTCGACATTTGAGGGCGTGGGCGCGGCACGACCAGTTGACTTGGTCAAAGCAAAATCAAATCGTAAAGAGATGAGGCCGGACTCGGTGTCCTCTTTGATTGCAGACCCCATCACTGAGGTTGCCCCTGAAAAGTGGAGTTCTTAGCCCTTGTTGAAAATGTCGACAAGGAGTCAAGGAATGACAGCAGCAAAGCAGGTGCGTGCGCAGTACACGCAGGAATTCAAACTGGAGGCGGTTCGCCAAGTGAAGGCAGGACAGGCCATTGCGGTTGTGGCCAAGGTTCTGGGTATCCCCAAGGCCAGCCTGAGCAACTGGGTGAGGCTGGCCGCCAAGGGCAAGCTCGACGGTGGGGACGTCACTGGCAAGGCTGTGAAGGTCACCCCCGAGCAGATGGAGATAGCTCGTCTGCGCGCCGAGGTGGCACGTCTTCGTATGGAGCGTGACATCGCAAAAAAAGCCGCGGCGTACTTCGCGCAGGACACGCTGCGAGGTACGCCTGGATACACCAAATGAGACGGCAGTACCCGGTGAGCGTGTCATGCGAGGTGCTGGAGGTCGGTGCCAGCGGTTACTTCAACTGGCTGCACCGGCGTGAGTCTGGCCAAGGTGGGCCGGCACACCGTCTCAGCGACGAAGCCCTGCTGGCACACATCCGTGCCATCCATGCCGAGGTCAAGGGGGAATATGGCTGGCCGCGGATGCACAAAGAATTGTTGGCCCGTGGAATCCGGGTGGGCAAAGACCGGGTGCGAAAGCTCATGCAGCAGCACGGAATTCGTGCCAAGACCAAACGCAAGTTTGTGGTGACGACCGACAGCAAGCACAGCCTGCCGGTGGCGCCCGACCTGGTGCAGCGGCGATTCAATCCGCAGGAGCCCAATCAACTCTGGTGTGGTGACATCACCTACATCCAGACCGGCGAGGGCTGGCTGTACCTGGCTGCGGTCATTGACCTGTTCAGCCGTCAGGTGGTGGGCTGGAGCCTGCAGCCGCATATGCAGACGGGCCTGGTCAAGGACGCACTGGCCATGGCGAAGTGGCGCCGACGCCCGCCACTTGGTTTGATATTCCACAGCGACAGGGGCAGCCAGTATTGCAGTCATGAGTTCCAGCAGGCCTTGAAGGACTGGGGCATGCGCTCATCGATGAGCAGGAAGGGCAACTGCTGGGACAACGCGCCGACCGAGAGTTTCTGGGGCCGGCTGAAAACGGCCAGTGTGCACGGGCACAAATTCGCGACCCGAGAGCAGGCCAGGCAGGCGGTGATGGACTGGATGGCCTTCTACAATCACCGCAGGCTGCATTCATCGC
>JACCDN010162550.1_pt1 | contig 10492 bp, 7 predicted proteins | sample 7441691 | NCBI WGS metagenome assembly JACCDN01 (sample SAMN15323439, study PRJNA562643) | freshwater metagenome | isolation source: river surface water | place: USA:Blue River Watershed | collected 2017-08-16
ATGTGCATTTGATGATTTCGCCGGTCGACGCTTTGGCCGCTTCGTTTGCCGAAGCTGGCGCGGACTACATCAGCTTTCACCCCGACGCGAGCGCCCATGTGCACCGCAGCATCCAAGCCATCAAGAGCAAGGGCGTGAAAGCTGGTTTGGTGTTCAACCCCGCCGAGCCACTAGACGTGCTGGAGTGGACGATTGACGAGATTGACCTCATCCTCATCATGAGCGTCAACCCTGGCTTTGGTGGCCAAAGCTTCATTGACTCTGCCTTGCGCAAAGTCGAGCTGGCGCGTCAATGGATTGAGCGCAGTGGCAAAGACATTCGTCTTGAGGTGGACGGCGGCATCAAGCCCGACAACATTCGCCAAGTAGCCGATGCAGGGGCCGACACATTTGTGGCGGGCAGTGCAATTTTTGGCAAACCCGATTACAAAGTCGTGGTGGATCAAATGCGTCGCGCCTTGGCCTGACAGCGTTTGATGCATCTGACAACGGCACGGCCATGAACACCCTGCTCTCACGTTTGAAAACATGGGCGCGTGGCATCAAGCGCGATGTGGTGACGGTGTATTTTGCTGCTCGCGATCCTCAAGCCCCCATGCTGGTGCGTATCTTTGCGGGTTTGGTGGCGGCCTACGCGCTTAGCCCGATAGACCTGATTCCAGACTTCATCCCCGTTCTGGGTTACTTGGATGATTTGCTCATCGTGCCATTGGGCTTGTTGTTGGTCATGCGACTGATGCCTGAGGCGGTGATGACGAATGCCCGCGCAAAGGCCGACACCTTGCTGGCCAAGCCTCGCAGTTGGTTAGCTGCCGTGTGCTTTGTGGCAATCTGGCTGGTGCTCGGGTTTTACCTAGTGCTTTGGCTGTGGTGAGCGGGATTTATTCCCTACGAATTTTGAGCCGAACTGTCTAAATTAAGAACCATGTTTTGAAGGTGCATCGCCTTCACTGTTTGGTTTTGATTTTGAAAAGTTCGTATGCAAAAACTTCGTCCCTCCTTGGTTTCATTGGCAGTTTTGTCTGCCTGTACAAGCACAGCAGCCTTGGCGCAAGCTGTTGATCAGTTGCCGGAGGTTACGGTTGTAGGCGCAATGCCAATTCCTGCCATTTCTCAGCCTTTGTCTGAGATTCCATCTGCTGTTCAAACAGCCAACAGCACGGATCTCGCGAATAGCCAAGCTTTGGACTTGTCTAGCTTCATGAACCAGCGCATGGGCGGTGTGTATGTGAACGAGGTGCAAGGTAACCCACATCAAATGGATGTGAACTACCGTGGCTTCACCGCATCCCCCTTGCTTGGCACACCGCAAGGTTTGTCGGTGTACATGGATGGTGTGCGCATGAACCAACCCTTTGGCGATGTGGTGAGCTGGGACTTAATCCCAAGATCAGCCATCAGCAACATGACATTGATGCCAGGCTCTAACCCGCTATTTGGTCTCAACACACTGGGCGGCGCATTGGCTGTGCAAACCAAGTCCGGTCTCACGCATCCGGGAACATCGGTGCAAACCACGATCGGCTCGCACCAACGTCGCGCTGTCGAGTTAGAGCACGGCGGGCGCAATGACAAGGGCTTGCATTGGTTTGTCACGGGTAACGTGTTTAATGAAGACGGCTGGCGCGACGCCTCGCCATCACGCGTGCGCCAAACCTTTGGCAAGCTGGGTTGGAAAGATGGCCCGACCGATGTTGCTTTGACGCTGAGCCATGCCAGCAACTCACTCACCGGCAACGGTCTGCAAGAAGAGCGCATGCTCGCCAACGACTATCGCAGCATTTACACCAAACCCGACGAAACGCATAACCGTTCTACGTTGCTTAACCTCACGGGTAAGCATGTGATCAATGACAACACCTTGTTTGCTGGCAATGCGTATTACCGCACGATCAGCACACGTACCCTTAATGGCGATGTGAATGACGACGCCTTGGAAACCGCTCCAGGCCTGTTGGGCGGCGGAGCATTTCCTAATTCTGCATGCCTAGCCGCAACTGATGATGACGATGCAGAGCCAGTTTGCACGGGCTTACTCAACCGCAGCACAACCAAGCAAAAGAACTATGGGTTCTCAGGTCAAGTCACGTTGCTCGATAAATTGGCAGGTTACAAAAATCAGTTCACGGCAGGGCTTGCCTATGACACCAACCGCACTGACTTTAAACAGTCCAGTGAGTTTGGCTACATCAATCCAGACCGAAGCGTGACCGGCACACAAGTGTTTGCTGACGAGTTGGATCCAAATGTCCATCTGAAAGGCAAAGCCAGCACGTGGAGCGTGTTTGCCACGGACACCATTTCTTTGCATGACCGTTGGCATGTGACGATGTCTGGGCGTTACAACCGCACGCGCATCATCAATGAAGATCAAATTCTGCCCGGTGGTGGTGGGGGATCTTTGGATGGCAACCATGTGTTCCAACGATTCAATCCTGCAATTGGCACAACATATTCATGGACGCCGGCACTCACGACTTATCTTGGTTACAACGAAGGTAACCGCACTCCTACCTCAATAGAGTTGGGTTGTGCCGACCCAGATCACCCATGCAAACTGCCGAATGCAATGGCGGGCGATCCACCGTTGAAGCAAGTGGTGACAAAAACATGGGAGGCAGGTTTGCGCGGTGCATGGTCACAACACACACAATGGACAGTGGGCGTGTTTCACGCACAAAGCGCGGATGACATATTGTTCGTTGCTTCTGGAACGCCGGGCCAAGGGTACTTTAAGAACTTCGGCAAGACACAGCGCCAAGGCCTAGAACTGGGCTTGAACAGCCAGCAGGGAGCTTTTAAGTTTGCCACCCACTACACCTGGTTGAATGCAACGTATCAAAGTAGCGAGGTGTTAGGCGGTGATTCCAATAGTTCGAACACGGCTGGCAATATTGCCATCCAGCCGGGTAACACCATTCCTTTGACGCCCAAACACATTTTGAAAGTTCACGTCGATTACGCGTGGTCGCCAGCGTGGAGCACAGGCCTTGGAATGACGGCATTTGGAGACATGTATGCCCGTGGCAATGAGAACAACCAACACCAACCCGATGGTGATGAACACTTAGGTTCGGGTAGAACGGCGGGTTATGCCGTGTTCAATGCGAACGCACGTTACGCATCTGGCAAGAACACGATGTGGATGTTGAACGTGATGAATTTGTTCGATCGTCGCTATGCGTCAGCCGGCCAGTTGGGCTCAGCTGCATTCAGTGCCAATGGACAGCAGTTTGTTTCGCACAATCCAGATGAAAAGCATTCGATGTCAGTGGCTCCAGGTGCGCCACGCAGTGTGTGGCTGAGCATGCGCCACAGCTTTAATTAAGAACAGCATCAATCAACTGGTGGCGTTGGGCCATATGGACCAGCGCCGCTGTGTTGCTGACGGCTAGTTTTTCTTTAATTTGTGTTTGGTTATTGGCCACCGTTTTGAGACTGATGTTCAATCGGTCGGCGCATTCGGCAGATGTGCAGCCTTGTGCCAACAGTCGCCAAATCTCTAACTCACGCAAAGTGAGCTGGGCAATCCGATCAGACTCATCATCCGCCGCATGTTCGAATTGGTTGAGCGACAAGTCGTCGCTTAAATATCGCTGTCCGATGTGTGCGGACTTCACGCCAGTGACCAAGTTTTCAGGCGGGGAGTTTTTGGTTACAAAACCAATCGCGCCGCCATCCAAAGCACTTCGTACCAAGTTGCGACCGTCATACATGCTGCACATCAATACCTTTGCGCTCGCATCACGCAGTTTAATTTTTCGCAGTAACTCAAGCCCGCCTACTGTGGGCATGGAAATGTCGGAGATGGTCACGTCGGGCTGATACTGCAAGTACGAGATGTAACCAGAAGTGGCGCAGCCAGCTTCGGCCACAACGGTGATGTCGCCTTCTTGTTCCAGAAAGCGCGCGTAGCCTGCACGAACGACAGGGTGGTCATCGACCAATAAGACACGAATCATGAAGTCACCTGTGTGATTGGAATTTGCACGTGAATACGCAGACCAGGCTGTGCATCTTCAAAGTTAATGTGGCCTTGCAGGCTTGCAATGCGTTCACGCATGCCTGTGAGGCCAAGGCCATGAGAACCGCTTGGCGTTGGATGCAAACCTTGCCCGTTGTCGGAGATTGAAAGAGTCAACACATCTTGGCTGCCATCAAGACTGATCCAGACCTGGCTGGCGTTGGCGTGTTTGGCAATGTTGGTGAGCGCTTCTTGGGTGACGCGGTAAATGTTGGTGCTGAGCGCGTCTGGCAGATCATGCGGCAAAGCATTGATCAGAGTGTGGCATTGGATGCGGCAGTGCTGCTCCCAACTGCTGCAGAGTTCTTTCAGACTTTCCTCTAGCCCCAGGCTGTCAAGACTCGGTGGGCGCAAGCGCTTGAGCATGTCGCGTGCCAAGCTATGCATTCGCAGAGAAGATTGATCAATTCGTTTCGCTGATTCCAGTGCGGCGCTGGGGTTGCTGTGAATCGCTTTGCCTATGTATGCAGCTTCAATGCGCAGTGCCGTGCAAGCTTGGCCCACTTCGTCGTGTAACTCTTGGGCAAGGATGCGACGCTCATCTTCTTGTGCGCTGATCAAGCGTTGCGTGAGATGGCGGTTGGCATCGAGTAACGCAGTCACTTCGTGCATGCGTTGAAATGCAAACCAAGCTAAGCCACCAGACAATACCAACAGCGTTAAAGGCAGTTCATCGAGCTGAAAGCGCTCATAACTTTGTAGCCAAAGTGCAAGCTTTTCAGACAGCTCCCACTGCATCGCCAATGCCCAAAAAATGCCGACCATCACGACCACGCGCAGCAAGTCGCGCCATGCGGGTGAAGTGGTCTGATGAGGTGTCATGGCAGCATGCGTTTGGCTATGCCATCTCTGCGCAGCATGTGCAACAAGGCCGCAAGAATGTGCACAGCGATTACCAGCATAAACAAGTAGCTGCAAGCCGTGTGGATGCCGCTCAATATCTCTTTTAAATCTGCAGAGGCCTCCCACAGTCTAGGTAAAGGTGTGCCAAAGAACTTGATGGGATAGGCTGTAAAGCTAGACCCGAGAAAGCCACTCAAGGGCATGGCAACCATGCAGATGTACAACACGGAATGGCTAGCGCTAGCGGCTCGTGTTTGCCAAGTCGGCATGGTGTCGGGAAGCTCTGGTGGGCGATGCGTCAAACGCCAAAGCGCACGCAACACAATGAGCAAGCCCAACACAATGCCAATGGATTTGTGCCAATTGAACCACTCGGCACGCAAACCGGGCGGTGTCTTGGGGATGTCACCCATCCACACGCCTAGCCACAGTTGGTAAATCAAACCAATTGCCAGCAACCAGTGCAGCGCGATGGCAAGACCTGTGTATCGTGTGGATGGCTCGGGAGCTTCAATGACGGGTGTGATGTTGTTTTCCATGAATCACTTCCGTTCAGTTGGCCGCAGCGCCCCAGGGCAGTTTTCCAACCGGCACAGTGCCGATGGGTGTGAAAGTGTTGGCATCTACCACGCTCACGGCATGGCTGCGACCGGCAGCGACATACAGTTTGTTGCCATCGGGTGTGATGGCCATGTTCCAAGGGCGTTGCCCTACAGGCACTTTGGTTTGGACGGTGAAGCTTTGTGTGTCGATGACCGCCACATTGGCGTCGCCCCCATTACTGGCAAACAACCATTTGCCACTCGGGTGCATGGTCAAGCCGTTGGTGCGAGCCCCAACAGCTAACGTGGCTTTAACGGCGAGTTTTTGCATGTCAATCGCTACCAGCAAGCTGTCGGTTTCAACGGCCACGTAAGCCATGTTGCCATCGGAGCTGAATGCAATGCCGCGAGGGCGGTTGCCCACTCGGATGCTGGCAATTTGCTTGCGAGTATTGAGGTCAAGAACGTCCACTTGATCGGCCTCTTCGGCCGACACCAACATGCGTTGGCCATCAGGGCTAAACACCGCATGCTCTGGATTCTTGCCTGACACCACGATGTCAAACATCAACTTCCATTGAGCGGTAGACACAAAGCTCACGCTGTTGCTTCCTTCGTTGGCAATCGCCAGCCATGCCCCGTCTGGTGAGCAATACACAGCCTCTGGCGAGTCACCCAGTGTCAGCGCCTTAGCGATGTTGCCGGTGTTTGTGTTGATGGCTTGCAGCTGTGAGTCTTTTTGGTTGCTCACATACAAGTGCGCATCGTTCTTGCACAAAGCCAAACCGCGTGGCTTGCCACCCGTGGCGATGGTTTGACTCACGGCGTGTGTCTTTGCATCGATGACAGAAATATCGCCACTGCCCTCATTGGTGACAAAAACTTGGTCTGCACCAAACGCTGAAGATGCGACTGCGGCAAACAGACATAGGCTGGCAATACGGAGATGGGTTTTCATGGGTGAATGAACTTCAGATGAAATTTATGAAACGCTTAAAGTGGAATTTGGCTTTGCACGCCGATCACCCAAGAGCGGGGTAGGCCAGGTTCAAAATATCGCTTGTAGGCTTGATTGACGATAACGGAACTGACGGTTGATTTGTTGGTCAGGTTATCCACGCCTACGAAAGCCTCTAATCGCACAGGGCCTAATTGGTAACGGTGTCGCGCGCGCGCATTCAAGATGGTGTAACTCGGCGCCAAGCCGTCTGTTGCTGAGTTGGTGTCGCTCGCCCACATGCTGGATCGGTGCACGAAATCTAGGCCAGCTTCTAAGCCTGTTTTTGGTTTTTGGCCAGATTGTGCGAACCCTTTTTCAGACCATTGCAGCGACGCGAAGAGTTGTTGCTTTGGGGTGGCTGGAAGACTATTCCCCGAAGGAATTGCGACGTTGTTTCCGTTAACAACACTACTAAACGGCTGGTCGTAAGTTGCATCCATGAAAGTGCCAGAAACTTGACTCAGCCAATGGTTGTTATGCCTATTGCGTAGAGACAATTCGAAGCCTTCACGAAGTGTTTTGGATGCGTTCTTGTAAGCCGTGGAGCCGTCGGATAGTAAGGTCACGATTTCATCGTCGGTTTTGATTTGAAACCACGCTGCGTCAATCCGCATTCCAGATCGGGGCTGCCACTTAGTGCCTAGCTCCAAATGCTTGCTCGTGGATGGCAATAGTTTGGTATTGAAAAGTCCTTTGACTTGCCCGCCTACTTCTGTGTAGGCTGCTTCAGCCAAGGTGGGAGTTTCAAAACCCTTGCCTTGATTGAGATAAATGTTTAAGTTGTCCTGCGCATGCCATGTAAGGCCTATGACTGGGCTTGTAGCTTTGTATGTCACGCTGCCAGTGCCATTGTCGTTGTCTGCAAAATAACTATCACTGCTTTTGAGTGTGACTAAACTTTGACGCACGCCTGTCGTGAGTGTCCAGCGTTCGCCCAGAGACCAGTTGGCTTGCGCAAAGTAGTCGCGGTTGCTGGCCTCGTTCAATTCGTTGCGTGTTACTGGTCCTGTTTTTTCACCTCCTGAGGCAACTCCTGCTTGGCGCTGTTCTTTCGCGTGGTCGATATCAGTCCCTACTACCCAGTTCATAGGCATGCCATTCAAGACGGAGGCCTTGCCGTTGGCTTGCAGGCCGAAGCCGTGATACTGGCGCTCAAGGCCCGTCCATGCAGGTGTAACTTGATATTGCAGATTGCTCCTTGTGCCTCCGTAAACTCTGGCTTGTAGCTTGAGGTCGCCATTCACGTGGTGCTCAGCCACTGCTCCAACTTGTTCTTGCTTGACGGTTTTACGCGTTCTGTACCTAATCGCATTGGCTCCTGCTTGTGAAGGATCTGAAACTAACTGCGCTGCGGTCAATCCCAAAGGATCGTTCGCGATAGGCATATCAAAAATGTTCACGATGAATTTAAAGCGCGTATCAGGCTTTGCATCCACGGTGATGACGCTGTTGAGCTGCTTGCGTTCTGCGCTGCTTTGTTGGCGATAGCCATCAATTGAAAATGTGCTGTAGTCAGCCACTAAACCCACATTGCCGGTGCGCTGGCTAACTTGCCAATCGGTGCGTTGCATTCCAAATGATCCTGCGTACAAGTTCACTTGTGCTTCGGGTTTTTCACCCGCTTCGCGCGTGAAGGTTTGAATCACACCGCCCGAGGCGTTTCCATACAACTGAGCGAGGGGACCGGTGAGCACTTCCATGCGATCTGTCGATGTCATGCTGATGGTAGATGTTTGACCTTGTCCATCTGGCATAGATGCAGGAATGCCATCGGTAATTAAACGTATGCCACGAACACCAAAAGCAGAGCGTGCACCAAACCCACGAATTGAAATTTGCACATCTTGTGCATAGTTGTTGCGGTTGAGCGCCACCACACCGGGTGCGCGATTGAGCACATCAGAAATGTTCACTTGCGGACCCGAGTTACGCAGCGTGTCAGCATCAATGGTGTAGACCGACGCGGGTGCATCAAATTGCCTTTGTTCTAAACGGCCACTTTGCACGATGATTTCTTTCAATTCACCGCTTGTGGTTTGCGCGTACAGCCCAGAGCTAGGGAAAACGCTGAGGCAAAGAAGCGCACCAACAGTCAGAGCGTGATGAGGTGTGTTGCTTTTATGAAATTTCATGGTTCGCGCAGTTTGCAAAGTTTGTTAAATCAGTTGTCTCATACGTTAAGTAGCAAAACCCATTCCACCCAAAAGTGTTCCATGGACGATGGCATCGTTCGTGCTACTTCAGTTCTATTCGGAAACTAGGTGTACCAAGGTTGATCAATTGATGGTTCGTGTGTTGACGCATCTTCTAACAGGCATGGTGGTGTTTCTCTCAGGGTTGTTCCTGATGAGTGCACATGCGGGGGTGATGACGCGCGAGGCGATGGAGCTGGCGTTCCCAGCTCCGTTGGTGGTGGGCGAGAAAGATCGTGATTTGCCTGTGTGGCCGATTTATCGGCAAGAGCTCACGTCCACCACGATTGCAGCCTATGCCTTTGAATCGCAAGATTTCGCCAGCATTCCCGGCTTCTCAGGCACGCCCTTTAATTTGTTGATTGCGTTGGACCCCAATGGTCAGTTCATGGATGTGCGCGTGCTGTCGCATCACGAACCCGTTTTTTTAGAGGGGCTGGGCGAGAAACCATTGTTTGCGTTTGTAGAGCAATACAAAGACTTGTCTTTGAAGCAAAGCATCAAGATCGGCACAGGTCAAAGCAAGAGTGGCAAAGAAACGGGAGCCAATGTTTACATTGATGGCGTGACCAAGGCCACTGCATCTGTGCGTATCTTGAACCAGACCTTGTTGGCGGCTTCGCTGAAAGTGGCGCGTGCGAAGCTGGGTTACAGCGAGGGGCGCGACCCAGACCAGATCGCCAAAGTTCGACCTGATGTGTTCAAGTCCATGGATTGGGCAGGCCTGCGCAAAGCAGGCTTGATACACCACGCCACATGGAAGAACAGTGACATTGAGAAGGCCTTCAAAGACACCGCCGGTGAAGCGGTAGATGCGGAGGCACTGCAAAACCCTAGCGATTTGTTTGCTGAGGTGTACGTTGCACATTTGAGCGTGCCCTCAGTCGGTAAAAACCTGCTGACAGCTGACAAATGGGCTTACTTGCAGCAGCGTCTTGACCCCGGCGACCATGCCTTGTTGATTTTGGCCAAGGGGCGTTACGCGCTGATGGGCGAAGACTTTGTGCGCGGCACGGTGCCTGATCGTGTGTCGCTGAATCAGCAAAAGTTACCCATCGAAATACGCGATCTAGATTTGGACGTGGCCTTAAATTTACCTCCCGAATTGGCTGATGCGCAATGGTTGGCTGTGCGTGTAATAGCCCCCGCAGGCCTAGATCCCGCACAGGCGTTGAACTACGAACTGCATGTCACGCGAAGCAAGGGCATATTGTTTCCGGAGTTGGTGACTAAGAGTTTTACTATCGCCGCCGAGCTGCCGCACGATTACGTGGAGATGGCTGAATCAGATCAGAAGACATGGCATGGCATTTGGCTAGACCGCTGGTGGGAGCTGGCCGTGTTGCTCAGCGCCTTGGTTGTGTTGGTGTGGGCGCTGCGTGAGCCACCGTGGCTGGTGCGGCATCCGCAGCGCATGGCCTGGTTTCGTCGTGGTTATTTGTTGTTCACTTTGTGCTTCATCGGCTGGTTCGCGCAGGGGCAGTTGTCTATCGTGAACCTCACGGCGGTGGTGCAGGCCGCAGTGGCGGGGCAGAGCCTTGAGTTTTTCATGTATGACCCCATGACGGTGGTGTTGTGGGTGTTTGTAGCCTTCACCTTTTTTGCGTGGGGCCGTGGCACGTTTTGCGGGTGGCTCTGCCCGTTTGGTGCGTTGCAAGAGTTGATTAGTCAAGTGACTAAGCGCTTTGGCTTGCCCTGGCAACGTGTGCCAGAGCGCTGGGACACGCGGCTGAAAAAGGTGAAATACGTGGTGCTAGCAGGTTTGCTGTTGAGCGCGGCGGTGTCTGTGACGTGGACGGACCGCTTGGTAGAAATTGAGCCTTTCAAAACAAGCATCACTTTGAATTTTGTGCGTGCTTGGCCCTTTGTCGTTTGGGCTGTTGCCACCGTG
>JACCDN010714854.1_pt1 | contig 10492 bp, 6 predicted proteins | sample 7441691 | NCBI WGS metagenome assembly JACCDN01 (sample SAMN15323439, study PRJNA562643) | freshwater metagenome | isolation source: river surface water | place: USA:Blue River Watershed | collected 2017-08-16
AGCGTACGAACGAACAGCTGGGAAAGTCGGGTCACCACGCCTCAACCCTACCGTTTCGGGTAGTTAGGAGACGGTGACCTCGGGGGTACCGGTTGCGCTACTGGGCATTTCGGCAGCGAGTCGGTTGGCTTCGTCGATGAGGGTCTGGACGATGTCCGCTTCGGGGACGGTCTTGATGACTTCTCCCTTGACGAAGATCTGGCCCTTGCCGTTTCCGGAGGCGACACCAAGGTCCGCTTCGCGGGCTTCGCCCGGGCCGTTGACGACACAACCCATGACGGCGACGCGGAGAGGGACGGTCATTCCCTCGAGTCCCTTCGTGACGTCCTCGGCGAGTTTGTACACGTCCACCTGTGCACGTCCACACGACGGGCACGACACGATCTCGAGTTTGCGTTCGCGCAGGTTGAGCGATTCGAGAATCTTGAGCCCAACCTTCACCTCTTCAGCGGGTGGGGCAGACAGGGACACGCGGATGGTGTCGCCGATACCCTCGGCGAGAAGGATTCCGAACGCGGTCGCCGACTTGATGGTTCCCTGGAACGCGGGGCCAGCTTCGGTGACACCGAGGTGAAGCGGCCAGTCGCCACGTTCGGCGAGCTGACGATACGCCTTGACCATCACGATCGGGTCGTTGTGCTTGACCGAGATTTTGAAGTCGTGGAAATCGTGTTCCTCGAACAGGCTCGCCTCCCACACGGCGGATTCGACGAGCGCCTCGGCGGACGGACGGCCGTATTTCTGAAGCAGGCGTGGGTCGAGCGAACCGGCGTTCACACCGATGCGAATGGAGACTCCGGCATCCTTGGCGGCCTTCGCGATTTCGCCAACCTTGTCGTCGAATTGCTTGATGTTGCCGGGGTTCACGCGCACCGCGGCACACCCCGCATCGATCGCCTGGAAGACGTATTTCGGCTGAAAGTGAATATCCGCGATGACCGGGATCTGGCTTTTCTTCGCGATGATGTGGAGAACGTCGGCGTCGTCCTGACTGGGGACGGCGACACGGACGATGTCACATCCCGTCGCCGTTAATTCGGCAATCTGCTGCAACGTGCCGTTGATGTCCGTCGTCTTCGTCGTCGTCATCGACTGCACCGAGACGGGGGCGTCACCGCCAACCAACACCTTGCCGACCTTGATCTGGCGGGACTTGCGACGGGGGGCGAGGGTCTCGACCACTCGCGGAGTTCCAATGTTGACTGCGGCCACGGTTCCAGCGTACTCCGCTAGGGGCCGAGAGTAATCGGCTTGACGATGTCCGCGTAAATCAGCAGAACGCTCATGCCGATAAGAATCGCCGTCGCAACCACGGTGATGGGAACCAGTCGCGCGGTATCGATCGGTTCGGGAGCTGGGCGCCCGAATAACTTCGCGAACCGTCCTCGAACCCAATCGATGAGCGCCACGGCAACGTGCCCGCCATCGAGCGGCAGCAGCGGAATGAGGTTGAACACGAACAGCGCGACGTTAAGAGAGGCGAGAATACCGATGAGCGCCGACACCCGAGACGCAAGGTCGATGCCGTCGAGGCTCGCGACCTCGCCGGCGATGCGCCCGACGCCGACTACCGATACCGGTCCGTTGATGTCCCGCTCGGCGGTCCCGAACGCGGCCTCCCACACTTGACCCAACCGATTCGGCAGGTCGACGATGATCTTCCCGACCTCGACGACGTTCGTGCCCAACGCACCCACCGCGACGAGCGGCGACTGTTGTTGACGAACGTATTCGGGACCAACACCCACGTATCCGACCGTCGCGGTCTGATACGAGCCATCGGGGTTGACGATGGGGTTTCCGCTGTCGTCAAAGACGTAGCGCTCGGACGGAATGGGGGTTGCCGTTAGGGTGAGCAACTCGCCGTCGCGCTCGACAACAAATTCCACGGGAACGTTCGCGAAGTCGCGGATGACATCGATCTGTTCCGTCCAGTTCGTGAACTCGACCCCTGCGACCGACACGACGCGGTCGCCCGGCTTGAGCCCAGCTGCTGCTGCGGGAGACTTCGGGTCGGAGGCGTCACACGACTGTGCGGCGGACGTTGCGGGCTTGACGCACTCGGCGACTGACCCGATGGTGGTCGACGGAGTCATCACACCAAACCCCGAAAACAGGATGAGATACAGGACGGCGGCGATGACGAGGTTCATGAACGGCCCACCGAGCATGATCACAATTCGTCGAAAAGTCCCTAACCGGTAGAAAGTGCGGTTCTCGTCCACAATCGTTTCGGCCGAGGCGTCACGCGCGTCTTGAACGAGCGACCGAAAAAGCCGGAACCCCTTGTTCGATTTCGTCGTCGGTGGGTACATACCCGAGAGCGACACATAACCGCCCAGCGGAATCGCCTTGACGCCGAATTCGGTTTCGCCGACTCGGCGCGACCACAACGTCGGGCCGAAGCCGATCATGAACTTGCCGACAAAGACCCCGAACTTGCGGGCGGGAAAGTAGTGTCCGAACTCGTGGAGTCCGATCGAGATGCCGATCCCGACGGCGATGAAGGCGACCCCCAGAATCCACCACACGACGTCCATAGGGTCAAGGGTACTCGCGGGGTCGGACGCGGTCGGCGCCGAGGCCTAGTTGCTGAGGAAGTTCTTAGCTTTGGCGCGAGCCCAGGCGTCCGCCTCGAGCACCGACTCGAGGTCGACGACGCTCGGTGAGGTGTGTTCCCCGACGACACGCTCGATGGTGGACACGATGTCGAGGAACGCGATGGCACCCGCGTTGAACGCGTCCACGGCCACTTCGTTCGCCGCGTTGTAAACGGCGGGGAAGGTCGAGCCGTTCTCCCCCACCTGGCGCGCCAACTTCACGGCGGGGAAGACGTCCTCGTCGAGCGGAGCAAACGTCCACTCGTGCGCCTTCGACCAGTCGACCGGGGTCGTCGCGCCCGGGATACGGTTCGGCCAATCAAGGCCCAAGGCGATGGGAAGGTGCATGTCCGGCGGCGAGGCTTGGGCGATCGTCGACCCGTCGACGAACTCGACCATCGAGTGGATGACGGATTGTGGGTGAACCGTCACCTCGATGCGGTCGAACGGAACATCAAACAACAAATGGGCTTCGATTACTTCGAGGCCCTTATTGACGAGGGTCGACGAGTTCGTGGTGATGACGGAACCCATGTTCCACGTCGGGTGCTTCGACGCCTGTTCCGGCGTGACGGTCGCGAGTTGTTCCCGCGTGAAGCCTCGGAACGGTCCCCCGCTTGCGGTGAGCACCAGTTTGGCGACCTCGGTGTGCCGCCCGGCGAGGAGAGACTGGGCGATTGCGGAATGCTCCGAATCGACGGGGACGATTTGGCCCGGTGCCGCCGCGCCGGTGACCAACTCGCCACCGACGATGAGGGATTCCTTGTTGGCGAGTGCGAGGGTTGCGCCCGTGGCGAGCGTCGCCAAGGTGGGAAGCAAACCGGCGGCACCGGTGATGCCGTTGAGGACGACGTCGGCCCGGGTTCCGCGCACGAGCGCCGCCGCGTCGTCCGCCCCGAAAACCAGTTCGGACACGCCAAACTCGGCGGCTTGCGCCTCGGCGAGTTCACGGTTCCGACCGGCAGCAAGCCCGACGACCCGAAAACGGTCGGGATTGTCGCGAATGACGTCGAGCGCCTGGGTTCCGATTGACCCGGTGCTTCCAAGGACGATGACGTCACGCATGGGTTCAGTCTGCCAGCAGTTCGGTGCTAGACCAGCGACGCCGCCAGCGTGCGATCGATCGTGAACTGCCCGAGAACCCGAGTTCCGACGTACAGCACAGCGGTTTGACCGGTGGCGACACCGTTGAGGGGCGTGACCGGGGTTACGACCACCTCGCCGTCGACCTGTCGAGCCACCGCGGGGACCGGGTCGGCGTGAGCGCGAATCTGGACCTCGCAGTCGAATTCGGTGAACCCGCCGTCGGTTGCGGTCGCGATTCCACTGACCACCGGATCGTTCCCCGCCCACGAAAAACGGGCGCCGGCGATTTCGCCGATGTTGAGGTCCTCGCGAGAACCGACAACGACCTCGTTCGTTGAGGGCTTGACGGTGACGACGAATCGGGGTCGACCGTCGGCGGCGGGGACTCCAAGATTGAGCCCCTTGCGCTGGCCCACTGTGTACGCGAGCGCACCGTCATGTTGACCGATCACGCGACCCTCGGTGTCGACGATGGCTCCCGTTTCCATCGGAATCCGCTCGGCGAGCCAGTCCCGGGTGTCACCTTCGGGGATGAAACAGATGTCGTGACTGTCGGGCTTGTTCGCAACGGACAATCCGCGACGTTCCGCCTCGGCTCGAACCAAATCCTTCGACGGCGTGTCCCCGAGCGGGAACAGGGCGTGACGCAGTTGCTCGGTTGTCAGAACCCCGAGCACATACGACTGGTCTTTCGTCCACGCGCTCGCGCGGTGAAGTTCCGGCGTTCCGTCCGCCGCCCACTCGACATTCGCGTAGTGTCCCGTGGCCACCGCATCGAAACCAAGTTCGAGTGCGCGGTCAAGCAGGGCGGCAAACTTGATTCGCTCGTTGCAGCGCATGCACGGGTTGGGGGTGCGACCAGCCGAATACTCGGCGATGAAATCGTCAACCACAGCCTCGGTGAACTGTGCGCTGAAGTCCCACACATAGAAGGGAATCCCCAGCACGCCAGCGGCGCGGCGAGCATCAAGCGAATCCTCGACGGTGCAACACCCGCGCGAACCGGACCGAAAGAGCCCCGGCATCCGCGACAGTGCGAGGTGCACTCCCGTGACGTCGTGCCCCGCTTCGACGGCACGCGCGGCGGCTACGGCGGAGTCCACCCCGCCGCTCATTGCCGCCAAAACCTTCACGGCTTAAGTCTAGGCGTGCGGTCAGTGGGTGGTGCGGGCGACGATATCGGGGAGGACGTCGAGTATCGCGTCGACATCCGCGTCGGTCGTGAACGACCCGATCGTGAATCGAAGCGGACCGTCCGAGTCGTCGACACCAATCTCGTGCAGGACGTGGGACGGAGACGCCACCCCCGCCTGGCACGCCGATCCCGCACTCGCCGAATGTCCGAGTTCGTCGAGGAGAAACAGGGCCGACACCGAATCGAGACCGGGGACGGTGACGTGCACGTTTGCGGGCGAACGCCGGGTCGGGTGCCCGCGCAGGACGGCCGCGGGGATGCGGGACTCGATTCCCGCCCGGAGGCGGTCGCTCAGTCGCTGAAGTCGGTCGGCGGTGTCGCTGAGGTTGGCGGTCGCTCGGCTGGCTGCCACTCCCGCGGCATAGACACCGGCAACATCGAGCGAACCGCTTCGCAAGCGTTGCTGGGACCCGCCGTGGATGCTCGGCACGATTGGCCAGGTGCGGGCGACGGCGAGAGCTCCGACCGACACCGGTCCCCCGATCTTGTGCGCCGAGACGGACACGGCGGCGAGCCCGCTCGAATCGAAATCGATGGGGAGGTAACCCCAGGCTGCCACCGCGTCGAGATGAACCGGTACCCCGTGCTCGGCTGCAGCGGACACGATCCCCGGAATGTCGTTGATGGTTCCCACCTCGTTGTTGACCCACAGCGCGGTGACGAGGGCGACATCGTCACCGAGCCTGGAGCGAAGGTCATCGACATCGACAGCACCAAACTCGTCGACGTCGACGTAATCGATGACCGCGCCCTCGAAATCGCGCAACCATTCGAGAGCGTCGAGCGCGGCGTGGTGTTCGACCCGAGTGGAGATGATGCGGGGCCGAGTGGTCTCGCGATTGCGCCCCCAAAAGAGTCCCTTGATCGCTAGATTGATGGCTTCCGTGCCCGAGCCCGTCATCGTCACATCGAACGGTGTCGCGCCGAGTGAACGGGCGACCGCCTCGCGACCTTCCTCCCAGAGAAGCCTCGCCTGCTGGCCGTCCCGGTGCACCGCGGACGCATTTCCTCGCTGTCTGACGGCAAACTCCCACGCCGCGATGACCTCGTCGGGCATCGGCGTGGTCGCTGCACAGTCGAAATACGCCATGGGAACTCCTTACTCAGTACCCTAGAACACGTGCCTTCGACGGAGTCAACTGCAGACATCGGGTATCGGCGCACCGAGACCGGCGGCACGATTCGGGTTTGGAGTGCGAACGCGACCGCGATGTCCCTGACGGTGTGGTCCGAGAAGGACCCCGAATGGCCAGAGACGACCCTCGAGATGTCCGCGAGCGCCGACGGAGTGTGGAGCGTCGAGTCAGACGTTCTCGTTCCCGGCGCGTTGTATTCGGTTCATGTGTCGGGACCGGAGGGTCCTCAGCACGTGTTTGATCCGGAGGTTGCGCTCATCGACCCGTACGCGCGCGGTATCGTTCGGACGGATTCGGGTGAGTTTCGGAGCGTCATCGTGGATGGCTCGTTTGATTGGCACGGTGTGGTCAAGCCCCATACGCCTCTCGCCGAGACGGTCATTTATGAGGCTCACGCGAAGGGCTTGACCGCACAGCACCCGGACATTCCGGAGCATCTTCGCGGCACGTATGCGGGGATTGCGCATCCCGCAACGATTGACCACCTGCGGCGACTCGGTGTCACCGCGATTGAGTTGCTTCCGGTTCACCACTTCATTTCGGAGGAGCGCCTGCGGAAGCAGGGTCTTCAGAATTACTGGGGGTACAACACTCTCGGGTTCTTTGCCCCTCACCCCGGGTATGCGACGCGGGAGGCCATAGCGGGCGGACCGGAGGCGATCCTCACCGAGTTCAAGGGGATGGTGCGACTGTTGCACGAGGCGGGGATTGAGGTCATCCTCGACGTCGTCTTCAATCACACCGCGGAGGGTGGTTTCGCGGGGCCTCCGTTGTCCTTTCGGGGAATCGACAATGCGAGCTACTACAGACAGACCGAGCTGGGCGAGTACATCGACACGACGGGGTGTTCGAACACGCTTAACACCTCGGTGCCCGCCGTGGCCGAACTGGTTCTCGATTCGCTCCGGTTTTGGGCGGATGAGTGCCAAGTGGACGGGTTCCGGTTCGACCTCATGGCGAGTCTCGGTCGTGGGGCGAACCACGAGTTCGACCCGAACCACCCGCTTCTCACCGCGATCCAGGCCGACCCGGTGTTATCGACGACGAAACTGATTTCTGAGCCGTGGGACACGGGCATGGGCGGCTGGCAGGTGGGAAATTTCCCGGCCGGTTATCAGGAGTGGAATGACGGATACCGCGATACCGTGCGCGAATTTTGGCTGCACGACATCGCGGAGGCCCGTGCGTGGACGGTGACCCCGCAGGGTGTGGGAAAACTCGCGACGGCGCTCTCCGGGTCGGTCAGCACGTTCGGTGCGGAGCGCTCCCCTCTTGCGAGCGTGAATTTTGTGACCGCGCACGACGGGTTCACCCTCGCGGATCTGGTGTCGTTCGACGAGAAGCACAACATTGCCAACGGGGAAGACAATCGCGACGGGACGAATCACAACATCTCGTTCAACTTCGGGCACGAAGGTTTCTCGGACGAGTTGTCCATCATCCTCGATCGTCGCCGGGCGATGCGGTCAATTCTCGGGACGCTGTTCACGTCTGCGGGCATCCCCATGATTACGGCTGGCGACGAGTTGGGACGAACCCAACACGGAAACAACAACGCGTACTGTCACGACTCGCCGTTGACGTGGCTCAACTGGGAGTTGGGTGACTGGCAACGGGAACACCTCGACTCGATCTCCCGGCTGATGTCAATTCGACGGGAAAACCGGGCGCTTCGACCCGAGGGCGGCATTTTCCCGTCTCAAGAGATTTCACCCGCCGGTCGGCCACGCCAGGCGCGGACGCCGAAGGACGCGTGGACGGTGGACTGGTACGCCGGGGACGGCACCCTCATGACGTTCGACAACTGGACGGATTCGACGGAGCGAACCCTTCAGTATTTAGCGGGGACTCCCGCCATTGAGGCGGACAGGAACCGAATTCTCGTGCTCATTCACGGGCTCGAAACATCGGTCGAGGTGTCTCTCCCGAAACGCACCGACGTGGTGGAGTATTCGCTGCTGTGGGATTCCTCGCACGCAGGTCAGCCCAACCCGCAAACGTTCGGACCCGGGGAGACCATCGCCATTGGGCCTACATCGGTGCTCATCTTCGCGGTGCGGTGAGCGGCAGACGGCCCGCCGAGTAGTTGGCCCTAGAAACTACTCGGCGAGACCGGCCACGAGCCCGAGTTCGGCGGGAGTCGCCAACAGCGGGTTGTTGGGGAGCACCCTCACGGTGTACCCGAACGAGCCCGCACGAGTGAGCGGGATTTCGCCGACGTACTGCGCGGGCTTTCCTGCCTCGTGTGAGTCGAGACTCAGCGTCGCGACGGATTGGACGGTGAAATCGGTTTCGCCGGGTGAGCGACCGGACACCACCTGGACGACGAGGTCCGCCGGGTCAATTCCGTCGATGTCGACCTGTGCACGAATCGCGAGGGTGTCGCCGACCTGGGGTTCTTCGACTCCGCCCGATTCGACGTGGGTGACGCGCACCTTCGGCCAGTTGGCGGTGATCGATGCCACCCAGGACGCGAGTTCGCGTGCCGAGGCGTAGGAGTTGGCGGAGAAGGCGCTGGCCGCTTGACCGGCGGGAATATAGAGGCGGTTGACGTATTCGGACACCATCCGGTCAGCACTGAGTTCGGGTGAGAGGGTCGCGAGGGTGTGTCGCACCTTCTCCAACCACTTCGCCGGGATGCCCCGATTGTCGCGGTCATAGAAGGTCACGGCGACCTGGTGTTCGATGAGGTCGTAGAGGGCTTCCGCCTCGAGCGCGTCGCGCTCGGCGTCGTCTCCGGCCGAGTCCGCGGTCGGGATGGCCCACCCGTTCTTGCCGTCGTAGTACTCGTTCCACCATCCGTCGAGGATGGACAGGTTGAGCGACCCGTTGAGCGCCGCCTTCATGCCGGATGTTCCGCACGCCTCGAGGGGTCGGAGCGGGTTGTTGAGCCAGACATCGGTTCCGGGATACAGGTGCCTTGCCATCGCCATGTCGTAGTTGGGGAGGAACACGATGTGTTCGCGAACTTCCGGGTCCTGGCTGAACTGGACGAGCTTCTGGATGAGAGCCTTGCCCTGGTCGTCGGCGGGGTGCGACTTGCCCGCGATGACGAACTGCACGGGTCGTTCGGGGTTGGTGAGGATTCGCTTGAGTCGCTCCGGGTTGGACAGCATGAGGGTCAACCGCTTGTAGGTGGGGACTCGACGGGCGAACCCGATGGTCAGGGTGTCGGGGTCGAGCAGGTAGTCGAACCAGGTGGGAATGGGCGAGCCCGGGTTTTCCTCCTTAAACGACGCGACGGCACGCGCACGTGCGTCCTGCACGAGTTTCGCGCGCATCTCTCCGCGAACCGTCCAGAGATCCTCGTCGCTGAGAGCGTCACTCGTCCAATCGACTGTGGTGGTGTCGATTGTGCCGAAGACGCGCTCAGCGAGAGCCATCATGCGAACGTCGGTCCAGGTTGCCGCGTGAACCCCGTTGGTGACCGAGGTGATCGGCACCTCGTCGGAGTCCATTCCGGGCCACAGTTCGCCGAACATGCCGCGCGACACTTCACCATGGAGTTGCGACACCCCGTTGGCGCGTTGCGCGAGTCGAAGACCCATGTGGGCCATGTTGAAGATTCCCGCGTCGCCGTTTTCGCGCCCGAGCTCTTTGATGTCGTTGACGTCCACGCCGGGCAGCAGTTCGGTGCCGAAGTATCGATCGATGTATTCCATCGGGAACCTGTCGATTCCGGCGGGCACGGGGGTGTGGGTGGTGAACACCGTTCCGGCGCGCACGACGCGAAGTGCTTCGGCGAACGAGAGCCCTTCGGCGAGGAGTCCGGCGATGCGTTCGATTCCGAGGAATCCCGCGTGTCCTTCGTTTGTGTGGTACACCTCGGGAAGCGGTGCTCCGGTGAGCCGTGAGTGCGCCTTGATGGCCCGCACTCCCCCAATGCCGAGGAGGAGTTCTTGCAGGAGTCGGTGTTCGCCGCCGCCGCCGTAGAGACGGTCGGTGACGCCTCGGAGGTCGTCGTCGTTGTCGTGGATGTCGGTGTCCAACAGAAGTTGCGTGACGCGGCCGACGGCGAGCATCCAAATTCGAGCGTGAAGTACTCGACCTGCCGGCAGGGCGAGCGAGACGAGCGCTGGGGAGCCGTCCGCCTCGCGGAGAAGTTTCATGGGGAGGCCGTCGGGGTCGGACACGGGGTAGGTTTCCCGCTGCCACCCGTCACGCCCGATTGCTTGGCGGAAGTAGCCGGCGCGGTAGTAGAGACCGATTGCCAGGAGGGGAACGCCGAGATCCGACGCACTCTTGAGGTGGTCGCCTGCGAGGATGCCGAGTCCGCCCGAGTATTGCGGGAGTGCGGCGGCGATTCCGTATTCGGGCGAGAAGTAGGCGATGGAGCGGGGGGCGTCGGTGAGCGATTGGTACCACCGCGGCTCGGTGAGGTAGGTGTCGAGGTCTGCGGCGAGGGCGTTCGCGCGGTCCACAAACGCGGTGTCGCGAGAAAGTTCGTCGAGGCGTTCGGGGGTGACTTCACCGAG
>JACCDN010338661.1_pt1 | contig 10489 bp, 7 predicted proteins | sample 7441691 | NCBI WGS metagenome assembly JACCDN01 (sample SAMN15323439, study PRJNA562643) | freshwater metagenome | isolation source: river surface water | place: USA:Blue River Watershed | collected 2017-08-16
AGATCCTTGAAACCCTTTTGCTTTTAACAAAAGAACACTTTCATAGATGGAAAGGGGAGCAAGTGTTAATGTCAAGTTGATCCGTCCAAAAAAAGCCGTGTTTTTTAAGATATTTTCTTCAATCCATATCGATACCGAGCCACAAAAAATCATCGTGATAGATTTTGTTTGCTTATCCCACCAAGCTTTTAACTTAGGAATAAAGCTTGAATCTTTGGCTCCCATCCAAGAAATTTCATCGAATAAAACAATGTCACCATTTTTTATGTGTAGCGACAAATGTTCTAAGGCATCGCTCCAGTCTTGAAAGGTGAGGGGAGGGATTTTTAAGAACCCTGCTAATTGTCGCGCAAAGTAGTCTCTTTGGCTTTGTGCTGTCATTTCATCTTGTGGAGCTAGCCCTGAAAAATTCCATAATCTACTTTGTGGATTTTTTGCAGCAAACTCTGCAGCAAGGCGACTTTTACCAATGCGGCGCCTGCCTTTAATAACAACAAGCCCAGGGCTTTTCTTATTGTATAATGTTTGCAGTTTTTCTAATTCTTGAGTTCTGCCAATAAAAGGTTTTGCTGTCATATATTATTTATGCTCAATTTAACCAAAAACATAGCATGAGCAATAAAAAAAATCAATAAATTATGCTCAAATAGATGCTTTATGATTGTTGAGCATTTCCTGAATGATGCGTCGTGAATAAAGCCATTATCTTTCAAACCCTCTCGAGATATTTAACGGTTGGTCATCCTCAAGCGATTGTTGCACGTCACGAGTGACATCACTTTTTTCTAAAGCTCGCTGAAACTTCTCATCGGATGCATACGCTGTCGATAATTCTTTAAGTTGGCTGGCAAGTTCTTCTTTTTTCGTTTCATCATCATCTCGATGGTACATAGCTGCGTACTCTTTTGATATACTTGTAAACTTAGCAATATCCACCTCGCGTTGCTTATCAAGAAGTTGATCACACGTGTTGATAACCGCTTGTGGGTTGGTTTGCATTTCTTGCATCAGTTTATGATAAGTATTTTCGGGGATATTGGCTTTATGATGTTCAAGCATAGCATTAGCTTGCAAGGTTTTTTCCCGTATTTCAGTAAAATTCATCGGCATAAAGCTATTATCATTGCTGACGCTGCGCCAGAAAACTAAAGCTTGTAGAGGATCTTTTTCAAGTTGTGTTGTTACATAATCTGTAATTTGAGCATTAACCCACTTTTGCGTTTTTAGTTGATCATCAAGGTAGTTAACAATACTAAGATTTCGTTGTTCTTGCTCGGATAAATCCGTATTGACAGAAGCTTTATAGTGCTGTTGGCTGACTAAAGAATCGATTCTCAGCAGTTCTTTAGATATATCGTTATTAAGGGTTAATGATTGTTTTTCCAAAGACAGGTGTTGCAATATTTCTCTTGCATCTAATCCTTCTGGTAGTTGATCAGCGAGATCCCATTTGTGGGGCAGGGTGGAGGGAAGGTCGATGATTGTAACTCTGTCATTACCTTGTTGGTTTAGAATTTCAGTAATCTTGGCTGCAGCCTTCAATCCAGGCTGGTCATTATCAGGCCATATCACGACGTTTCGATCCTTTAAGACCGACCAATCGGATTTGTGGACACTGCCACACCCACCTGACCAAGTTACAACCGCATGATCTGGGAACAGTGTTTTAGCCGCTTCAGCCGTTTTTTCTCCTTCAACGACAAGAACGGTTGCTTCTGGGTTTGCCTTAAGTTGATCAAGCCCATATAACGGTCTGTCATTGCCAAACCCTTGCCAGCGCCACTGAGATGTTGAAAAATGTGACTTGGGAATCAGAAGTTGGTCATGATCCTTGCTCTCAATTTCTGATTCTCGCTGAGTGCAGAACGTCAGGGTAGGGGTAATCTTGTTTCCTTGTTTATCTTCCAGTCGCACCACATAGCCAAGCGTATTCTCGTCTGCATCCTTATATTCATACCGCGCTGTTTCTTGGCATCCTTTAAGCATATACCGTAATTGTGGTTCTGCTTGCAGATCAACAGGTGTTGATGGAGCAGGGAAGACTGGAATCCATTTTTGTTTTTGGGCTATCTCTGCTTTAGTTAGCGCAGGAGCTGCCTGCGTAAAGATATGAATAGTCGCATTTTCTCTACCTAACCATTCAACTCCCCATTTAAAGGCCTGCTTATGATCACAGTTGAGCTGATCTTGAATAAACTTCAACGCATTACCGGATTCACCGGTCTCAAAGTTGCTATACAACCCTTGTTTGTGTCCAGCAACATGAATACTAATCGATCCTTTATTTCCATAGCGCCATTCGGTGGATTTTTGTTGTTGGGGCTTACCTAAGAACTGATACGCCAGATCTTTAATCTGTGCATTGAGCTCTTGCTTAATCAGCGCAGGATCATATGTTGAAGATGCAGAGAATCTTGTATTTTCAGTATCTCTGGATTTAGTATTTATAGAATTATTTGAGGTATATTTTCCATAATCAGTATTATCCAAATTATCTTTATACCACAATTTATATTTTTCTGCATCAATATTTTGAGATGGAGAAACATCACCCTTCTCTCGGTACTTGTCGAAAAAATGCTGACTCTGAAATTCAATCATGCGTTTACTGATTCCATACGATTTACTGAACTCGCCAACAAACTCCCGATGCAGTGCGTAGTTCTCAATAATGGAGCGTGCAAGCTCATTACGTTCAATACGCAATTGGTGAAACTGCTCATAAGACGGATGATCGTAGCACTTACTACCAGAATGAGATTTGCGAATCTCTCGCCATAAGTCTCTAGCCACTTGCGCTGTCTCGCCATAGATCTCAACGGTAAGTTTAGCTTTCTCCTCCGCTAGAGATAGCGGACGTGCCTTCACACCAGTGGTAATCTGCAGCATCTCTTGGGTTAATCCCGCTTGGTTGATGTAGAGCTGATGCCTATCAAAGTTTGCAAGAATTTCCTTACCAAGATGAATCTGATCTTGCTTGATCTGACGGTAAGATTCCCAGTCAACCTGCCCATTGTTACCCTTTTCTTTAAGGACTGCAGCCGCATCTAACACGCAAAGACGGTACTCTTGGACGAGCTGCCAAGCCGCTTCATTCTCAGGCCGAATCGTGTAATCTTTAACTAGGTCTTTATGTTCAAATCGGCTCAGTTGTGAAGTTAAGGCTTTAAAGGATGAGAAGTCTTCTTTTGTATAGAAGAGCTCTACTTTTTCTCGGTGACGCGTCATAGCGACGTATAGTCCCTTTGCATCCATGTTCTTACTTGCCGCAACAAAGACATGATCGACGGTTTGTCCCTGGGCTTTGTGCGTCGTTACCGCATAGCCATGGGCAATAGCTGTATAGGCATAGTCTCTAACCGGATCTGGCGTTGGTTGACCAAGTGCAACTTTAGGCGTAGTGGTAGTAAGGCACACAATAGACGTATACAAATCCTTCGAAACTTGAACTTGTATATTCCCTTCTGGGGTTACGTCTCTAATTGTCCCTTGTGTGCCATTTTTAATATATTCTCCTTCTTTAACCACCCCATCAGCATCGGTGATAGTTAGTCTTTTTTTATCATTTTCTAAGAAGACAATTTTATCTCCAATCCCAAATGACTTGTCGTTAACAGAGATGGTATCTTTTTGAGGAAGCAGTCCTTCTTGTTTTAACTGCGTGCGAATAGCAAGGTTCAGCTCTTCTACTTGAACACGGGTAAAAGCTAGCACAATGCTTGCTTGAGCATTTTTTACCGAATCAACATAAGCAACAGCAATATCATGAGCTAAATTCTCACGATTGGTTTGATGTACATGTCCCTGGTGCTCATAAGCACGTAAAGCATCGCCCACTTCAAGATTAGCCAACATCATACTGGCATCTTTCATCCACGGTTGTTGCTGACGATAGATGGTGTTCAACTCAAAGAGAGTATTCGATGCGGAGGCTTGGGATTTAAGTTCTCTAAAGAAGTCGCCGGCTTCTATGGCCTTAAATTGATTATCATCCCCAACAGCAATCAGTTTAGCTCCTGAACTTTTTACATGTACGAGTAATTCATTCCACAGACGCGTGCCGACCATCCCGGCTTCATCAACGATCATGACGGTTTTATTCGTAAGTGCTGATCCTTCAAAATGTTTAAGATCTTGGTACCAATCTAATTGTTTAAATACCCCCTCTTCCATCACACTATCAAAAGAAAGGAAGCTCTCTTGTGCTGATTGATATCTTTCCCATTGGTAGATCCAAGGATGAAGGGTGGTTGCATGAATATCCGCTTCACGTCCGAGGTTATCGGCAGCCATTGCTGAAAGCGATGCGCCTATCACCGTATAACCAGCTTCTTTATAGATATCACTGACTGCTCTAAGCGTTGTGGTTTTACCTGCTCCTGCTCTGCCAATCAGTACAGCCAGTGATTGTTCTTGAGTAAGTCCTGTTACCGCTGTTTTTTGCTCATCTGAGAGATAAGAAAAATGCGTGGTGAGATGAGCAGCTATAATGCTATTTGTAATATTCTTTTGCTCAAATAGTGCTGCTGCAAGCTCATTAATCAAGCCCACTGCTTGTTCTTCCATCGCTTTATAGGTTGGAGACGTATAGCGAACTTGCCCATCCATTCCTTCTCCTACAACAATCGATTCTTGTAGGGCTTTTTCAAAGATTTGTGCTACTAGCGTAGCATCGTCCCCTACCCGTTTTTGGATAGCTTTAAGCAAATGCAGTTGAGTAAAGGTCGCGTTATTCTGTGTTAGTTCTGGCAGAATTATCTGAGGGTTTTCTAGAAGAACATCGCGATTGTTCTCAAAGATTTCCGCATTCTGAGTGACAATCCGCGAATCGATACCCATCGATCCAAGTTTATCTGACACCCAACCTCGGTGTTGTGTTGGTTCTAATTCAATACCTAAATCCGCAAAACTCTTTTCGGTAATACGGGCCTCATACCCTTCTCTCTCCAGGTATTGATTCGTCAGATCTGCCCAAAGCTTGCGAGTAACCAAAAGTTCTTTCTTTGAGCAAATATCTCGATCTTTGGTCCAAGAAATCTCTCCCTGCTCATTCACGGCACGACGACTAATTTGCAAATGCGCATGCGGATTCCCTTCATCATCATGCATCGCCAATGTCACCACTAAGCCTCTTGAGACAAAGCGGTCTTTAGCAAACTGAGTAATGAGCTCGTTGCATACCTCAACTGAGAGTTCTCTGGGAAGAGCTACTACAATCGTTTGCGCCGTTTGTGCAGAATTGAGGTATTTCTCTCGTGTTTCATCTGTTTTATACCGCTTATACGCATACTCATCTTCAAAATTTTCGAAGTGATCCCACACCCCAACACTATGAAACATCTCAGGGGCATGGTCAGGTGCTAAGGTGGTTGTAAAGGCAATATCGCTGTGTCGATTTTGATAGTTCACATTGATATCTCGACGGGATTCGTGGAGTTGTTCACCCGTAATATAGGCAGCACTTTGCACCGAACTTCGTCCGGTACTTCGACTCACAAACCCAACACTAAGATGATAAAGTGCCATTTAGTGTTGAGGAAGTTTTTTTATTTCAGCTTGTAATTTTTCCCAAAATCCTAATAATTTCAATGAACATTCATGCAAAGTATTAATGTTTTTAATTAAAAGCAGAGGTTCTTCCGGATATTCGTGCGCGATGAAATTACGGACATTGCGTAAATCTATCCAAAAATCAACAGAATCTAAAATACCAATTTTTTCTAAGTGCGTTAGAACATCTAAAAAACGATTATTTTCAATGGGTTCTGCCATAACATCCAGCAGACGATAAAAGATTTTTGAACCAATGAGATCTTGGAGTTTTGCATACCTAACTGCCATAACATCTAGATAAGCATAGTCATCAGAAGTTAAGGCCTGAAGTTTCTTTTCATCAATAGGTAATACCTTTTTTAGATGAGATAAAGCCTCATGTAATCTTGCTTCATGAATCTTGGCTATTTCTGCAGTGCTTAATAAAAGTTGGTAGGATGTCATAAAATTTGTACTCCACTTTCTTTTGCATGTTTATATATGGGTAGATTTTTAGCATCTTGATGACGAATCACAATATCAATTTTCTGATCATCAAATGCCCGAAAAAGCTGACGTGCAAATAATAACTTCGCTTCCAAAACCTTATCAACGCCTAAAGATGTTTCTACATAAAGGTCAATGTCGCCACCTCGCTTTGATATGTTTGCACGTGATCCAAATAGCCATAGATGGTCATTTTCTAAGAAACTTGATCTGAAAGCATCGCAAATCATAGAAATCTGAGAAGGTTTTAAGCGAACCTCCTTATTTTTCATAATAGAATCCCTTTCTCTTTAACAAGAACAGAAAGTGTTTATCAGCACAAAATTTAATCATGTGTATTAATACCTAACGATAATATTGATATATTTTTACCATACTTTTCATCATAACGCCGTTAGGCAGTTAAGTGCAATAGCGCATAAGTGCGCATTTGGCAAAATATGCAAAATGACTCTTGTAAATGCTTTCGCATTATGGTTTAGTATACGTGAACAAAGATATGTTAGGGGTCGGGGTTGAGCTTCCCTCTCCTTTGCCTTTAACATTCCTTGTTCGATCAAAGGGAAGCATGTATTAACGAAAGATTCGTGAAATGACTTCTCTATCTAAAAAAGCGCAAAAATCTTCCCAACCAATCAATACCAAAATTCAGCAGCTCAAAAACAAACAGCATGTTCTTGAAACCAAAATGGTGCAGCAGCTTCATCGCGCGTTAAAAACTCATCAGGGGTTTTCCATCCCCTTCCCCACATTGATGGGCGGACTGATCGACGTGATGGAACAAGCTAATACTAATTCATATCAAGCAGAGGTCTGGAATGTTTCCGGCGGGAAATTTCTGCGCCAACGAACTAAGCAACAATCCAAAAATACCGATTCAAAAAATATCTCTGCAGTTTCAACATTATCAACAGCAATGGAGAACCCTCATGACCAAGCTTAATCGTTTGCAAGCTCGCAAAGCTCAACTAGAAAACCAGCAAAAAACTTTTAACACCATGGATCGTCGATCTCGTACTCGAACTTTGATTCAAATGGGTGGCCTACTAAATATGATTGGTCTACCTCAACTCTGCGGCATTAATGAAGGTGACGATCTGCAAACAGATCCCCTCAATCATGATAAGGCCGCTACTTTATTAGGAATGCTGGTACATCTTAATGAGAAGCTGCTGGAGCAGCCGCATCTGTTTGAAGCTAACACAGGGATCTTAGATGGATTTAAACAGCGGGGCATTCAGATGATGAAGACCCATGAGATACGCAAAGCCCGCCACTAACAATCAAAATATTTATACACCTTTAGGAGATACACATGGATATGCCCTACTCTTCCGCTTCTTCCTCCCTTGCTCTTTTTAGAGCGAAAGATAAGTATTCAAACCTAGAGATGCATTTTGAGACGCATCAAGAAGCCTGTGAATGGATGTTAACTCACCGAGATTGGACTTTAGAAAAACGTGATATTGTTCGTTGGACGTTTCCTTTAGACAAAATCATCGCTAAAGAATGCTGGATTAAGATCTTGTAAAGGGCGCATCTCATTTTCTGGGAAATATTTATAAAAATTAGTTTAGAAAATTGAGGCAAGCTAAGATAATGTAAAAAATCTTTTAATCTCTACGAGCCAGTGATGAAAAATATCCTTATTCTTCTATTTTTTTTCTTGAACTACCAATGTTTTGCGGCAATCTCTGACATTTTTAATGATCAAGAAAAATCTTTATTTGATCAACACATCAAAAGTGCGCCCACAGAAAGTAAACTCTCAGATCTTGTTAAATCTGGCTGGCAAGCAGCAGGGAAAACAGAAGTATTGTCAAAAGCACACAAAGCAATACTACAAAAATATGCTGAAGACGACCTTCTTACTACCGAGGAAGATGAAGATGGAGGAAGTACGGGACTGGAGGATACCCTTCACGCTTCCCATATTGGTATTTTTCCACCAGCCCCACAAACTATTACTGCCACCATAGAAACTAGCTTTTTTTATCGCATGGACTCTACCGTACAAAAAGCCAAAGGCGTATATGCTAAGTCTGTTGAATATTACGAAGAAGACTTATTTGTCGATGACACAAATCCTTCTATAGAGGCACACACCTTTACGCAAGATGTTGCCGTTGAAAATTGGTTCGGGGTCACCTTTTTTGGCATTTGGAGTTACAATAGCAATGAACAGTACCAACGAGTTACAATCCCTATCAGAGGATTAAATGCTCAGAAAAAAATGGCTGCCACCTCTGCATGTCCAAGATGTATATGGAAAACTGGGCATTATGGAAGAGAAACAGTCGGAGACAAATACAAATTTGAACACATCCCATGTAACGGTGCCCATACAGAAACTGGTTTTATAACCTACATAAAGAAAACAGAAATCCAAATAGCTCTCTGGGATTATTTTTTGGAAGCATCTAAAGACATTTCTCACGCCGATCGTAAGTTATCTTGTATTGGATTCAACTGTTTTTCAACAAATGATGCTTGCGATGAATGCCTAGAGAAGTTATTTTTCTTAAAAGAAAAGAGATTAACAAATCTCCCGCCTGTTAAAAGTTCTGGCCTAGAGTATACTGTCGATACCTTAAATTTCCCCATACCCTTTTTAATTACTTACAAATCTAAACAATTTTATCATCCAGAATACTGCAACTTTAGTAATTTAGCATATAATACATGTTATTCAGCTTCGCTGCTTTTTATCCCACGACTTTTTTTACGCTTAGGAAAAAAAACTGATCAAAAGCATGAGGCGAATTTTGTCGAAAATGAAGAGGAAGAAATCCAACATCATAAGAAAGTAAAAATAAAAGATAGTGAAGAGATTGATTTTCTTGTGCTTATGGTTGCTAAGGGAGCAGCTGCAAAGGTAACGACTCAGCCCGCAATAAGGAAAGAATATTCTAATAATAACAAGAGGAATTCAGTATGAAATTATTTGGGGCTGTACCAGATAACAGGTTAAAGTGTTATTTGGTACAGCCCCTTAAATTATTATTTATCAGCTAGAAATTAGCTATAGAAAAATAAAAATTAGTCATTATATTATTAACAAAAGATACAAAATCACTGATAATATGACTGCTGAGTTATCAAATAGAATTAAGAGAACCGTCGCTTTTTCAATTAGCTTCTTGCTTTTGATATCTTCATTTTTTAACGCAAGTGCTATGGAAGGTGAATTGGTGGAGGGTAATTCGCAAGGCGACCATCCTCATACAATAACGCAAGTAAGTCCAGCTGCTTTGAATGGAATTTTTTCAGAGGCTTCAATACGTAACAACGCATTTTTTCATTTTACTAAGTTTTTATCACGCGCTGATAAAGAACAACTAAGAGAAGTGAATAAAAAATGCAGAGACTTTATTGATTTAACGTACTTTGGTCCAGTTTATGACCCGGCAATGAGGGTTATCCCATTTTCTTCTGAAATAAGTGGCGGAAGAATCGGCACACATATTTTCACACTTCTCGAACAAGCGCAACGAAGCATAATTATTGCTTCTGACCAATGTACAAACGAAGAATTTTTAGATGATTTATCTACTTTGCAAGAAAATCGTCAGTTAGAAGGCAGACCTTTAGACATCTTCATTGTAACTGGAGAGCATCCAGGGACAAAAAAAGCGCTAAATAGCAAACCCAGAAGTTTTATATCTTTAGCAGTGCCAAGCAATAACGACTCAGCTCGAAGTGGTAAGATGCACAATAAATTTATTATTGTTGATAAAGACTTTGTTATTACAGGTTCACCAAATTTAACTTTTGCTGCGTATAACTACAATATTGAGTCTTTTGTTGCCATTTACCATCAATTCGTTGCAAAACTGTATTTCCACTATTACCAATATATTATAAGCGGTGCTAGATATGATTATACGCGAGAAGAATATCGGCATGTTCAAAAACTGATGCACATTTTTAATACGGCACCTGATAATCCTATTCGAGTTTGCTTGGCCCCTATTCTTGATATAAAAACTTTTGTAATTGGAGAGTTAAATGCTTCGCAAGATATTGATATCAATATGTTTCTTATCAGTCGTGCTTCTGCAGCTGTAATGGGTGATGATATTGTTGCTAACCTTTTAGCTGCTCATCATGGTGGCGCTGGAGTTACTATCAAAGTTGATTACAACCAGTACGAACAAACCACATATATGTCCTCTGCTCTAGCGCCTCTTCAAACAGTAGGTGCCAATATCTATACCGTTTTGAAACATTCAGAGGGCATGCAAACGAAAACAAAAACAATTGTAACAAAACCACAATTTCATGATAAATTGCTCTTAATTAAGCAACGAGAAGATGACTCTAAAAAAAGTCATTATTGGCTCAGCAGGATTCACCGACAACGTGCAAGATAATTTAAATCTTGAAAACATGGTCTTGATTAAAGTGCCAGAAGTTTATGATTTTTTATTAGATCATTTTAATTCTATAA
>JACCDN010555167.1_pt1 | contig 10489 bp, 7 predicted proteins | sample 7441691 | NCBI WGS metagenome assembly JACCDN01 (sample SAMN15323439, study PRJNA562643) | freshwater metagenome | isolation source: river surface water | place: USA:Blue River Watershed | collected 2017-08-16
AGACTTAATCTTCTTGCTGCGCTGCTTAGCGGCGAACTGAATTCCGTTTTCGTATCCTTCACCGAACTTGCGAACTGGAAGAACTTCCTTCATACCGAATACTGCGCCGACCTTGTTGGTCTTTGTTAGGTATCCAGCGAGGTAACCGGCCAAGAAGCCAGCTTTATCTTCGTCGAAGATCAAACCTGTGTAGTTAGGTTCTGTTGTTGCGTTGAACTGGTCAACACCAATGAACTTAATCTTTGGGTACTTCTTTGCGGCTGCTGCAGATGCATCACCCATCAAGAAGCCAACAGTTACGATTACGTTGTAACCCTTGTCAGCAAAGAGAGCAATGTTCTTTGCGTAGTCTTTTGAATCTGTTGTTTCGATGTACTTAGCGAAACCGCCGGCCTTAGTTGCGCCAGCCTTTGCGCCTTCCCATGCTGATTGGTTGAATGACTTGTCATCAACTTTTCCTAGGTCAGTTACGAGACCAACACAGAATTCGCCAGCCTTACCGCAGTCTGCTTCAGTTGTTGCAGCTTGTGCTGGAACAATGAAACCAACTGTTGCAAGAGCGAGTGCAGCTGTTACAGCTGAAATTCTCTTAATCAAGTGGAGCTCCTTATATAGACGCGGTCAATTCGGGCAATCGACCTACAAAACGTTTGTAGGCAAAGAGTAACCGAGGGCTACCAATGCGCTATTCACGCGCCGTTTTTGGGAGGTTAATTCTTATTACTTTTTGGTTAACTTAAACCTTCAACTTGAGGTTTAGGTCATATGATCTACGCATGCGCGCCAAGAAAGTTCTAACAACCTCCTTTGTAGCGCTCTTTCTTCTCGGCTCACCTACTTCTCAGGCTTTATCAAAGGGGACCTTTTATCTTGATCTAAAGCCTGGTTGCTATGCGGCAAATAAAGCGCCAACGAAGCCGAGTAAGTGGACAGATAAAAATTACAAAACTTTGTATGCAACCAGTTGCACTCAGCCACACCATTACGAAGTTTTCTATACCGGCAAGATTAAAGCGAAAGATTTAAATTCAGAGGCTGCCAAAAAAGAGGCCGGGAGTACCTGCGATAACGCAGCGATCGCAACTTTAACTGGGCAGAAAGATTTACCGTTATCTCTAACTTACGGATATTTCTATCCAGACCCTGGAGCTGAAGAGAAGAAGTTCGGCAAGAAGATCGTTTGCTTCTTTAGAGTTGCAGATCCTAAGAACGATAAAATGACCTTATCTATTAAACGTACATTCCGCGAAGTTAGCTACGTTTAAAGAATAGATTCATTTATTTGCGTTCGCTTGCGCCTTTTCCTAAGTACTTTTTCTGTGCCTTGCGCGCCACTGAATAATGCGCGTATGCCTTCTGCGTACTTTCTAGAGTGGAGACTGCAGGAATAGGAACTTCCCACCACGCTTCGCCAGATGGGGCATAGAGCAGTGGATCGCTATTGATATGGATCAAAGTTGCAGTTGGGTGAGCCTTAGCAACCTTCATAGCAGCAGATAAATCTGCAATCGCGTTAGGTGTTTCAGCGATGCGAATAACGTTCATGCCTAGGCTTTCTGCGTTGGTTGCAAGGTCAACCGGCAGAACATCGCCAGTCTCGTGGTTATTGCCACCCTTGTCGCGGAAGCGGTACTTGGTACCAAAGCGCTGTGAGCCAATATCTTCAGAGAGATGGCCAATCGATGCAAAGCCATGGTTCTGAACCAAGACAACGATAAATTTCAATCCTTCAGCAACCGCAGTAACAAGTTCGGTATGCATCATTAAGTAAGAGCCATCGCCCATCATGACAACTGGAGTACGTGATGAATCTGCTCGTGCGACACCCAGACCTGCCGCGATTTCGTATCCCATACAAGAGAAGGCATATTCCATGTGATACCCAAGTGGATCGCGCACGCGCCATAACTTATGGAGATCGCCCGGAAGTGAACCCGCTGCACCAACAAGAACATCGCGGGGATCCGTTGCGGCTTGGACAGCACCGATAATCTCGCTCTGGCTTGGCTTTGCTAATTTTTGATCAATAAAGGATGCATCAACTATGGCATTCCAGGTCTTTTTCTCTTCCGCAATCGTCTTGGCATAAGCCGCATCTACTGAATAGCCTGATAGTTCCTGTATTAGTTCAGTTAACGCTTCGCGCGCATCGGCAACAACTGGAATTGCAGTGCCATGCTTAAAGGCATCAAAGGCTGTTACGTTGATATTGATAAATTTAACGTCTGGGTTTTGAAAAACTGTGCGAGATGCGGTTGTGAAATCGCTATAGCGAGTTCCGATACCGATTACTAGATCAGCATCCTTAGCGAGGCGGTTTGAAGCAGTTGTTCCTGTCGCACCAACCGAACCGCACATTTGTGGGTGATCCCAATTAAGTGAACCCATTCCAGCTTGTGAGACACCCACTGGAATACCAGTAGCTTCCACAAACTTAGTGAGAGCTGCATGCGCATCAGAGTAGATAACTCCGCCACCAGCAACGATAAATGGACGTTTTGCGCTGCGGATCGCCTTGGCAGCAACTGCGCTAACGCCAGCATCTGGGCGGGGACGGCGGATATGCCATTCGCGATCTGCCAAGAACTCTTCCGGAACTTCAATCGTTTCGGCCTGTACATCTTCTGGAAGACAGATCGTTACCGCACCTGTTTCGGCAGGATCTGTTAACACGCGCATTGCGCCAAGTAGTGAACTGAAGATCTGTTCTGGGCGGTTGATGCGATCGAAGAATTTAGATAGTGGTTTAAAAGCATCATTTACCGACATAGTTAAGTCATAAGGCTGTTCTAGCTGTTGAAGAACCGGATCAGCGACGCGATTTGCAAAGGTATCTGCCGGAAAGAGCAACACTGGTAAACGATTTGTCGTTGCAACTGCAGCACCGGTGAGCATATTTGTTGCACCTGGCCCCACAGATGATGCACAAGCAAAGGTGGAACGACGACGAGTCATACGGGCATAGGCCGATGATTCGTGAACCATTGCTTGTTCATTGCGCGCTTGGTGGTACGGCATCAAATCTGGATCAGTCGTTGATAACTGCTTCAACGCTTGACCGATACCTGCCACGTTTCCATGTCCAAAGATGCCAAAGACGCCCTGAATAGTTCGCTCGCGATGTGTGCCATCAACTGTGTATTGATGGGCCAAGAATTCGACGATTGCTTGACCGACGCTCATCTTGCGAGTTGCCATTTGTAGCTCCCTTGAGGTGTTTTTAATTAGTTCTGGGGAAAGCCGAGGTTGATTCCACCATGGCTTGGATCAAGCCAACGGCTGGTGATCGCTTTACCGCGAGTAAAGAAGTGAACGCCTTCTTCACCGTGCGCCTTGGTGTCACCAAATAACGATTGTTTCCAACCACCGAATGAGTAGTAAGCAACTGGAACAGGGATTGGAACGTTAATTCCAACCATGCCGACTTGAATCTCATTCTGGAAGCGACGCGCTGCGCCACCATCATTAGTAAAGATCGCAGTTCCGTTACCGAATGCACCGCTATTAATAAGTGCAACGCCTTCGTCGTAGGTCTTTACGCGAACAATAGAAAGGACGGGTCCGAAGATTTCATCCTTATAAACACTTGAAGTAGTTGGTACTTGGTCAATCAGAGTTGGCCCAAGCCAGAAACCTGCAGCCTCGCCATCGGCCTTTACGCCGCGACCATCGACGACAACTTTTGCACCATCTTTAACCGCCACATCAATATATGAAGCAACTTTGTCACGGTGTTCTTTAGTAACGAGTGGACCCATATCGCAACCACGGCGACCATCACCGGTGCGAAGCTTGTCCATACGAGTAACGATCTTTTCGATCAGCGCATCCGCAACTGGCTCAACTGCAACAACAACTGAGATTGCCATGCAGCGTTCTCCGGCAGAACCAAAGCCTGCGTTAATCGCTGAATCTGCAACGAGTTCAAGGTCAGCATCTGGCAAGACCAACATATGGTTCTTTGCGCCACCAAGTGACTGCACGCGCTTTCCAGCCTTCGCGCATTCTTCGTAGATGTAACGCGCAATGGGAGTAGAACCAACGAATGAAATTGATTCGACATCAGGGGAGTGCAACAAACCATCTACTGATTCTTTATCGCCGTTTAGAACGTTAAATACGCCATCTGGCAGACCCGCTTCCTTCCAGATCTTGGCGATCCAGATTGATGCTGATGGATCTTTTTCGGAAGGCTTCAATACAACTGTGTTACCGGCGGCAATTGCGATTGGGTAGAACCACATTGGAACCATCGCTGGGAAGTTAAATGGCGAGATGATGCCGACAACGCCAAGTGCCTGACGTGTTGAGTAAACATCCACGCCGGTTGAAACGTTTTCAGAGTAGTAACCCTTAATAAGTTGTGGCATGCCAACGGCAAACTCGACAACTTCTTGACCACGGGTAATTTCACCGAGGGCATCAGATAAAACTTTTCCGTGCTCGCTCGTGATGATTTCTGCGAGCTCGCCCTTCTTCGCATTTAGAAGTTCGCGGAATTTAAAAACGATCTGTTGACGCGCTGCAAGTGAAGTTTTCGACCAACCCGGGAATGCCTTCTTCGCAGATGCGATAGCAGCATCAATTTCAGCAGCGTTTGCGAGAGCAACGCGCTTGGTTTCAACGCCTAAGGCTGGGTCATAAACAGGAGCTGTGCGTCCTGATGTGCTTGGTACTTCTTTATTATCAATCCAGTGTCCAACAGTTGTAGTCATAGCCTCATCCTATGACGGCAACCCCCGATTTATAAACGGCCCGAATCTTGATACTTGCCACATCATGCGGCTCGGCTACCAACGGGTTTTGCTCCAAAATCATTAGATCGGCCTGCATTCCAACGGCGATCTCGCCAAAGCGCTTTTCATTAAAGCCCTGATAGGCAACGCCTGCGGTGTAGAAACTCAAACTCTCTTCAACTGTTATCGCCTCATGCGCGCTCCAACCTTCGGCCGGCCATTTATCTGGCGATTGGCGATGGGTTGGAACAGCAAGTGCCAACAACGGTAAATAAGAGGTAACCGGCCAATCGCTGCCATAACTCATGCGCGCACCGCTTTTGACCATCGACTTCAATTGGTACTGGCGATTATTTCTCTCATCACCAATGCGTGGTGCAATAAGTTCTTTATTCATCGGATCTAAGTAAGTCCACAACGGTTGGAAGTTTGCGATCACGCCAAGCGATGCAAATCTTGGCAGATCTGCCGGATCAATTAACTGCGCATGAGTGATTACCGGACGGCGATCCCAGTTGGGATTTACTGCAACCATCTTTTCAATCGTATCTAGCGCCTGACGAACTGCAGCATCACCTATGGCGTGCATATGTAATTGGTAGCCCTGTGAATCAAATAAAACTGCGGCATCCAAAATCTCATCATCGCTCCAGATAAGTAGACCAGAAGATGATGGATTATCTAGATATGGTGATAACAAAGCTGCGGTGCCTGCAGAAAGAGCGCCATCGCCAATAATCTTTATCGTCTTACAGGAAAGCTTTGACTTTGGGCCAAGCGCCTTAACTTCTTCGCGAATCTTCGCGAAATATTCAACATTGCCACGCCAGGAATCTGGTTGCGCCAACATATAAAGTTCCATATTGATCTTTAACGCACCAGATTTATCTGCCGCTATATATGCCTCAGCCATGCCAGGTGTAACCCAAGCATCAACGGATGCGGTTACACCACTCTCTAGGTAGCGATCAGAAGACCAAGCAATTGCCGCTACATCATCTTCCAGGGTGCGATCTGGCGCGTGTTTCATAATTAAATCCATCGCAGATGGCTCGCGCAGAGTTCCGCGCGCAGAACCGTCTTCATTACGCGCAATTGTTCCGCCATCAGGATCGACAGTTGCAGCTGTTATTCCCGCGATTTCAAGTGCTTTGCTATTTACCCAAATCGTGTGGTGATCAACGGCCTGCAATACAACAGGGCGATCGCTAACAACTTCATCTAACCAAGTTGCTAAGAAATCTCCGCCGTTAACCGCGGCTGCTTCATAGGCACCACCAATAATCCACGGTGTATTCGGATTGGCATCGGCGAATCTCTTAACTTCAGCAACCATTTCCGCAACGGTCGGCAGACCATTTACCAAGGGTCCCTGCGCTTCGCGGCCACCAAATAAAGGATGTGCATGTCCATCCATAAATGCCGGTGCCATAAACGCACCCGCTAAATCGACAACCTCATCTCCGGGTTGGGCAACACCATTTATCTCAACGATCTTTTCTCCATCTATGCGCACCGAATCTGCAACACAACTGATGCCGCACCAAATAGTGCCGCCGCTAAAGAAAGTTGCCACTTGCGCTCCCTAGAAAGTTTGGCGCAAGTCTAGGGGTTACTTCTTTTTATATCCCGTTGGGCACTTAGGGCTAACGCCAGTTACCTTCTTCGTGATCTTTCCCTTTGCGCAAGAGATGGTGGACTTCTTCTTCGCAACCGGTGTTACCACAGGAGTTTCAGAAGGAGATGGAGCCGGAGCCGGAGCCGGTGCAATAACTTGCTCTTGTGAAAGCTTCACATTGATGGTTGGAGAAGAGAATGAAAACCCCTTCGCCGACAAGTAAAGCCAACCGTTCTTTTCGTTAACAATCGTGGTTGCAACTTTCTTCGCTCCATCTGATGTTGTGACGGAAATTTCCGCCTGAATTGGTGCACTAGAGAATTCATAGATACAGCGCGCAACCTTGCTGTTGATTGCCAAGTCATACGTACCAGATGCTTCTGCTCCACTTGCTTCGTAATGTGGAGATGCAACCTTATATTCGAGTGCGCCAGTGCTTCTGTTATAGGTTGGCGGACCCGAGCTATATGTGAGGGCATTTGTTGTTACTACTCCACCCAATTCATCCTTTGACTTAGTGCATCTTTCAATCTCGGGGTTTCGCCAAGTGTTTAGCGCACGATATGACCAATACTGAGTTGTCTTCGTAGCCTTATCGCCAATTGTTGGCAACATATCGTTCATGATCTGCATAGTCTGCGGATCGGACAGCCCATTTAACATGGTTTGAGTGCCACCATTTTTTGCACCCATTACACCCCAATCGACGTCGGTGAAGATAACTTTGCGAACCGATTCAGGGATTTGAGAGTTAGGAATTGTGAAATCTAAAGTTGAAATCTTTACCGGTTCTGCCTCGATGCTAACAATTTGGCCTGCACCGTTGGCCTTTACCTCAATTTGCGGAAGCGCAATTCGACCATGAAACCAACCGCTCACTTTCTGCGCAAGCTGCACGGACATTCCAAAGCGATAACCTGTAGGAAAATCTTGGGGAAGTTGGCAGAGTCCAAAATCAACTACCGTGCAACGTTCTCCTTCAGGTGTGTAAACGGGTCCAGCGTTAGGTCCGCTTCCGGAAGGTCCCCAAGTTGGTCGCGTTGTCATCGGCACATAATTTCCGGGCACAGATTTGACAGGAGTAATTCCCGCCAAAAAATTTCCATAAAAGATTTTTGTGGTGTCCATTGAAACACCAGATGTCTTTTGCGCAAAAGAATCAATACGTAGCGCGACAAAATATTGGTCGGTGCCTCCACCGTTGATAACGCCAGGGACTTTCCAAAGGCCACCAAATCCATTTGCCGCCGCTAGCTGCATTGATGCAATCGCTGGTCGATCTGTTGTGCCTTTTACTGGAACCGAATTTAAAAATTCTCCATCGATTCGTTTTCCACTTGAATCTATTGCCCATACTTCTTTGATGCAATCGAAAGAAGAATCAATTGCGCACGTTGGAAGATTAATAATCGTTTTTACAGATGTAGCTGCGTTGCAAATGGGATCATCAACAGATGCGCATCGCAACATTTTGCTGTGGTCTGGACTATCGGCGTTGGCCCAGAAATTGCTTGGCTCAATGCTCAAGTCAAAACTTTCGGTTAAATAAAGACCAAAGTAGGGAACTGTCGATGGAATTTTTGCTCCGGCCTCAGCGCCACTTGTCTGAACCAGCGAACCCAACAAAAGTGCAGCCACAAAGGCTGCTCCATATTTACGGACTGACTTCACGTAAGACCCCATTCGCAACTGACCGAAACAGCCTAGTTAGGCCTATATATCTTCCGTCAATTACCCCCGCGATTTATGCAGGGCTATTCGAGGGCTTTAGGCTCCTGCATCGAAAGCGGCGGGATTGCAGGCTTATCTTCCTCGAGTTCCTTCATATTCTTATCTATCTCCTGGATTACCCGATCGATGCCGTACTCGGCGGCGATCAGGGCGCAGGATAGGAAACGGTTAAATTCACGGCCATCGCGGGCGCCAAATAAAACCCCCGATGTCTTCTGGCGATTGCTGACATGAAAGATGTAATCGGTTTCATCGCTAGAAGCCGCAGCACCGTTCCACTTAGCAAAAGCCCACTCTTTGGTATTAAACATTCCGTTAAACAAAACGCGATGAGTTGTTAAAAGAACATCGCCGACTTCTGCATATTTCTGAATCGGATCGCCTGAAACATATGTGCCGCGCGTTGCTCCAACGCGATAACGAATGCCCGCAACCACCGGAATGCTAAATCCCTGACTTGAACCTTGATAACTTCCGGCGCCGCGACCAGCTTCATGGAATTGACCTTGTGCGGTCCAGAGAACAATTTCACCCGGCTTTTGAATTGTTTGATTACTTACAACATCTTCGCCTTTTGCAGCGAGCACAAATGCTTCGCGCGCTTTTTGAAAGATTTCAATATCAGCGTGCCAATCAGAAATTGCAAGATCATATTGCGCCATTGCGCTTTTATATGCGCGCTTAGCTTTCCATTTAGCGATAAAGTCCATCGATTGATTCCATCCTTTACCGCTGTTACCCGATGAATAGAGCATCCCACCAACTACTGACAGTCTAAAGGTTTGGTCTGATATTTATCCACAACAAAGTAAAAAACCTAAATCAGCAAAGTTCTACTGATTTAGGTTCCGTCCTGCGTACCGCTGTAGCTCAATGGATAGAGCATCCCCATAACTAAGGGAAGTGTAGGGGTTCAAGTCCCCTCAGCGGTACGCACACCTAATGGCCACGCCGTAGTTAAGCGTGGCCATTAGTACTTTCTAACGCAGGGTAACTATTTACTTAACAACCTCAGCCGCAATACTTTTGGCTATGAAATTTCGCGTAGCCGCCGTGGCCTTCGCCCTATGCGCTTCATCCTTTACCCAACCAGCAAGCGCTTCATATAACGGTGTCATCGACTATTCAAATTCGCGAATCGTTCCAATCTTCAGAGATGTAAATCAAGATTTTGCATCCTGGTCCGGTTATGCGTATTCATCAAGAATCATTTTCACAGCTGGACACAGCGAAGTAACAATTAAGGAAAACGGAGAACGTATCGACCATTCTGCGATGCCCGCCTTTGTGGGATTACCAAACTCGAAAACTAGTAAAGATCTGAAGAAAGTTCCCGTAATTAAAAGGTACTTATCTACTTCCATGCGATTTGATAATGGAACCATGGGCGATTTCGCAATTTATGTCCTGGGCGAAGATATCGGTGACTTTAAGCCAGCAAAGCTAGGCACTCTAGAGATTCAAAAAGAATTGGAAGCGCAGAAAGCAGTGGTTGAAATTACTGGCTATGGAGAATATAGAGATCGCTGCAATGAGGGTGAAAAACTTCCATGTACCGATAAATTCCAACCTCCACAATCTCAAGAACCCCGCAAGTTAAAAGTTCAGATACGGCCGTACGAAGATTTTCTATCGCTAGTTGGTTACGAACGTCCTCAGGTTAAAGGAAGTCAACTAACTTGGGGCGGCGGAAAAATCAGCCCTTGCGGTGGTGATTCAGGTGGCTCAGTTACAACAACATACAAAGGTGAAGAAATTTACCTATCTGTCACACCAAATGGTATGAACGGTTATGCATGTGGTGCAGCTGGTTACTATGACGGTAAAGGTGGAATCGGTTATGCCTCACCGATTTATGACCACCTTGATATTTTGAAGCAGGCAGAAGATTTTGTCGCTGCAGCGCTTGCTCAAGAAGTGATTGAAAAAGCGAAAGCCAAGCCATCCCCAGCGCCGACACCTTCGCAGTCACCAACACCTGTAGCTAAACCAATCGCAGCCCCTAAGAAATCAACGATCACCTGCGTTAAGGGCGCTACCGGAAAGAATGTAACTGGAGTAAATCCAAAGTGTCCAAAAGGCTATAAGAAAGTCACTATTCGCCCGTAAATTGCTTGAACGTCAATCATCCCCAAGAAGGTTGTAAAAAGTTACCTTTTGCCACCTCTTCTGCTACGCTGAACTTCTCAAATAAATGGAGGCCGCCGTGGCACAAACTGTAAAACTCTCTGACGAACTCGTCGAAGATGCCAAGCGCATCGCCGCCGTTGAGCACCGTTCCGTTCCACGCCAGATTGAGTTCTATTTCCGCATGGCGCTGATCGCTGAAGAAAACCCCGATCTTTCATTTTCTTTAATCAGAGAAATTATGAAAGCTGATGCAGAGGAAGCCACCGAGGAATAC